>Ga0208900_1000270_pt1 | contig 33337 bp, 39 predicted proteins | sample AntAceMetag02UKK_FD_184763 | JGI IMG/M metagenome (GOLD analysis project Ga0208900, IMG submission 184763) | Saline lake microbial communities from Ace Lake, Antarctica - Antarctic Ace Lake Metagenome 02UKK (SPAdes) (version 2) | ecosystem: Environmental > Aquatic > Non-marine Saline and... | reverse complement strand
ATTGCCGAAGATTTGGATTGTTCCGCTGTATTTAGCATTGTATACTTTCCTTCTTAATGAGAATGAAAATTAAAGATAACACAGTTTCTCATACAAAGAAAGTCTATTTTTATATATAATTAATTAAAGGTATTAGGTTATTTTTTTAATATCGATAAAAGGTGCCTGTTCAACTGGCGAACACTGCGTTCAAAAACGAGGATGGCAAAATTTATCCTCTCAATTTAGTGCGTGCTCGGGATTTAATTTATCTTGAAAAAGGAAAGAACTCACTTAAAACAAAAGATATTGAACGTAATATGAACACACCGAACCGGTGGAACAAAAATAGTGATAATGAATATTATATAAATGCCCTGCAGGGAGAAAACGTTGAATTTGATATTTCAGATGCCAGTGCAGGCGCGAATGAAAACATAATGATCAAATAATAAAATTGCCAGGAGGTTCGAAATGAAAATTAAGCTCAAGATTACTTCTCTCAATCACCCTGATCCCTCTTTTCCGCCCCCCAAAGAGGAAGAAGACTTTGATCTTGAATTTTATGTGGACAGTGCCAAGGTGCGCATGTCCCACGGCGAAAATTCTCAGGTTTTAGATAAACCCACTGTTGAATTTGAGATTGAAGATGTTGAAGCGGATGTTTTTGAGAAATATTATCTGCTCGAATGGGCCAATTGTTATTGGAAAAAAGATAAGTTTCACGGACGCAGGCTGAGAAAGGTGGCTCTTACTTTTATAGACGACGAAGACCGGGATTACCGTTATTTTGAAATTGAAAGCGCGTTTTTGGCCAATTTTGAGGAATTATGTTCAATTACTGGCCAAGACGCGCATAAAAATTCTTCATACAAAGCCATTATTCGGTCCAATAGCAAAGAGCAGGCAATTAAATTTTTACCCAACAATCCCGATTCAGATAAGACGACATCTCAGACCTAAGACAATAAGGGAGTTCATGATAATAAAATTACTCATTTTTGCATGGAGAGCGCCGGATATTGGGTATTGAATTCATTAACATTGGTTGTATTCTTTCCCATGAACTCCCTAACTATCAGCAATTTAAAATCATTTTTCTGAAATAAAGCCGCTTCGCCTTTGTTCTAAAATTTCAAGACGAAGGCAAATTTTTTAACCATAAAAAATAAAAAGATAGAAATGTCTGTCATACTTGATATTGAAAAAACAAATTCAAAACTATTATATATAAAGAGATTTTTTGTTGAAAAAAAATTTCAATCTTTTCCAAGATGTTATCTGTCGGTGGCTTTTTTTGACCTCAAAGCCGGGCATGCTTCTGATTTGGCCGGAAAACAGTTCAATCTTTTCTGGGTAAAACGTGTTGGACATGCCAGGAATTTGATTTTTTCAGGACGAATTTTCAAGGTGTCTATGAACAAAAAACTTGATCATATCGCCTGTGAATTGGAATGCTACCCTCTTGGACGTTATACTTGTGGAGAAGAACAGATATTTCACGTTTATTGGGAAAAAAAACAAAAAGTCATTGATATTTTAAAAAAAATTAAAAAATTCAGGCCTGACTTTAATTTTAAATCAAAAATCGGCAATTCTCAATTAAAAGTACCCCATTTGACAGGTCTACAGGTGGGAAAGACTGATTTTGAATATGTGCGGGAATTGCTTGCCTTGTATGGATTGCCTGTTTTCTGGGATGATGAGGAGGATGAGCTTTCAATCGGATGGCAAAACACAAGCGATGATCTTCTCGTTGAATACCGGCCTGAAAACGACTCTTATTTTCAATTTGAGCAAGGCAGCATTCTTGCCACGCCTCAAGCTGAAAAAAACCGAACACCTCCCTATGGGCATACAGATTGGGATCAAACCCATGGCGGCTGGTCCAATCTATGCAAGCATGCCCGCAACACGTATCGAGATCAGATTCGTCTTCAGGAAAATTTTTATGAATTTTCCACTACCAACAAAATATTCAATCCCGGTGACCTGATCGAATCGAAGCTCAATCCCCTGCAGTCTGTTTATGTATCGAAAAAACTCATATCTTGGCGGGTTGTTCAGGTCAGATATTTTTATCAGGCTTCAGGCAATCTGCAGGTCAAAATAAAATGCGCAGTAAATGAAAAAGCAATCTGGATACCTCCATTTACTATATTGCCTAAAAATCCGCAAAGGCTTTTGGCCGAGGTAAGCAGGACAGATCCCGACCCAGAGGAATTAGGCAGAATTGAGGTCGATTTTCCCTTCAAGGATAAAAAACTTTTTAGAAGCATGGATAAAGCCTGGCTTCCGGTCATTACCCCGTTTGAGGGCAGCTATGAAGGTTTTTGTTTTTTGCCGGAACCCGGCAACAAGGTCATCGTAGATTGCCTTGATTATTATCAAGGACTCTGGTGTGTTACCGGTACGTTGCGCACTAAGAAAAAAAAATTGGCAGGAGAATCGACTCACCAGATAAAATGCCTGCAAACCTCCAAAGGCAATAAAGTAATTTTTCAATCCAAGCCAACACCAGATGCACCGAGCCAAGAGCAAATTACGATTCACAACCGCAACAATAAGCTTGATTTGAGAAGTACAAATAAAAAGTCAGAGTTCTGTTTCAGTCAAGGCAAAGACACAGTGCTCAAGATTATCACCAAGGGCAATGATACGAATATTGAAATAACGGCCACAGGGAACATCCAGATCACGGGCGATAAAATCAAAATTAAGGCCAAATCTGAGTTCGAACTGGATGTTAACGGCAAGTGCAAGGTAAATGCAGATAACGATATTTCTATCAAATCAAGTGAGGATGTCAAAATTGCGGGGGACAACATCCAACTCAATTAAAATGAAATTATCGATTGCCCAACTCCTCCAAACACATCTGGTGAAAAAGCTGTGAAAAGAGACCTTGTAATGCCAAATGTTCTTTTTTTATGGAAAGACTTTAATCGAAATGATTTTTATTGGCTTGAACCTATCAAAATAACTTAACTCTATGGTAGTATGATGTGTTTTTTAAACTTGTAGACTTCTCCGATTTATATCATTTGGGGGATGGGTAGTTTGAATTGAACGCCGCTTCCATCAGAAAATTGAGAGACTCCGACTTGGTGATAGGGACTTGCCCGAGAATAGACTACCGCTATGCCCAGTTTAATATGCTTATATTGCATGATAAAAAAATTTAAATTGGTAGCCTATTTTCGTCCAAGTCCCTTATGTCTATGCATAAGAAAAAATTTGGAGGGATGGGAGTCATAAGTCCTTATTTGTTGGCGGCAGGCATGATTACTGAACTCTATTCTTTGGGGTTGACAGCTAAACCGCATTTCACTAAAGTCCACCTATGAAAAAGTTTACGTTCACATCCAACGAGAGACAGCCCTCATGAGCGAACACATCATCATCATCTCCTGCTCCAACGGCAAAGTGCGCGGGGGTAATGCAGCATACAATCCAGACGATTCCATAACAGCATTCCTCCCACCTGATATTCAACAGACGGTTTGGGAGCGTCGCCGTACCATTGCCGACTGGATTATAGCCGGTCAGGTGGAAGACCGGTTGCGTGGTGACGGCAACCGGCGTGATAGTCGCTACAATATCGATCTTAAAATGGGACCGGACCTGGGAGCCGAGCTATCTGAAATATGTCCACCGGATGCCCATTCGTATATGCGGCAAGAATCTCAACCAAAAACGCCTATTAAATACTTGCCAGCCTACGAGCGTTATGATGGTCGTTTTTTTGTCAATGCCGGTCTTGAAACCTTCGAAAGAGCCATTTTGGAAGAATGTCATGTTCTGATTGTCTCCGGTTTATACGGTCTGCTGCTGCCGGAAGAGCTAATTCAGGCCTACAATTGCCACCTGGATGACGAAGTGCGGGATAGCGGCATGTCTGCTGATGATACCGCTGATGTAACCGCTGAAAATGCCGACACACGCATTTCCGGAATCTGGCGACGGCACAATTTACCGAACCGTATTCTTCAGGCATTTATAGAAGATCATAATCAGCAGAATGATCACACCATTCAACACGTCATGGATTTGTTATCCGAGACCTCTTACCAGCGCCTGTTTAACTGGGATGAATTGTATGGGTGGTTCAAAAAAAATGGCATTTCTTGGTTTCATCGCATGGTTCAGGGTGTTCGAGAACCTGCTTTTCTGCCTGACCTGGGGCGGTATTTCCGGTATGACTTGGTGGAACAAGGGTTTCGCGTGCCGCCACCGGGAAAAGTGGTGCGGGAATATTTGTACACCATTAATGAAAGTGGTGGGCACCTGGAATTTACAAAAAAAATCAAACCGGAACCCTTTACCGCTAAACTACTGCAGAGCGAACTGGGGGATTTTACCTGGCGTAATCTCGAAACACGGACCCGAGAAGACCTGATACACGGCGAACTGTTTTTTCAATTGTACAATGCGTTGTCTACCAAGCAGCCGGATGAAATCGCGCCGCGCATTGTAAACTTCTTCAGTGCCCTGGAAAATGAATTGCATTTTATCTGTTGTCAAAAAGCGCGTAAGGGTAGTCTGGGCATGTTTATTCACCAACTGTGCCAGGGGGAGCTCCAGGAGTGCTGGCCGGATAAGCAAAAACGTACGGTTATATGCAGTGAGTTGGAGCGGCTTTTGTCCATTCGCAACAGTATGAGCCATCGTGGTGTGGTGACACGGGAAGGGTTGCTGGTAGCTCGCAATACCATATTAAAAAAGGATGGATTGCTGGCGGCGCTGGTCACATTAAAAATGGCGCGGTCGGGATTTTCAAAAAGGAGCAGAGGATAGGCTAATAATGGCTTGACCCTTCTCACGATAGATGACTTTGTTGATTTAGTTCAGATTTATGCTCTATAGATACAATATGATGAGCTTTGAGTCACCCAAGATCACACATATTGTGTACCCATTTTTCAAAAATTGACTTAATCAACAGCCTCATAGATGGGCCTGGGTCGGTAAAAGCGGTTTTCAGAAAATCCAGAAAGGCCTGTTCAACCTGCTGTATGACGACCGATGGGTACATGGGTTATTACCTTGTCTGTAAGCTATCTATGGTATTTTAATTATTTGAGATACAAAAGCAGCGTGTGAATCTGGGTTGAAGGATCATCGGTTTGGGCCGATTTACATTATTTCAAAACCTTCTGAGCATTTTGAACGGCAATATTCAGGCACCGCTTTTTGAAAAGAGCATATTGAGCCTCTCTTTTCAAAGAGGTATGATTAAATCATACTTTTACGGAGGATCATAAATGCAACAAGAAAAAGCCGAAAGAATTACAAACACCTTATCGCCCGATATGCTGGCCTCTATCAAAAAAGAGGTTAGCTCAGGTTCCTATGCTTCAACGAGTGAACAAATAAGGGAAGCCATGAGAATGTGGCAGAAAAGAGAAGAAGAGCACAAGGCAAGGAGTCCTTTAATCCGTGAACGTCTGGCACATTCAGAGCAGAGCGGTGAACCCGTGCCATTTACTATAGCTTTTAAAACCATCGAGGAGCTCCACCAACAACGGGTAAAGAAAGAAATCTGATGACAACATATAAAGTCTATTCATAAGCCACCAGTCGGGAACCGGAATGCTCAAACTCCAAGAGATCAAAAAAGACGACCAGGTCAGCGGCATCCAGGCAGATGAAATAGTCCACATTGTCCAGGTGGAACCCTTGGGAGACGCAGCCCTCACCGTCTATTCTCATAGTGGCCCCGGGCTACCTGGCGGAAAAATGCGGGCGGGATGTGACTTCTCGGCCCCGGCCTGTCATTGACGGTGCAGTAAAACCGGATCAGCACATTGAGGTTAAAGACCGAAGCAAGGGCCAAACCACCATCACGGTGAGTCGTAATGAGATTATTTGTGCCTGAATCCGGCGGATAAGTTTGTTCTTGCGGTTGTTATTGTGGATGGGGATGTTTTTGAAGAGTCTTTTTATATTAGAAATCCATTTCAAACCGAGCCTGAGTTTGGTATTGATGGGGTTAATTATGATTTGGGGAAGTTGTTGTTAAAGGCTGTACCGCCGAAGCAGACATTATAAACCGGCGTTAAGCAATAATTGAATGAATAAAGAAAATGGAAACATATGATCACTGAAAAGTTAAATCAAACTTTAATTAACATGACAACAAAAGCCCAAAAAAACGGTATCAGTGTATTTGAAATCACAGATGAAGATGGTGATACAGAATGCTATTTTATCAATGGTTCCATTTTGGATATCCAATGAATACTCCTGTTCAGTCATTACCTGTTGTTCAGGATCAAGTATTGTTATTTTAGCTGTATAAGTTTTAGTTTTTATTCGCAGTCTCTTTTTTTAAAAGTATGTACACTGAATCATCAATAGTTTTTTTAGGAATCCATGTATGCTTAATTCTCATAAAGCAAAGCATTCACAAATGCTCTTTCTGCGCATTCTACTAAAATACTGGATATACAGTCAATTTTAAAATGACTCCCGTCCCTGGAATATTTACAGACCCAAATTTTTCACTCTTGATAACCGTTTGATTATAAAAAAATTAGGAGGACTGTCCTGTAAAGATCAGGAATCAGTTAAGAAAACTTTACAGACCTTAATGGACTTATAAATTAAATTTTAGTCTTGGTTATGCACTACAAACAATTTCGTACGAAGTGTTACGGTGCGACGGCAAGGCCTGCCATTGGCAACGCTCCTCTCTAAAACTCCTTGATAAGATTGTGGTTCGTTCCTCGCACAATCTATCTTTATTCGATGGTGGGAGAGCAGGAAGAACGCTGTCAAATGTGAGGGCATGGAAGTCGTCAAAACTTAATGTCTCTGACTCTTCAAGTTCCTTGTGCTTCTGCCAGGAAACCACAGCCTCCAAGGCAAATTCATCGGCCTGTAGCTGCGTATAGTCAGTTTCGATTAGTCGCTGGCGATGTTTTTTAGCCAGACCCAAGGCCAGCTCATTGACCTCCAGTGACTGCTCCTCCATCTCCGTTAACATCCTTGCAGACGGTGTCAGCGCGGGATTTGCCAGTTTTTGATGTTGGTAGTCCAGCGCCGCTTGGAAGTTTTCCCCTTGGTCTGCCTTATCGAGTAACCGTGCAACCTCAGCCAGGTCGGAAAAAATATTTTCAGCCCAGGTCTCCAGTGATCTGGGGGTTTCCCCATCCATCAGTTCCAAAGACAAATCCCGCCCGCAGGTTGCCACCTTATCCAGGTTTCGCTTAGCGGTGCCTTGGTGTTGTCGGGAAAGATCGGGGCTGTCTTTTAGCAGGCAATAGGTCAGGAAAACATCCAAAAAATGCACCTGCGCAAGGTCGATCCCCGTTTCAGCATAGGGGTTGACATCCAAAGAGCGGACTTCGACATATTCAACCCCCCTGGCCTGCAGGGCATCGGAGAGTTTCTCTCCGGTTTTGATAACCCGCTTGGGTCGAATCGGCGCATAGAGTTCACCCTCCTGCTGTAGGGTATTGGCGTTCAGTTGCCGATATTCCCCATGCCGCTTCACGCCAATTTCCTCAAACACTGGATTGGACTGGGTTACTGCCTTGCGTAACCCGTTGACAAACTCTGGAAGGCTGTTGTAACTGATAGGCAGGTTCTCCTGCTCCCTAACATTATAACCCAGCTTGCTCATCCTCAAGGATGTGGCATTGGGCAGATAATGACTCACCCGCCCCATGGCCTTTAAAGGCAATTTACTGCGTGCATGTTTCAGGAAATTAGAGTCCACGGCTGGAGACGCACCAAAAAGATACGGGATCAACCAGCCAAGGCGTAAAAAATTTCGGATCAGACCGAGGTAGCTCTCAGAGATAAAGTCCTGAAGCGGCTGCCGGTCACCCTTAATCTGCTGCCACATCGGCCAAAAGTTGTCCGGCATGGAAAAGTTGTAATGCACACCGGCGACAGTCTGCATTATACTGCCGTATCGATTTTTTAGTCCCTGACGATAAAGGGTTTTCATTTTGCCAACATTGGAGTTGCCATAGTGTGCCAGCTCAATATCATCCTCAGTTTCAACGGTGCAGGGCATGCTTACAGGCCAGAGCAATTCCTTGCCGAGATTACGATAGACATGTCGATGGATGTCGGCCAGGATTCCAAGAGTTTCTTCAGCATCAGTGCCCACCGGCGTGATAAATTCCATCAGAGCTTCAGCATAGTCGGTGGTTATCCAAGCATGGGTCAGTGCCGAGCCCAGGGACACCGGGTGGGCTGTTGAGGCCAAGCGGGAATCAGCATTGACCCGTAAGGATTCTTTTTCTATCCCCCGGCGAATTCCCCTTAAAGCAGTCGAAAACTCCGGGCGCGACAATGATTCCAGTCTGTTTTTCCATGATGGTTTCAATGTTTGACTCCTGTTCAGTTTGATCGTTTTGCAAGTATCTGCTCGATGCAGTCCATCAATTTACCGCTAATATTGATATCAAAAGCGTCTTCGATCTCGCGGATGCAGGTCGGGCTGGTAACGTTGATCTCGGTTAATTTGTCACCGATCACATCGATACCGACAAAGTAGAGGCCTTTCTCCCTTAACACCGGAGCCAGCGTTTCGGCAATGCGACGGTCGCTCTCAGTCAAGGGTCTGGCTTCACCACGACCGCCAGCTGCCAGGTTTCCCCGGGTTTCTCCGCTGGCAGGAATCCTTGCCAGGCAGTAAGGGATGGGCTCGCCATTGACAATCAGAATTCGCTTATCACCTGCACTGATTTCCGGGATGTATTTCTGTGCCATGGCATAACGGCTACCATTCTGAGTCAAGGTCTCAATGATCACGCTCAGATTACCATCCCCCGGCTTGATGCGGAAAACCGAGGCACCCCCCATGCCATCCAGGGGTTTCAAGATAATATCCTGATGCTCGGCATAAAACCGACGCAGCTTGTCCGTACTACGGCTGACCAGGGTCTCAGGGGTCAGTTCGGCAAACCAGGCGGTAAAGAGTTTTTCGTTGGCATCGCGCAGACTCTGTGGGTTGTTAACAATCAGCGTCCCTTCAGTCTCTGCCCGCTCCAGCATATAGGTAGCGTAAATAAACTCAGTATCAAAGGGCGGATCCTTACGCATCAGTATCACATCCAGTTCGGCAAGAGGTGTGTCCAATAGTTTGCCGAACTGATACCAGTTTTCAGTGTCCTGCTGCACCTGTAGAGATTTCATTGTGGCGTGGGCCCGACCATTTTGCAAATAAAGATCCTGCATCTCCATGTAATATAACTGGTATCCACGGGACTGGGCCTCCAGCAGCATGGCCAGGCTGCTATCCTTTTTAACATTGATCTGCCCGATGGGATCCATGATGATCCCGAGTTTAATATTCATAAGTTCTCTCCCCATCTTACAAAACATGGTATTCTGCTGGTAAATTATTTATAAAATCCAATTGCATTGACTATTCTTAACAAACCCAAGCAATTTGAAAGTCCATTGAAGTTAAGGTGCAACCCATTGTTTGTCAATATGGAACATATCAGGCAAGCATGATCAGGCCCGCCACCCAGCTTGTGGCATCTTTATCAGACAAATCTGATTTTTCCGCCTTTGGTACTGCCCATCCTGAAAATTTCATCAATAAAGTAACATCGATACCAAAACCTGACATGGATGGACGGACAATATCCATGTGGCGGCAGGGTTTATTCTCAGCTAAAACACGGCATTTTTCCTGATCTTCACAAAACAAGTCTTTGCATGATCCACCCGCAAATCCCTTTGACTTTTTTAAACCCATTTCCATGGCTTTTTCCTCAACGCCTGCCACAATTTGATGAAGTATTTGCATCACACCCCTTCGCTCATCAGAAAACATGACAGATGTGGGTAATTCTATTTTCACAGTAATGGAATATTTACTCTGGCTTAGCCATTTTCTAAATTCCACTGGGCCTTCCACATTGGGTGGGCAGTTCGCTGAAAGACCATAATTAGGACATGTATATTCTCCGTTACATAATGCTGCCAAACTATTTTCAACCTGGATATCACTGGACGAGATAATGGCGGAAGACGTAGCGCCAAGCCTTTTTGCTTCCTGGGTTAAGTGTGCAAGTTGCTGTTTTGAGATCAATATGTTTTCCATCGCAAAGCCTTTCAAAATTCGTTGTGCAGATAAAGCTGCATATATGTTATTTAAAATTTATGGCTACCCACTTAAGGCGGGACAGCCTTTAAAATCAAGCGTTTTAACAACCTTGATTTTAGGGGATTAAAAGCTAATTGTCCACATAAAAAGCCTTGAAAATATCCCGCCTTAAGTGGGTAGCCATAAGTTCCAATAAATCGTTTTTGTCAAAAGGGTGTTGCCACTGATATTCTGTAGCATATTTTTTTGAGGGATCAAGCAGAGCTTCTGCTATCTGAGAGTTCGTAGAGAACCGAAGCAGACTATCTGATTTGAGTCGATCCGGCAGATGGCCCAAATCTTCTTTCAGTTCCTTCAATAACAGATCAGGAGCCTGATATCTGTCTTTCAGGCAGGTAAAAACATTGGCATATATGTAATGCATTGTTGCGTGAAACTCAAGCAGAGTTCCGTCTTTATCAAATAATATACCTTTAATCATAGCGAAGATCTCCTGTAGTAGAGCATTTTGTGTGATCAGACTCACTTAATGAATACAACACCGGCATCACCGGTGACAAGCGTCCAGGCGATTTCGCAACCCGACCTTTGTGCGAGTTAATCTTCAGTTCATTGACACGATCAAAATTTCCTGTTCCTTTTTTACAGGATAACGGGTGATGGGATGGGGTGCAGGCCCAAAAATTTTATTCCCAACTGAATCATAGGTTGACTTGTTAAGACTGCAGCACTGCACGGTGTCAGTCCCGGGGACCGGATCCAATCTGCGGTGGCCTAAATGGGTACACCGATTGTGGAATGCGCGATATTCTCCATCCTCTGTGTGAACAACGAGTACCCGTTTGGGAAGATTTTTACCTTCAAAACGCATTGCACCACCAGGGGTTTTCAGTTCCAATGCCTTACCCAAATCTATGGTCAGAGTTCCATCGGCATAGTTCCAACTACCCCCTATTCCAGGTTCAGTAGTAGCAGATTTGCCCAGTAATCGCTGGAAAAAACTTCTTTTCAAAAATTTGATATCCATGTTTTATTCCTATTGTGCCCTCCACTCGAAGTGGATGGCTTATATCTATGCTAAAATGGATTATATTACATCAAGACCCGTTTTTTGATTTTTTCAGCAATTTCCAGGCCCAATTGATTGGCTTTCTCCCAAATCTCGGACTGATCTTCAACTTTACAAAACTTATCCGGGGTGATTGTGGTGTCATCTCCAAATACCCAGGGCAGAGAACTCATGGGACATGTTTGACCATAACCGCAGACCATGCATTCAGTATTTCCTATGGCTTTCAAATTGCCCAGTATTTCCATACCCTCCACCGTCAGCGCATGCTCAATCTGTTTGCTTGTCTCTTCGAGCCCTGGAGCTCCCCGACCAATGCCTGTGGCCACAACAACGGCAAGCTTGCCCCGGTTAAGACCATTTTGATGCCGCAAAGAAAACAATCTTTCAAGAAAGGACTTTGTAAACCCATCAACAGAGCCATAGGGTGAATATCCCCCCACAACAATGGCATCTGCTGTTCGGACCTTTTCAGCCAATGCCGGAAAATCATCTTTAACCTTGCAGATGTTGTCCTTTTTACATCCAAGGCAGGCGATGCATGGTTTTACATTAAGTTTGCTCAATTTTACAAATTCTGATTCCAAGCCGTTGCTATCAAGAACTGCCTTAACCAAACGATCCGTGTTGCTGTTTTTTATGGGACTACCTGAAATTCCTAAAATCTGAAGTTTCATGTTAAAATCTCCTTTTTTGGTTATTTTTAAATGTATTTACATCATACGGCCTTGGATGCAAATATTCTGTAGCAACGGCTACAATGTAAGGTGTTATTGTATATTTTTTTGTTAAATGAAAGATATAGAACAAGATTAATCAGACCTGCTTATAGTGCCGGTCACATGAACTGATACTCGCTGAAAAATATTTTTTTAATTAAAAAAGGTAGTTATATTAAAATAATGCCAATTTTCTGTATCAAGTCATATGACCGGCACTATAGTTGTCAATAACTTTTGAATGACTATTCAATATGATTGGTGTATAGTCAAGGATCAAGTTCTTTGATGTTGACAGATATGGAGCGGTGTCCCTCTTGGTTTGCCGGGATTCTCTTATAAAAAACGGCATGGCAGTAAGCATCTGCCACAACGAAACTTTAAACTTTTATTGTTACATATAAAAGGAAGAAAATGGCTTGCTTATGTGAACAAATAGCGGGTGGTGACATTGATCTGTCACCGGTCTGCATTGGAAATCTCTGGATATTTGAAAATCTCGATCCTGTTGAAATAAAAGCCCTGAGTCATGATGCTTTGAGAAAAAAACTAACCAAAGGTCAATCTTTATTTTTACAAGGAGACCCTGCAAATGAAATGTTTCTGATCAAAGGCGGTCGAGTCAAGCTTTCCAAAGTGCTTGAAGATGGTACAGAATTAATCCTTGATATAAGAAAAGCTGGCGACTTTGTAGGGGAAAATATGTTCTCTGAAGAAGGCGAGTATCCTGTCAGTGCAGTTTGTCTTGAGCCTACATTGACATGTGGTTTCAACCGAAGCCAATTCGAAGAATTAGTGTTGCAGCATCCCAAAATTGGCCTCCAGATCATTAAAACCCTTAACGAAAGGATCTCCTGGCTTACAGACCGTGTGAGCAGTCTTGCGATTACAAACATTGAAGATCGTCTCTATCAGGTACTCACCAACGTTGCAAAAGAGCATGGGGTAAAAAGCCCCCAAGGTGTGGTGATTCAATTTCCTCTGACCCATGAAGATCTTGGTTTTTTAACCGGTGCCCATAGAGTCAGTGTTACCCGGGCCATGAAATCACTTAAAAAAGCGAGGAAAATTATTCTTGAAGGCAGACGACTCATCCTGCCGACATTAAACCTTGCTTAAGACACCTACACTTATTCTTCAAGATAATGGCCTGTGCGCCCTTGAAAACATAAGTCGGATCAAAAGTTGTTGACACGGAATTCTTTGTGCCTTATCTTAAAGATTCATTTAAAACAATTGGCAGAATAATAACATAAGGACCCTCGGTTCGATAGCCATCATATGTTATTGATGCCGACGGCACCATCGCATGCGCGGTTGTCGAGGCAGATTACACCCTTCGTGCAGAACCGTCAGAAGTTGTGAAGGTTCTAAAATCACTGACTGATTAAAGCAACTCAAGGGGATGAAAAACCTCTCTGGAAAGCGTTTGCTGTAATTGTATTTTCAAGGATTTTGGAAAGCTTAACACGGCCGCCTTTGATCAAAAACATTTCATTTGCAGTATCCCCTTGTAAGAATAGGGATTCTCCCCTGGTTAATTTTTTTCTCAAGGCCTCATGGGCCAAGGCTTTTACCTCAGCAGGATCAAGCCCTTCAAATATTCAAAGATTCCCAATACAGACGGGTGATAGTCCAATATCGTCACCCGCTATTTGTTGACATAGGCAACCCATTATTTTTCCTTATCTTTTTTATTAGCCCCCACCGATTGGGTGGGCACCGCGTGCACTTTATTAATGATCAAACGACCAGAATTTTGTTTATGTTCCAACTATAACAAGAAAACCACAAAATATCCTGTAGCGTTCGCTACAAAACATTTTTGGGGAATGTTGGATGTAAAATGGATTTTCCAGTAGCTATTGGGCGGCTCGGCACTACCCCTTTTTTTTATTCAGGATGTAGCAGTTGCTACAGACTTCCTATAAAAATTCTCATATTATTATGGGTATTCAAACGATTTCAAGCACCACCTTATTAATCATTTAAAAAGGAGTATAGATTATGAAAGTATTGGTAACTTATTTTAGCAAGAGTGGAAACACGGAAAAAATCGCCAAAGCCATCTGCGAGGAAGCCGCCAAGGCCAGTGATGCCGACTTGAAGAAACTTGAAGAACTCACTCCTGATATGGCCGCCGAGTACGATTGCATTTTCATGGGTTCTCCCCTGCATTCCGGTAGCCTGGCAGCCCCGGTAAAAGAGTGTCTCGGTGTTCTCAAGGCAACTTCCGGTCAGCAGATGGCAGGTTTTATTACCCATATGGCCCCGGCCTACCCAGATCAAGATATGGAAGCCTTTGCAGAACCCATGAAAGCGGCATGCAAGGAAAAAGGTATTGAATTTAAAGGTTGTTTTGACTGCCAGGGGTTTCTGGCTGAATCCATGCACGCGCCAGTGCAGAACAAATTGAATATGGATGATGATCAGTGGGCAGAAATGGTCAAGCAGATGACCGGCCGTCCCAACCAGGAAGATGTGGATAACGCCAAAGCGTTTGTCAAAGCACTTTTTGCATAAAAAAAGTCGAAATTGATGGCTGCCCACTTAAGCCGGGATATTTTCAAGGATTTTTATGTGGAGAATTAGCTTTGAATGCTTAAAATCATAGACTGCTAAGACGCTTGATTTTAAAGGCTGTCCCCCCTTAAGTAGGTAGTCCGATTATCAATCTAAAACTGGAAAAACTGCTGGGGTCCAGAGGGGATCTTAGGCGCAATACCCGTGAATGAATCTGGTTCATTTATTTTAGGCGAATAGTTTATAGAAAAAAATCATTGATATTAAGGCATCCTTCATATCCCCACAAAAGTAGTTTACACTTTTTGGGAGAAGTCTCTGAAAAACGGAGATTGGCTTCAGAAAGTGTAAAGTCCTTGTGAAGGATGCCTCATCTTCCATGTGAAGCCTGCATACCTCACAGCCGGATGCTCCGGCACATTTTTCAAAAACAGTGAGTATCAACTCTTTAACCGTTTTACCCATATCGTATATTTTCCTTTTTTGAAGGGCATTCATTTAAGCCACTTTTAAGGCAGGTAAGATAAGTCGTCTTTCTTCAAGAACAATTTTTCCCGCTTTTTTAAGTGCTTTCATGGCCCGGGTAATACTGACTCTATGGGCACCGGTTAAAAAACTAAGGTCTTCATGGGTCAAAGGAAGCTGAATCACCACACCTTGAAGGCTTTGTGTGCCATGGGCCTTTGCGACATTGCAGAGTACCCGATAGAGACGATCCTCAATGTTGGTAATCGCAATATTGCCCACACGGGTCGTGAGCCATGAAATTCTTTCGCTAAGGGTTTTTATGATCTGGAGGCCAACCCTGGGATACTCCAGCACCAGTTCTTCAAATTGCTTTCGGCTGAAACCACATGTCAGTGTATCTTCAAGACAAACTGCACTGACAGGGTATTCCCCCTCTTCAGAGAACATATTCTCCCCCACAAAATCACCGGCTTTTCGTATATCAAGGGTCAATTTCGTACCATCTTCAAGGACTTTGGAAAGCTTAACACGGCCGCCTTTGATCAAAAACATTTCATTTGCAAGATCCCCTTGTAAGAATAAAGAGTCTCCCCTGGTTAATTTTTTTCTCAAGGCCTCATGGGCCAAGGCTTTTACCTCAGCAGGATCAAGCCCTTCAAATATCCAGAGATTCCCAATACAGACGGGTGATAGTTCAAACTCATCACCTGCTATTTGTTGGCATAGGCAAGACATTCTTTTCTTTATCCTCATCCTTTTTATTTGGCCCCACCGATTGAATGGGCACCGCATGCGCTTTGTTAATGATGAAACTACCAGGGGGCTGTTTATGTTTCAACTATATCAAAAACGCCACAAGTATTCTGTAGCGCTCGCTACAAAACAATTTATTGGTTTGTATGGCAGAGTTGCACTTCATACGGGCAGGGGCAATGTCGGTACGGGCCCAGGGATTGATTGATATTGCCCATCCCGATGACCGCCAGCAACTCATTGAAGATGCCAGGAAAAACAAAATAATTTACCCGGATCAAATTTACATCAAAGAAAGCGCCCACCTCTATCCATCAGATATTAACATAAAGCATACCTTTAAAAATGATTTAGAAATCCGTTTCCGGGCAATAAAACCCTCCGATGAAGAAAATATGCGAAGGCTTTTCTATCGCTTTTCCGATGAATCTGTTTACTATCGCTATTTTACCCGGATAAAAGCCATGCCCCATGCAAGAATGCAGGATACGTGAATATTGATTATGATAAAACTCTGTCCATAGTGGGCGAGACTAAAAATGGAAAAATTATTGCCGAGGCCAGATTTGTAGAACTGGAAGCACATGAAACACATCCTGAATTCGCCATTGTTGTGGATGAAAATTATCAAAACTTTGGCATTACCACCTTTATCTGCACCCTGCTTATGCGCCTAGGCAAAGAAAAGCAACTCAAGGGTTTTAAAGGCTATCTCTTGTCCCACAACATAAAGGTGTTAAGGGTAATTAAAAACATGGTCTCATCATCAACCCGTATTCCTTCCAGATAAAGACCAATCATTATTTTCTCCTCTTACCAAAAAGAACGCCTAACTTTCTCATCCGATTTCTAAGGGTACTGGGAGGCAAACCAAGCAGTGCTCCGGCCCCATCTTCCCCCTGAATTTTCCCTTTCGTCAGGTGAAGCACCGACTCAATGTGCTGCTTCATGGCGTCATCTATGTTCAAAACCGGGGGCCCAGCAGGCGTTGCCACGGTTTGATTATAAGACGGGGAGAAAGACAGGTTAAGTTCATCAAAAAGCAGGTACTTTCCCAGTGGACTTGCAGAGCCTCGGATCAGTGCCCGTTCCACCATATTCTCCAATTCCCTGACATTGCCCGGCCAATGATACGCCTGAAGGGCTTCCAAACTCCCTGGGACCGGTTTTTTTTCGTCATTAAGGTTCATCTCTCTGGCTTTTTTTTTGATAAAAAAGCTGACCAGGGCCGGGATGTCCATCGTCCTGTACCGCAATGGAGGGATGGTGATGGGAAACACATTCAGCCGGAACCAAAGATCTTCCCGAAATGTCCCCCCACGGATCATCTCCGGCAAATCCCTGTGGGTGGCTGCAATGATGCGTATATTCACATGAACCGGATCGGTTCCTCCGACCCGTTCAATCTCCCGCATCTGTATGACCCGTAAAAGCCTGACTTGTGCTTCCGCTGGAAGTTCCCCAATCTCATCCAGAAAAATTGTCCCCCCATGCGCCCTTTCAAACCGGCCACGCTTCTGTTTTGCCGCCCCTGTAAAAGCGCCTTTTTCATGACCGAACAATTCACTGTCCACAAGGGATTCAGGGATTGCCCCACAGTTGACTTTTATAAACGGCCCATCTGCCCTTGGTGAAGAGTGGTGAATGGCGTTGGCAATGACCTCTTTACCCACCCCGGTTTCCCCTAATATCAACACTTGACTGGACAGAGGAGCCACCTGACTGACCATTGCCATGACATCACGCAAACCGAAGTGTTGGCCAATTATCTCATCGCCAGCTATTTGATGGGCCTGCCTTTGAAGATAGCGGTTGTCATCGGCCAGCATTTCTTTTAACCGTAATACCTCATTATGTTTCAACGCGTGGAATTGTCGGTGGAAGAGGGACAAAAAATCAAAAAAGGGGAATTGATCGCTCGAATTGATCCAAGGGACTTTGAAACGGGTATTAAGGAAGTCAAAAGTTCCCTGTCCGAGGCAAAAGCTAACTTGAAGTCCATGCAAAGAGGGGCAAGAATTGAGGATATCCGGATGCTGGAAGCGGAAGTCGATGCGGCAACGTCTGAATATTTTTATGCCGAAGACCAATACAAACGCTATAAACAACTATGGGTCAAACAACATGCCTCCAGAGCCGACTTTGACCGTCAGAATAGCCTCCGGAACACGGCAAAAGCCCGATTGGAAGGGGTCAAACAGGATCTTGCCAAAGGGAAGAAAGGGGCAAGAAAAGAGGATGTCGAAGCCCAACAGTCCAGAATCAGGGGACTTGAAGCACGACTCAAAGCAGCCAGTGATGCCCTTGACGATACCTCTCTAAGAGCTCCGTTTGACGGCGTTGTGGCCAAACGGTATCTGGAAAACCATCAGGAGGTCCAAGCCAAGCAGCCCATCGTCTTTTTCCAGGATATCTCCAGTATAGAGATGCTGGTGGATATACCGGAAACCCATGCTTCCGAAATCCGTAAAGGTGCTATGCCCGATGTCGTGGCCAGGTTTGCCAGTGCGCCAGGTAGGGCCTTTCCGTTAACATTCAAGGAGTTCTCCACCAAAGTCGATCCTCAAACCCTTACTTACCAGGCTGTCCTGGTGATGCCCCGGCCCACAGGCAGCAATATCCTGCCAGGAATGACCGCAACTGTGGACAGAAAACCCAAATCAACCCAGGCAAACAGTCATGGAATTGTAATACCGGCCATTGCCGTTACCAGGGATGCTGAAAAGAGGCCCTATGTGTGGATTCTCAATGAATCGGATATGACCGTAAATATAGCAGATGTAAAGGCAGGAGAATTGACCGGATCGGACGGTATTAAGATTCTTGACGGACTTAACCTGGGAGAAAAGGTCGTGACGGCTGGGCTTACCAAACTCCAAGCCGGAATGAAAGTCACTATCTGGGATGAGGGTAAATAAGGACTGAGTCCGAAATAACTTTTCCATTTCGGAGGCGGGGACAGATTTGAAAATTTGTCCCCTAAGCGCACAAATGGGCAACTTATTTAAAACTCATTCCTAATGGAAAACAATCATGAATATTGCAGAATTCTCCATCAAAAAAAGTGTCATTATCTGGACCTTGAGCATGGTCATATTGGTCATGGGGGTGGTGGCATACCAGGGCCTCTCCCGGCTGGAAGATCCTGAATTTGTCATCAAAGAAGCCGTCATAGTAACGCCTTACCCAGGTGCATCTCCGGACGAAGTTGAACAAGAGATATCGGAAAAAATTGAAAAAGCGATTCAGAAGCTGGGACAGCTCAAACGGGTAGATTCTTACTCGTCCCGGGGGGTATCCCTGATAAGAGTGATCATGAAGGACAAGTACGACAAAACCACTTTGCCCCAGGTATGGGACGAGATGCGACGTAAAATAAACGATATCCAGAGGGAACTTCCCACAGGTGCCGGGCCTTCCATCATCAACGATGATTTTGGTGATGTCTACGGCGTCTATTACGCCCTTACCGGCGAAGGATATACCCATGCAGAACTGAAAAAGGTGGCTGATCTTCTGAAACGGGAGCTTTCGACTGTCACCAATGTGAAAAAAATTATCTTTTTCGGTAAGCACCGCGAGACAATCTATGTGGAGATAGCCAAGGAGAAGATGACGGCCCTTGGGATCACCCGGGAGGAAATATTCAATGCCCTGAGCGCCAAAAATCTTCCAGTAAATGCCGGGAAAATACAGATCGGCAGCGAGTATATCCCAGTTTATCCCACAGGTACATTCAAGTCAGAAAAAGATTTCAATGAACTTTTCATCGGCAGTCGTGGAGGCAAACTCATCTACCTGAAAGATGTGGCTCACATCCGCCAGGATTATGTTGATCCGCCACAAAATATTTTGCGATTCAACGGAAAGCCTGCCATTGGCATTGCCATCTCTACGGTGTCGGGTGGTAATGCCGTGATCATGGGAAATGCGGTGAAAGCGCGCATTGCCGAACTCATGACCCAGATACCGCTGGGTATGGAGTTGGGAGTCATTGCCATGCAGTCCGACACTGTTACAGAGGCGGTGGACGGATTTCTTGTCAATCTGGCAGAGGCAGTGCTCATCGTCATTGGGGTGCTTTTGATCTTCATGGGGCTCAGAAGCGGCCTGATCATCGGGTTTGTCCTGCTGCTCACCATTGCCGGTACCCTTGTGTTGATGAATGTATATGACATTGCCCTGCAACGCATCTCCCTGGGCGCTCTGATCATTGCGCTTGGGATGCTGGTGGACAACGCCATCGTTGTGGTGGATGGTATGAAAGTCCGCATGGAACAGGGGATGGATGGATTGGATGCGGCCAAAGAAGTGGTGGCCCAGAATGCCATTCCTCTGCTGGGTGCCACGGCTGTGGCTGTGTTGGCCTTTGCCGCCATCGGCACCATGGACAGTAGCACAGGAGAATTTACCCGATCCCTCTATTATGTCATTCTAATATCCCTCTCACTGAGCTGGCTGACTGCGATGACCACCACCCCGCTGATAACCAAGCAATTTATTCTTAGCAGAAAGTTTCGGAATGAGAACAAAAAAGAAAATGGAGCGTCACAGAACGACCCCTACGGTGGAAAATTTTACAGGCTTTATCGAAGTTTGCTTATGGTTGCCATACGATTTCGATGGATCACCATCACCCTGGTGGTCGGGCTATTCGCCGTGGCAGTTTACGGTTTCGGATTCGTGGACTCCACGTTTTTTCCAGCATCCACCCGTCCCCAATTTTATATCGAATGCCAGTTCCGTGCAGGCATCCACATTCGCGAAACAGAAAAAGGGGTGGCCCGCATTGAGAAATATCTGCGAGGCCTGGAGGGAGTTACCGACATTGCATCTGCCGTGGGTTCTGCCCATTCCCGGTTTATGCTTACCTATGGCGTGCCCATGGATACCGGTGCCCATTATTGCAGTATTCTTGTCGGCGTCACAGACTATCAGCTGATTGTACAAGGCTTGACCAAAGTCCAGAATGATCTGGAACAGCTATTGCCGGATGTCACCGTTAATGTAAAGCGATTTAATGTCGGTCCGGGTTCCGGTGGTAAGATCCAGATACGAATCAGTGGGCCGGACACCAATGTCCTGCGTGGCTTGGCAGACAAGGCCATGAGCATCATGGCTGCCGATTTAGGAGTCAAGACCCTGCGCACCGAATGGGGGGCACCGGTGAAGGTGGTACAGCCACGCATCGCAGAAGATCGGGATGGATGGATGGAACGATTGGAGCGGCATATGAATGCATCGTTGTAAGGGAGTTCGTAGGAAACAATCTACCCAACATGAATGAGTCACCACCGGCTATCCGGTGTGCGTCACCTAAAAGTGGGTAGTTTTATTATTTCAAAGTCCCTAACTTGATAGTATAGGAATTTGCATTTTTTGATACTAAATAAATACCATGCAATTATGACCTAAAATAAAATATCGAGCCAAACAGAAGCCCGCCCAAAGGGCGCTAATTTAATACAGAAGGTTAGCAGAATTCGCAATCTGCCCTTGCCTTTTCTCAAGTCTCGTCCAGGGTCAGGCATACCGTGAGTAGCTGCAAAATTGACAATAAACCGTCAAGAAAAGCAACTCCTTACAATCCTCTTGCTCGACGTAAACCTCCTAAAAAATTCGACCTGTGCGGTTGCCTTTTTGCCAGCGCCTTTATTTTCAGGATAGTGCGCAATTTCAACGATATAGAAAAGCTTGTTTTCAAAACATTGAAAATTGCCAACTCTGTCATTTCAGGTAGTTGTATAGGCAACGTTCCTAACCGCACAGCTCGAAAAGTTTTGGACATATTTGTGCAATTACACCCATAGTTCCTGATCAGGGCCTCAAGAGCAATGTCCTGTTAGCCAAAAATAGACAATCCTTTTCTATCAACAAGATCAAGAAGGCTACGTGCGGGTCCGCTCGGTTTCTTAACGCCCTGTTCCCAATGCTGAACGGTTGTTTTGCCAATCCCAAGGACTGAAGCAAAAACAGCCTGGCTAACCCTATTCCGGGTTCTGATCTGACGAATTTCCACGGGTCTAAAAACTCGTGCTTTTGGCAGACAAAGCGTATCAAGTTGCTGTTTCGTAACCTTATCCATCGCTCCAACTTCGAAAAGATCTTTTCCCATATCATGGGCTATATTTAAAAGATCACTCATTTTGAACCTCCCATATTGAACCCTCTTTTATAAGGGTTTTAAGCTGCTTTTCTGTAGCAGCCATAAGACCTTTAGAGACCAATTTCAAAGCAGCCGTTTCTTTATCAGAAATGTTTGATCTCTGATTTTTTGCAAACGCATATAAAAAGACAACTCGGTTTTCTTTTTTATATGCGACGAGAACCCGGTATCCTCCGCTTTTGCCGGAGCCAAGTTTAGACAGCCTTTTTTTAAATAAAAAACCTCCAAGATTGGCCTCTACTTTATCGGCTTCGATTTCTTTGGTAGCCTCAATCAAAACATCATCAGAAATTTTTTCTTTCCGAGTCCAATTATTAAACCACTTATTCTTAAAAATCCTCACAGCTTAAATATATCCCTTAGTAATACACTTTTCAAGTCTAAAATTAAAATATGACGGAATTACCCCTGCTGCATGTGAACCACAATTGATTTACGATGATTCAGACTCCCAGGTTCCAGCCTTTGACTATTAGAGCTGATTTTTAATGAAATTGAATTTTGAAATTACTGGTGAATTATGCCCAAAATCATTAGAAATTTGATGATTTTCGATCTTTTTCAATAAAATCCAGACTATTTTCATCCCCCCACTTAATGCCTATTTCTTATCTTGGCACTGCCGCCCATTTTAGCCTCATGGCTTTGCTGGTCCAGCGCGTTGACCTAAAACCGGTTGGGGCCTCTTTCTGTGGGGCAGTCTTAGGGGCAACCATCATATACTGGCTTAATTTTCACGTTACCTTTCGCAGCACAATCCCCCATCAAAGGGCCTTGGTCCGGTTTATCGCCATGGCCACGGCAGGCGCCCTGATAAACGGGCTGATCCTAACCCTTGCCCTGGACGGTTGGGGCTGGCCCCTGGTGCCGTCCCAGGCCCTTGCAACGGCCCTGCAGTTTTTATTTGGATTTTTTGTAAGCCGATTGTGGATTTATCAAAGGAGATGCAGATGAAACAATACGTATCAGATCCTGTGTTGCGGCCTTTTTCCCGGGCCGGACTCGTGTCGGTGATCGTACCGGTATTTAACGAAGAGGAGGGGCTCCGCACCTTTCACCATCGCCTGTGCGGAGTTCTTTCCTCGGTCCGGAAGGTCCAGTGGGAAATCCTCTATGTCAATGACGGCAGTACGGACCGGACCCTGAAACAAATCCTGGGGTTCATGTCCGAGGATCCCAGGATTCAGGTGGTGGATTTTTCCAGAAACTTCGGCAAGGAGGCTGCTGTGACCGCCGGCATCGACCATGCTCGGGGGGATGCGGCCATCTTTATTGATGCAGATCTCCAGGATCCCCCTGAATTGATTCCGGTCATGGTCGGCCACTGGCAGAATGGGTACGATGTGGTGAACATGAAAAGAGACTCAAGGGCAGGGGAGAGCTGGGTCAAACGACGCACCGCCCAGGCCTTTTATTCCCTCATGGGACGGATCGGCCCTGTGAAGATGCCGAAAAACGTAGGGGATTTCCGGCTCCTGAGCCGCAGGGCTCTGGATGCTTTGGGCCGGATGCCCGAGAGAAACCGTATGATGAAGGGAATGTTTGCCTGGATCGGGTTTACCGTAAAAGAGGTCCCGTTTCACCGGGATGCACGGGAGGCTGGCACCACCAAATGGAATTATCTGCGACTGTGGAATCTGGCCATGGAGGGGATCACCTCTTATAGCGTTGCTCCCTTAAAAGCGGCAAGCGTGGCAGGTATCCTGATTTCCCTTGCCGCCTTTCTCTATGGGGTTGTTGTGATCGCCAAGACGCTGGTGTGGGGAGACCCGGTTCCGGGCTATCCCAGCCTTATGGTGGCGGTTTTGTTCCTCGGTGGGCTTCAGCTTCTGTCCATTGGTGTCGTGGGGGAGTATCTGGGCCGGGTCTTCATGGAAACCAAAAACCGCCCCCTCTATCTTGTGAAGCAGCATCATGTAGCAGACAAAGCCACTGCAGCCCTGCCCCGGATCAGCATCAGACGGAGTCTGCCATGAAGGAGAACAAGGACCCGTTGGGCCGGTATTTTATTTTCCTCCTGGTTGGCCTGGGAATGGTCCGCTTGCTTTCCCTGGGGCTGTACCCATTTGCCGACACCACCGAGGCCAGGTACGGAGAGATTGCCCGGCTGATGGTGGCAACCAAAGATTGGATCACCCCCCAGTTCAGCCTGGGGGTTCCGTTCTGGGGAAAACCCCCTCTTTCCTTCTGGCTCACGGCAACCGGGTTCCAGGTCTTGGGCATCCATGAATGGGCAGGGCGATTTCCCTCCTTTATCATGAATCTTCTCATGGTGGTCATGGTCTGGCAGTTGGCGGCCCGGCAGAAGGGGGCACTCTTTGCCAGGGCTGCGTCCCTGATCCTGACCTCCTGCCTGCTCTTTTGGATTGCCGGCGGGGCCGTGATGACCGACTCAAGCCTGGGGTGCGCCACCACCCTTTGCATGGTTTCGTTCTGGCGGGTCATGGATGTTAAAACCTCCTCCGGGCGGTTGTGGGGGTATCTCTTCTTTGCTGGCCTTGCCATGGGGCTTCTTGCCAAGGGGCCGGTGGCTTTGGTGCTCATCGGTTTTCCCCTGGCTGTCTGGGCTGTGGTCTGTGGGCAGATCCGTCAGGTTTTCCAGAGGCTGCCCTGGATCAAGGGCACCCTTTTGACCCTGGCCCTGGCGCTCCCCTGGTATGTGGCAGCAGAGTGGAAAACCCCTGGGTTTCTTGAGTATTTCCTTGTGGGTGAGCACTGGAACCGTTTTCTGGTTTCGGGTTGGAAGGGGGATCTCTACGGGACGGCCCACGCGCGTCCCCGGGGCACCATCTGGATCTACTGGCTGGGAGCTGCCTTTCCCTGGTCCATCATTGTGCCGGGCGTTCTGGCTAAAAAACGGATGGGAATTTCCGGGCCATTGAAATCCGGGGACGGCTGGTATCTCTATCTCATCCTCTGGTCCGTCACCCCCATGCTTCTGTTTACCCTGGCTGGCAACATCCTGCCCGCCTATGTCCTGCCCGGGCTGCCCGCCTTTGCCCTGCTCGGGGCCGGGGTCCTGGGGAAGGGGACGGGGGCTGTTAGCCCACGGCCAATTCTGTTGGGCGCAAGCTTCATACTGGCTTTTTCCATCCTTGCCATCCTTGTTGTGGCTTCTGGGTTCGGTCCTGGCCAACGGAGCCAAAAACGGCTGGTCCAGACCGTTGATCAGTTTTTTGATGCCAATGGCGGCGGCCGCCTCACCTATCTCTTTAAGAAGCCTTTTTCCGCAGACTTCTATTCCAGGGGGACGGCAGGACGTCTGGACGCTACAGCAGGCCTGGACAACTTTTTGAACGATGGCACCATGGATGTGGTGGCCCTGCGAAAAAAACACCTCCAGCACATCCCGGGGCCGATGCTGACGAGATTCGTTAAATGGAAAGAGATCAACGGCTATCTCCTGTTCAAGGAAAAAGCTGATCTTTCCCGGGAGTAACCAACGTCCCGGATCTTTATTTGAATGGCATGGTGGGGGAGGGTGTGATATGTTTTTAAGGTTCCCATACTGGTGATCAGGACTGAAGAATCGTGTTAAGCGTGTGGCTTAGGATTCGCCCAAAAATAAATTGGCAATCTTAAATATTGAGGTGCCTGCTTGACAAGGCGTGAAAATACATAAATATCAGAATATTCCGAGCTTTCACCACACAGTCAGGCAAAATACATAGGCCTTTAAAATGTTAAATTATTTTTGGACAGATACTTAGCCTTAAAATTGGGATGGGATTCATATGAAAACAAAACGGCCCATAGCAACGATGGGAACCAAGATCGGATTGAAACCATGAAAATTCTATTAGTAGAAGATGACAAGGGTGCTTTGCGCTTTATCAAAAAAGGACTGACCGAGTCCGGCTACACCATTGATGCGGTTCTCAACGGGGAGGAGGGCCTGTTCCTTGCCACCAACCAGTCCTATAATCTGATTATCCTGGATGTGATGCTCCCGGGGTTGAACGGGTTTGAGATCATCTCGGAACTCAGGAAGATTGGCAAGAAAACCCCGGTTGTTTTTCTGACGGCCCGGGACGCTCCTGATGATATTGTCCAAGGGCTCAATCTCGGGGCGGATGACTATCTTGTCAAGACATTTGCCTTTGCCGAACTCCTTGCCAGGATCAAGGCGGTGTTGAGACGGGGGGGGAATGAAACGCAGTTTGAACAGCTCTCAATGGGAGGTCTTTCCCTGGATCTTGTGTCACGGATGGCCCAGCGGGACCACCAGCGCATTGAATTGTCCGGCAAGGAGTTTCTGCTGCTGGAATACCTGATGCGAAATGCTGGCCTTGTGCTGACCCGAACCATGATCCTGGAACAGGTGTGGGGGTATAATTTTGACACCTCCAGCAACATCATTGACGTTCATATCAACCGTCTGCGAGGAAAGATTGACAAGCCGTTCAAGAGCAGGCTCATACATACCATCAAAGGTGTCGGTTATGTCCTTAAAGAAGAAGATTAACTTCTTTCAGCGATTCGATGTAAAGATAACAGTCCTCTACTCTTCGATCTTTTTTATCCTTGCCCTGCTCCAGAGTTCGTTTCTCTATTACAGGCTTGAGCACAATTTCTTAAAGCAGGTGGAAAACATGCTCTCGGACGAGGCGGGTGAGCTGATCGCTGAGATCCACGACCAGTATTTCTCGGACGAGGCCGATGAGCTGATCGGTGAGATCCATGATAAGTTTATGGCCAGCAACCCCATTGCTAAAGGCTGCCTGTTGTTTGAGCAGGACACGAACAATAGAAAATATTTCCCCATCTATTTCAGGGTGTCGACCCCTTCCAGGGAGGAGGTCTACCAGTCGGGAAACTCCCGTGACATCGCATTCCCGGCCTGGGAAAAGCCCCTCGACTTTAATTTTTCCCGGATGAAAGCCCAGGGCAGCCTCCTGATCCGTGAAGAGCACCGCTATCTTCCGGCCCTGGAAAAAAAGATCCTTGTCCAGGTTTGTACCAATTCCAGAAGAATTGATAAGATCACATCAAATTTTCTGGAAAATATTGTTATCGCCATCCCCATCCTTCTTCTTCTCTGCGTCGGCGGCGGGGTGTTTGTTTCAAGAAAGCCGAGAAAGACCATCCGAAACATCACCCGGGTCACCCAAAAAATCACCTCCCGGAATCTTACAGAGCGGCTCCCTGTCCCGGTGGTACAGGACGAGATCCAGGATCTTACCGTGACCATAAACTCCATGATGGACCGGCTTGCAACCTCGTTTCACGAGATCAAGCAGTTCACCTCCGACGCCTCTCACGAGCTTCGAAATCCATTGTTTGCCCTCAAGGGAGAGATTGAGGTCGCCCTGTCCCAGAAGCGGAATGAGTACGAATACCGGGAATCCATGCAGGTCTGCCTCGAACGGATCAACATTTTGATCAAAATGGTCAACGACCTGTTTCTGATCACCCGGTTTGACTCAAACAAGGTTGCCCTGGATTTCGAGGATATCAATCTCTGTGACATTGCCAGGGATATGCATGAATTCTTTCTGCCCATGGCCCAGGAAAAAAAGATTGATTTCCGTATGGGCGGGCGTGAGGAGATCATCATCCGGGCCGACCGTGTCAAGCTGTTCCAGGTGTTCAACAACCTTCTGGACAACGCCTTTAAGTTCACCCCGGAAAACGGCGTCGTTGAGATCTCCCTGGTTCGAGACAAGGACGATGGGATCGAATTGTCCGTTTGCGATACAGGCGTTGGAATTCCCAAGGATCAACTGGGTAAGATTTTTGATCGTTTTTACCAGGTGGATCAAGCCAGATCCTTTACAGAGGGGGGCTCAGGACTGGGACTTCACATCTGTAAGAAAATCATCGAAGCCCACGGCGGCCGAATCGTGGCAGAACAAAACCAGGGCAAGGGTGCCTGCTTCAGGACCTACCTGGATGGGGGACGTGATAAAAAAAGCCCCAAATAACCCTTAAGGACGAAGTTGAGTGTGATTAGGTTTATATCGTGCAGGGCACAAAGGCAACCCCGAGGCGCTCCAACCTATCCTTTTTGTAATGTTATGGAAAGATTCCGGAAAGTAAGATTCTGGTACCATCCCCCACAATTAATCATTGAGAACCATCTAAGTACCCACACATATGTTTTTCAATATTCTATGAGCATATACCGTTGATATACCTATATTTGATCCCGAAGAACATTTGCTCGGGTACTTAACCCCAAGGAAAAAGATGCAGAATAAAGAAAAAATAACGGCAGGGAAAGGATTGCAATTACTCCAGTTAAGAGATTTTATCCGGTTGATAACAGTGCTGCTGTTGCTCCCATGGATTACCTGGGTGCCTGAAACCATTTTCGGCATAACGCCCGATTTTGAGCTGGAACTGGCGGTCATGTTGATGTTCGTGGTGTTCGGCTCTTTCTGGTGCGGATGGATCTGCCCTTTTGGCAATGCCGATTATTTCATCAGCAAGATCGGGAAAAAGCTATTTCCCAGCCTGCAGTTCAATCTCCCGGCGTCTGTTGACAAGCCCCTGCGATATTTAAAATACCTGTTCATGGCAGGCTTCCTCTACGTCGTCCTCTCAGAAGGAATTGATTACTTCTGGGGAGACCATATGATCATGTACAAAGCCACGCCCTTTACATCGGCATATATCCAGGCAAAAAAGGGATTGATCCTCCTGGTTCCTCTTCTGATGCCCCGGTTCTTCTGTAAATACATCTGTTTCCAGAAAGCCGGATACAACCTGATAAACCGTCTGCTGCCCCTGACCTCGATTAAGCGGGACCCCTCTGCATGCATCTCATGCCGCCGGTGTGACAAGGCCTGCCCTGTCCAGATAAAGGTCTCTGAAAAAGAGACAATCTCAGGGAACGATTGCCTGGGATGCTACAGCTGCATCGATAAAGGGGTCTGTCCTGAAAAGGCCAATGCCATCCACCTGTCGTTCCTGGGAAAACGGGTAAATCCCCTTATCTTCAGCATTGCCGCACTTCTCTTTTACTATATTCTCACTTGGACCATCCACACAGTCACCGCAACGTTAAGTTAAATCAAGCCCAGCGGATCAGGGAAGGAGCAGGGTAAAGCGGGTGCCCCGGTCTTTGAGGTTCTCGGCAACAATGGTGTCATTGTGGGCCCGGACCACGGCCTGGACCAGGGAAAGCCCCAGGCCAAGCCCTTTTGGGCTGCAAGATCGAGCATGCCGAGTACACTTATTTATCATCTGCGTCCTCAAGCCCCTTTGAAAAAAAAGCGGCAAAGGTTTCAAATGAAGGGTTCAATTCCTTAACGATCTTGCTTTCCATGGTTAAATATCCTTTGGTTCTGCATGGTGTTTGTTGGTTTTGTGGGTAATCGATATATGAATGATCGCAAAGACGGCTGCTCCCATGCACAGGCAGCAGCCAACAAGAAAGGGGCTTGCCTGGGATGGAGACAGCCAGTGTTTACCCAGGCTGTCAATAATGATGGGGGAGGAAAATTGCCCCAGGAACATCATGCTGCTGACGATGGCCATGGCACTGACCGATTGATTCAGGTCCACCGCCGTTCTGACAGAGTGGAATATCAGGGGCAGGAGAAAGCCTTGACCAAGACCGACGAATGCAACGCCCAAAAACACGAGAGCGAATCCGTGGGCAAGGTAAATAATGCCTAATCCTGCGGCCATGACCGTGATGGCCGCCACCACGGAAAGATGGTTGAGTGCGGTCTTTATCCGCTGAAACCAGAGACCCACGAAAAAGGCTGCACCTGTGAGCATGGCAAATGCCATCCCGGCTGACGCGGAATTGCCCATTCCGTTTTTCTCAATGAACAGTGAGAGGTTTACCGGAACCGTATAAAATACCAGCATCAAAGCAAACATGGCTCCTGCGCACAGGTAAACGGTCATGGGCAGTTTTGTTCCGGGGACCTTGGGTGTTGTTGTTTTACTTGCCGGTTCCGGCAGGTGGATGAGCACCATGGCAATGCTTACAACGGCCAGGGCATAGGCGGCAAACGCATACCGCCAGCACAGGGTTGCCAAGGCTCCGGATATTATCTGCGCAGCCATGCCGCCAAAGTTATTTGAGGCACTGATCCACCCCATCATCTGCATTGCTTTCTCACCCTCGAAAAAATCTGAGACAATGGCCGTGGAGATGGGCATTATCAGGCCCACGGAGAGGCCGAGCAGGGCTCTGAAGCCAAGAAGCACCTCGATTGTTCCTGCAAACCCTCCGCCCAGGCCGCCCACAAGATAGAGAATCAGGCCGGTGAGCAGAACATTCTTTTTGCCAAAGCGATCACATAGTTTGCCTGAAACCAGTGCAAAGGGGATCACCATTAACGACGGCATTGTCAGTACAAGCTTGATCAGCCCGGGGCTGGCATCCGGGAAAGCCTTCCCAATGTTTGCAATGGCAGGGGAGATGGCCGCACCCGCCATGACCGTGAGTAGGGCCACGGATAGGATGGCTGGCCCAATCATTTTATTCGGCGTTGCCATTGGTGTCTCCATTCATGTTTACGATGATCTGTTTGAGGACGTTGATGCAGATGGTCAGTTCGGCCGGATCAATACCGTTGGCTGCCTGGTCACGATTTTGCTGTGCAAGCGCTATCAGTTCTTCCTGGACGCTCTTGCCTTTGGGCGTTAGAAAGATGCGGTTGCTCCTTCGGTCGCCTGGGTCGGGAAGCCGATTGACCAGCCCACGACGTTCAAGACCGTCGATGAGCTTGACTACGGACACCTTGTTCTTGCAGCTTCGTTCAGCGATCTGCTTCTGGGTGAGCCCGTCCTCGGCCCAGAGTGTGATTAAAATTTTCCACTGCTCGGAGGTTGCTTCATGCCCTGCGCCTGCAAATTTGCGATTGAGGCCCAGCCTCATGAATTGCGAGGCCCAGTCCAGAAGCTTCCCCAATGAATTTTCAATCTCATACCTTGTTTTTTCGGCCATTTTATGACACTCCACTATATAGTTAACTACATTACAGTTAACTATATAACTAAATATAGGCATGTGTCAACTTTGTTTTATTGGCTCATGTCGCGTTTCGGGGTCTTTGGTGTTTTGTAAAAAAACAAAATTTGAGCTGCAGTAATTGATTTTATCAACGGTGCCTTGCTTTCAGAAGGGGGGCTTGGCAATACTTGCGCTGCCCAGTCGCAATCGTAAGAACGAACCCAATATTTTGTCGTCCGTTATCAACTATCCCAATCAATTCAGCTCATGGGAATCCATCAATGCCATTGTCACAGAGTACGGTATTGTTAACATAAGCGGAAGAACCGTACGTGAACGGGCCCAGGGATTGATTGATATTGCCCATCCCGATGACCGCCAGCAACTCATTGAAGATGCCAGAAAAAACAAAATAATCTACCCGGATCAAATTTACATCAAAGAAAGCGCCCACCTCTATCCATCAGACATTAACATAAAGCTCCCCATTCGCTGTATTCATGTTGTTAATTGCCAATTCCATACCACAACATGTTGTAGGTGCTACCGGGGGGTGATAGCCTTGAGCCTGTTTCGGCGTAAAAGTCAGCATCCTCCCAGCAGATATGAAATTTACTACGCTTATGCAACACGCTGATTTGTATAATAATAAAATTAAACAAACTCATTTTCAATAGAGCGAATGGGGAGATAAAGCATACCTTTAAAAATGATTTCCATGCTCATGGTCTCATCATCAATCCGGATTCCTTCCAGATAACGACCAATCATTTCACAGACCTCAGCGTCCACAAGGAGTTGGAAATCAGTCCAGATGGTATGGTTCTCGATCATTCCAGCGCCCCAGATCAAATTGATACCTGCCAAAGCTTCTATAGTGCCGGTCACATGAACTGATACTCGCTGAAAAATATTTTTTTAATTAAAAAAGGTAGTTATATTAAAATAATGCCAATTTTTAGAATCAAGTCATGTGACCGGCACTATAACTGCCACTGCATGGATTTTTCAAACCCAGACTGGGGATCGTACATCTTGGCGTCCGTGTTGGGACCGAAGATCATGCTGTTAAGACCATAAAACTTGCTCAGTTGGGCAGATACCACCGTAAGCATGCCAAGCTCCATACTTCCCGAAGCCAGAGTTCCAAACCGCATGTCCATTGGTATGATAAAGCAGCTATAGTACCAGACCAGGTTGATTTCAGTGGGCGGCACTGGTTCAGTTCAATAGGTAGTCTATCTTGTTGAAAATACTAAATAAATTCCATTGACATGTTCATAAAAATAGAGTAAGTTAAGGCCATTCTCAATTGATATGATAAGGAGTTGATTATGGCCCTGTTTGCCCGTAAATGCCCAAATTGTTCCTCTGAAAATGTCCGATTTGACTACACTTATAATACACTTTGTAGTGGATTTCGACAAATGCTTCTTTGTATTGCCTGTGGAGCTTCATTTTCAGAGACAAAAAACACCTTCTTAGAAGGTCTCAGAACGCCTGTTAGCACTATTTGGAAAATTTTAAACGCAAGAACCGAAGGAATGTCTCTAAATGCAACTTGTAAGGTTTTTGGCATCGCTAAAAACAGCCTCCTTTCCTGGGAAGAGAAATTTTCCAATTTGCATCATACATTGATGATATACTCATTGTCACATACATTTGTCCAGTCTGTTGTTGAAGGCGATGAATTTTACACAAAAGTTGATAAAAACACTTCTGCTGAAGAGTCTTCCAGATGGACTATAGTCCTCATGGATAGGGCCAGCAGGTTCATTTGGGAACTCAGTTGTGGTAAAAAGGACAAAGTCCTTTTCAAAAAGGCTATCAAGAGGTTGGCTGAACTTATTGAGCAAACAGAAGATCTCACCCTGGTAACAGATGGGGAACGCAGATATGGTAAGATTCTCTTTGAAATCTGTCATGAGCTTTTAAGAACCGGTAAAGTTGGACGACCCCGAAAAACCTTAAAAAAAGGAGTCACTGTCAGGGTTAAAAACAAAGGATCTCAGGCACATAAAAAAGGACGCAAAAAACCAAAATACCAGAGAACGTGCCCACTACACCCTGAAACTTCAAACAACATTTCAGACAAAGAGACACACGCCAATCACGTTGAAGCTAACAATAGTGCAATGCGTCGAAAATATTCACCATACAGAATAAAAACAAACACATACGCTAAATCCAAACCCGGTTTTCAACGTATTTAAAATGTATATTGGGTTCTTCATAATTACGTTAGAACTCACTTTACGACTAAAGCGGTTCCTGCCGTCAGTTTAGGGATAGTGGAAAGAGGTCTTAATTTGGAAACTCTTTTTAGCATTCAATATGTATAAATTGAATTGATATTTTTTGCTACCTATTGAACTGAACCAGTGCCATATTTGGGGAAGGGAGGGGTGTAAAGCGAAAAAACATATATGGGGGAGGGTGCGGATCGTTCATTGATTCCCGGCCCGTGGAGGCACCGGGGGATTCTCATCTATGCGTGGATTTCAGTACCTTGATTCAAATGAGTCTCAACAGCATTGCAAATGAATTTTGACCTATCAACCCCTTTTCTGTCTTTAAGGGCATCACCAACCCTATTCAGCAAATCGACAGGAATCATGATGTTGATCCGCTTTTTAGGCCGATACGTTTCCATTGCTTTTTCTGTAGGCAT
>Ga0208900_1000269_pt1 | contig 33397 bp, 33 predicted proteins | sample AntAceMetag02UKK_FD_184763 | JGI IMG/M metagenome (GOLD analysis project Ga0208900, IMG submission 184763) | Saline lake microbial communities from Ace Lake, Antarctica - Antarctic Ace Lake Metagenome 02UKK (SPAdes) (version 2) | ecosystem: Environmental > Aquatic > Non-marine Saline and... | reverse complement strand
AACAGCCCCATACCATTAATGTTAAACACCTTTTCAATGAGAAAAGAGCCCATGAGAATGATGGACACGTTATTACCAAAATGGGTGGCAATGGGAATCAGACTGTTTCTCAGGGCATGGCGAAATACGGCCTGTTTAAAGGACAACCCCTTGGCCACAGCCGTTCTGACATAATCGGCCCCCAGATTATCCATAAGGGTATTTTTCATCAACAGGGTCATAACAGTGAAAGAGCCAAGCACATAGGCAAGCAGGGGTAAAAGCGTATGCCAGGAAATATCTTGGAGCTTTTCAAACAGTGTCATATCTTGGAAAAAATCAGACACCAGCCCCCCCAGGGGGAAAAGATCCATGTTGGAGGAAAAAAGCACCAGCATCATCACCCCGGCCACCCAGCCGGGAATGGCATACCCCGTGAAAATAATAATTGAGGTAACATTATCAAAATGGCTTCGGTGTCCAATGGCCTTGGCAATGCCCAGGGGAATGCACACCCCATAAACAATCAAGGTGGTGAGTATCCCAAAGTAAAGAGAGATGGGGATTCTCTCTTTAATCATATCCCACACCGGATCGTAATATCTTGTGGAACGGCCCAGATTGCCTTGGAGTACCTTGCCAAGCCACAGCACATAACTTGTCAAAAGCGGTTTGTCAAAACCGTAATACACCCTTAGTCGTTCAATTTGCTCCTGGGATAAAGGCTGCCCGGCCCCGGCCCCACCCGGGCCTGCTATGGCCCCGCCCCCCGGCCCCATGGCCTGCATCTGCCGGGCATTGGCAATGATGCGCTCCATGGGGCCCCCGGGCACAAAACGGGTGATGGCAAACACCATGATGGTGATCCCCACAAAGGTGGGAATCACCAAAAGAAGACGTCTGATAAAATAAGCCGTCATGGATGCAGCAACGGCAACGGGCAGACCTGATTTGTCACCCGGGTTTGTCCACAATAAAAATAAAAAATGAACGCCAGGTTATTACTTAACCGCATTTTTATACAAAACCTTTTCATCAGTTATTTGTAAATATTCGGGTTGGTAATGTAAATGTTTGGCCAGTGCCCCATATTCGCGTATTTGGGCCTGCGTAGCATACTAATGCTATGTGAGGGGACAGATTTAAAATCTATCCCCCGGTGAATATGGGGTGCTGGCCGAATATTTACGGTTATTTTGCCGCAGCATAGATGGATTCCAGAGCATCTGCCAGATGTTCCGGTTTAGATCCACCGGCCTGGGCCATGTCCGGTCTGCCGCCACCGCCCCCACCCACAATACCGGCTGCGGTTTTAACGATATTACCGGCATGGAAAGTCTTTGTCATATCCTTGGTGACCACACAGATCAACAAGGCTTTTCCATTGGATTCCGCCCCCAGAAGCACCACACCAGAGCCAATTTTAAGTTTAAATTTATCTGCCAGATCCCGCATCTGGGACGGATTTTCCACCTCAACCTTTTTGGCCAGCACCTTAACCCCGTTGATCAGGCGAATATCATCGTCCATGCTGTCAACGGATTTAGAAGCAATTTTTGCCTTAAGGGAGAGAACCTCCTTGTCTGCTGCCTTTTTATCCGCCACCAGGGTTTCCACCTTTGATAACAGATCTTCCCTGGAGGATTTCACAGCTACGGCAACATCATGGATAAGCGCCATACTCTGGTGCACATATTCCAATGCCTTGGGGCCAGTCAACGCCTCGATTCGCCGTATACCAGAGGCAATGCCCCCCTCGGACACAATCTTGAAAAAACCAATATTCCCTGTTTTGTCTGTGTGGGTACCGCCACACAACTCCCGGGAAAAATCCCCCATGGAAAGCACCCGAACCCGATCCCCATATTTTTCTTCAAAAAGAGCAGTGGCACCGGATTTTACGGCCTCATCCATGCTCATTTCCGTGGTGGTCACCGATGCATTTTCCCGGATGTATGCATTGACATTTTCCTCAATGGCATTGATTTCCTCCCGGGAAATGGCAGAAAAATGGGTAAAATCAAACCGAAGACGATCACTTGTCACAAGGGAGCCCGACTGTTTGACATGATCCCCCAATACCTTTCTAAGCCCTGCATGGAGCAGATGGGTGGCCGAATGATTCTGGGCTGTCAGGGTGCGCTGTTCTTTATCCACCGTCAAAAGCAGTTCTATGTCGGCAGTAAGGGTGCCCGCTTCCACCCGGCCCTGGTGAATACGAAGCCCCGACGGATCGGCAATGGTGTTGTGAATTTTTACCCGACCCTTGTCGGCCTGAATCCAACCGGCATCACCGGCCTGGCCACCGGCCTCGGCGTAAAAAGGGGTATTTTCGGTGACGATTTCCACCGGGTCTCCGGCGGTCACCGAAGCCACCTGTTTTCCGTCTTTTACCAAAAGAAGCGCTTTGGAACGGGTCGAAAGTTCATCATAGCCAGTAAATCCAGTTCGAATGCCTTGAGAAGTGAGGATTTTATAAGCTTCTCCCACGCCAGCAAATGTTTTTGAACTTTTGGATCTTGCCCGCTGATCCGCCATGGCAGCCTCATACCCATCCAGATCCAAAGTGATATCCGTATCTTTAATCACATCGGTGATGATGTCCACGGGAAAGCCATAGGTATCATAGAGCATAAAAATAAGATTTCCGGGAATTTCTGTTTTATTCTCTTGTTCCAGCTCTTCAATGGTGGCCTTGAGAAGTTTTAAGCCCATGTCCAGGGTTTCAGAAAATTTTATCTCCTCATTTTTAACCACATTTAAAATAAATGCAGAGGATTCCTTTAATTCCGGAAATGCCTCATCCATAAGATCAAACACCGTGGTAACGGTTTCATGGAGAAAAGGCCGGGTCAAGCCAATGTGACGACCATAACGGATGGCCCGGCGCATGATGCGGCGCAGCACATATCCCCGGCCCTCGTTGGAGGGAAGGATACCATCGGAAATAAGAAAGGCCGATGCCCGACTATGGTCGGCAATGACCTTCATGGCCACCTCAATCTCCCGGGAATCGGTTTTCTTCTTACCCGTGAGTCTTTCAACGGTTTCCATTATGGGCACAAACAGATCTGTGTCATAATTGGTGGGCACATCCTGGAGGACAGATACAATACGTTCCAGTCCAAGCCCTGTGTCAATACTGGGTTTGGGAAGGGGGGTCATGGTACCGGTTTCATCCCTTTCAAACTGCATGAACACCAGATTCCACAACTCAAGATAGCGGTCGCACTCACATCCCACAGCGCAATTGGGATCATCACACCCAAAGGCCTCTCCCCTATCTATGTGGATCTCACTACAAGGACCACAGGGGCCGGTATCCCCCATGGACCAGAAGTTGTCCTCTTCACCCAGACGCACAATGCGATCTTCGGGAACGCCGATGTGATCCCGCCACAGGTCATAGGCTTCATCATCGTCCAGATAAACAGAAACCCAGAGCTTTGAAGGGTCAAGCCCATACCCATTGGTTAACAGATCCCAGCCAAACTCCAGGGCGTCTTTTTTAAAATAGTCGCCAAAGGAAAAATTACCCAGCATTTCAAAAAACGTATGATGCCGGGCCGTGTAACCCACATTTTCCAGATCGTTGTGTTTTCCACCGGCCCGGACACATTTTTGTGAGGTGACCGCCCGGGAGTAATCTCTTTTTTCATCACCGGTAAATACACGCTTGAACTGCACCATACCGGCGTTGGTGAACAAAAGCGTCGGATCATCCTGGGGAACAAGAGAAGAACTCCTCACGACCTGGTGATGATGTTTTTTAAAATATTCAATAAATATTCTGCGTGCTTCTTTACCTGTCATTTTGCACTCCTGAGCTGTTTTCTTTGAAATGCCATTGAAAACGATGTCATTAATTTCTATTATTTTTCAGGTTGCGCCTTGGCAGCATCAGGGGCATTGACCGCAATACCAAGTTTTTCCCGCACCTGGAGTTGAATTTTGTCAAACAGATCCGGATTATCCAGAAAAAATGCCTTGACATTCTGCCGTCCCTGACCGATGCGCTCCCCATTAAAGGAGTACCAGGCCCCACTTTTTTCAATTATTTCCAGATCAACCCCCATGTCCAGAAGGTCTCCGGTTTTAGAAATCCCCTCTCCATACATGAGGTCAAACTCCACCGTCTTAAATGGAGGGGCCAATTTGTTCTTCACCACCTTTACCTTGGTGCGGTTGCCCATGACGTCCTGCCCCTCTTTAATGGCTGTTGCCTTTCGGATCTCCAATCTCACCGAGGCGTAAAACTTCAGGGCATTACCACCGGTGGTAGTTTCCGGATTGCCATACACCACACCAATTTTCATGCGAATCTGATTTATGAAGATAATCGTGGTATTGGTTTTAGACATGGTGGCTGTTAATTTCCGCAACGCCTGGGACATGAGCCGTGCCTGGAGTCCCATATGGGAATCCCCCATCTCCCCTTCAATTTCTGCCCGGGGAACCAGGGCCGCCACGGAGTCCACCACCACAATATCAATGGCACCGCTTCTCACCAGCATGTCTGCGATCTCCAGAGCCTGTTCACCGGTATCTGGCTGGGAAACTAACAACTCATCACAATCCACCCCAAGTTTCCTGGCGTAGGCGACATCCAGGGCATGCTCCGCGTCAATGAATGCCACAATCCCTCCCTGTTTCTGGGATTCGGCCACGGCATGGAGGGCCAGGGTAGTTTTACCCGAAGATTCAGGACCATAGATTTCAATCACACGGCCCCGGGGATATCCTCCCACACCAAGGGCCTTATCCAGGGCAAGGGAGCCCGATGGAATCACCGGTACTGCCTGGATTTCCCTTGCACCCAGTTTCATGATGGAGCCTTTTCCAAACTGCCGTTCAATCTGACTCATTGCCGATTTTACGGCTTTTTCTTTTTCCGTTGCGTCAACCATCTATTTTATCTCCCAGCCCCAGTATTATGTAAAATATTATTTTTTATCAAAAAAAGAGTCGTAAAACAAGCCCGGTATAAAGCCCGGCAAAAATATCATCCAACACCATGCCAGCCCCTCCGGAAAACTGTCGTTCAAAATATCTTATTGGAAACGGTTTTACAATATCAAAAAACCGAAACATCAAAAAGCTGTTGTTCAATGGTCATCTCTCAGAAGATTTCTTATCAGAGTTCTGGACATGTAGATGGTCATGACTCTGACCATGTGAAGGCTTCAAATCATGGTTCGTATGAAAATTCTTAGAACCACCATGGTGGAAATCATGGGTATTATCATGATCCGAAATAGAAACATCCGTGGCCATTTCCTGCACACTGACAAGAACCCTGGTGTAAACATCCCGCAGGGGTATTTGTTTTTCTTCAGCCACTTTGCGGCACACCTCGTACTCTGGAACAATACGCACGGCCCCGGTGGGGTCAATAATTTTTTTGGCCTTCATCATGCCAAAGCAAGTTGACACCTCCACGATCTCGCGGTGCAGCACCCCTCTTTGAACCTTATGGAACCGCACCCCGGTGGAAGAACTCTGGGTTAAAATCAAATTCATCAGATCATTTAACCGGGCCTCGTGGCAAATCACCTCCAGGCGTGTGCCTGGGCGATTTTTCTTCATCTGCAACGGAATATGGCACACATCCAGGGCACCGAACTCAAACAATTTGTCCATAAGGTACCCGGACACCTCGGGATTCATGTCATCAACGGTGGTCTCCACCACCCACACCGTCTCTTTTTTTATAAAGAGCGTATTTTCAGAGGCCAGGGGTTTCCCCAGGATGATGCGAAGTAGATTGGGAATTCCCGTGTCTGATTTTCGTTTGCCGGATCCATACCCCACCCCGTCCACAACCATATCGGGCATGGCACCAAAATCTTGGACAAGGGTGGTAATAATAGCAGCACCGGTGGGGGTAACAATCTCCATGTTAATGCCCGAGGCCCTCACCGGCACCCCCTTTAAAATGGCAAGTGTTGCCGGAGCAGGCACGGGGATGACCCCATGGCTACATGAGACAAACCCTCGACCCAAAGGAATGGAAGAGGCATAAACCCGGTTAATGCCAAGGTATTCGGCACACAAAAAGGAGCCCACAATATCCACCAGAGCATCAATGCCACCCACCTCATGGAAATGAACCGAGTCCAGGTCTGTCCCATGGATGCCGGATTCAGCCACAGCAATTTTTTTAAAAGCCGTAAGGCTCTGCTCCATGACCCTTGGGGAAAAGGGAGCCCCGGAGATCAAAAAACGTATATCCCGGTAAGTTTTAGGATGCACCGACCCATTTTCTGTTACCATGATGTCAGCGGCTTTAATGCCGTTGCACCATTTATCCTGGCAGTCAATGTCAAACCCTGAAAGGGGCATGGCAGTGAGTTGTTTTTTCAACCATTCCAAGGGTACCCCCAGATCCACAAAGGCCCCCAGGGTCATATCCCCACTGATGCCGGAAAAAATATCAAAATAGGCAATCATGGATTATTTAATTTCTCCTGCGCTGTGGATGCGAATGATTTCCAAAAGCAGAGCCGCTGTTCCCACCATGTCTTCAAGTTTTATGGATTCCCGCACGGTGTGTACATCTGTCATGCCGGTGCAAAGCACCCCCGTGACAACCCCCTTGCCAAAAAAAATATTGGCATCGGCACCGCCACCAATGGTTTTAATGGCCATATTTTTACCTATATTTTCCGCAGCCCTACAGGCAAGTTTAACCACAATGTGATCATCGGGAACATGGGTGGCAGGAAAATCCTGTTCCAGATCAATCTCCACCCGGGGAAGATCACCATGATTTCCCTTGAACCCATCAGCCGTGACATGGAAGGCATTAAGAATGGTTTCTGTAACTGTTTTCAATTTTGTCTCATCATGGCTTCTGACCTCACCATGCACTGTCACCAGATCCGGTACAATATTGGTGGCCTTCCCCCCTTTGATCAGCCCGATGTTACAGGTGGTTTCCGAATCAATTCTGCCAAGGTGAAGCCCGGAAATGGCATTGGCTGCCACGGAAATGGCATTGATGCCGTTTTCCGGGAATGCCCCGGCATGGGCATCCTTGCCATGAATTTTTACGGTGAATCTGTTGGCTGCCGGGGCCCGGGTGACAATGCCGTCTCGATCCGTGGAGTCCAGGATATATCCGATTTTTGACTCAATCATGGAAAGATCAAAGGCTTTTGCCCCCAAAAGCCCCACCTCTTCGGCAACTGTAAACACCACTTCAATGGGGGGATAGGGCAAATTCTTTTCCTGGATCACATCCAAAACTTCAAAAATAATGGCCAGTGCCGATTTATCATCAGACCCCAGTATGGTGGTGCCATCACTTGTAAAAACCCCATCTTCAAACATCACTTTAATCCCCCTGCCCGGCTCCACCGTATCCATGTGTCCGGAAAGAAGGAGGGGTTCGGCATCCACGGTACCTTTGAACTTTGCCACCAGGTTTCCGCAGTTACCGCCAATCACCTCTCCGGCATTGTCCATGACAACGGTGGCCCCCCGCTCCTCCAACATGGCTTTCAAACTAACGGCAATTTCGGCTTCTTCCCTGGAGACGGAGTCTATCTGGACAAACCGGGTGAAATTGTGTGACAATCGCTGGCTGTTTATCATTTATATAAAGCTCCTAATGGTTATTTTCCCGTCACTCATAAGCGCTGTTTGTATTGTGTATCAACATCTGCTGACCCATTGCAATCATTGAATCTGAACATCACAAATAAACGCCTTGATTATAATTATTTCAAAAGGTTATCATAGATAATGAGCTTGGGTTATTTTATCTGAACAAAATAACCTTACCTTATTTAATTATACAAATCAAATTCAGTTTTAGCCCTATGTCAGAATAAAATGTAAAGATAATTTGGCATCCTTCAAAAGTGCTTTAGGGAGTTCATGATAATAAAACTACCCATTTTTGCATGGAGAAGTCCAATTGATGGGTATGGAATTCATTAACACTACAGCGACACTTAGATGTTCACAAAAACACACACGTCATTTTGCCTATGATTAATGCTAATGAAGTTAATGAAAACTCAATTGGCATACGGTTTTAAGTCAAAGTGTCGCTGTAGTGCTAAGAAGGAGATCTATAAAATGACTATCTAAAAACACACTATTGAAAAAATGGGTTGGGATGGGGTATTGAGAAGAGTTTTTCCCCGGGGTAATCTAAAAAGGGTACACTCAAATCAAAGTCCGCAAAATGCGGCCATTCACTTAACCCAGCAAGCTTACTGTGAAATGTTCGTTATCCGAACATATAGCCAGGGATCAAACCCACCCACCTACCCGGTTTTGGTGGCCACGAGCTTATTCCAATTTGGAACAAAATAAACTATCCAAAAACAACAGATAGGTTAAACACGGGACTCAAGAAATTCCTCAGCCGCCTGGGCCAAAAGCTGTGAGCGTTTCATACCTTCTTTTGATCTGAATTCGTCAACCCGGATCAATAATCCCTCTGGGAAACTTACATTAATGCGTCTGGTGGCTTGATACTTTTTTTTGATTGATTCATCCACTGGAATGGGCACAATCTGAGCACCAGGATACAAGGTTTGAAGCTGTTTCCGTGATGACTTTGGATGAATAATTGTTTCAGGTTCTGACAGACAAGCCGCCAGGGCATCAATTCCCATTCCATAGGCATCATCCCATGTCTTACCAAAGGTCTCGCATATTTCCACATCTGGGATGGACACCAGGGTGTTATCATCTTCTATTTGAAAAACAGCATAATAAAATTCCATGCTTTTTACCCTCCCTTATTTTTTTACACCAGCTCGTTTTAAAATATTATTGACGATTCCGGATGTCTCCGGCATGCCGGGGAATGGGGATGGTTTTGCCATTCTTGCCCCATATCTCGTGACGGCCTTCTCTTAAATATTGCCACCCAGCTCTGCTTAATATTTTCAGCAATTCACGTTTTGTCATATTGTCATTGTAATGTGTATTTGTGTTTTTTTCAAGAAACCCTTGACCAAAAAGAAAACTGATTTTATGGTGGCTCATTCCTGCCAAATCCGGGATACGGTTTGACATCCGGAACACTCGGACGCAAATAGGCGTCTACATTAATATGTCTTTCACTATTATATCCATAGGTGAAATCATTTCAGATGCAACTCAAGAATTGTACGCCATCACCAATGCAGCTACAGCGCGGATAGATGCCATGGAGGCAAAGGTAAGGGGGATATCAAAGCCCAGTCAAAATGAAAGTGATTCAGGGGCAGCATAGGAATAAACCCTTTACCGGATCATCTTTAAAAAAAGACCGCTTCCATTTCTGGGAATGGTCTTTTGTTTTGATAAAGGGTATTATTGAGCATACCAGGCAGAAAAAAAGGAGGCTTAATCATTTTTCAAGAGGTATTAAAAAATAAAAAATGGGGACTATGTGGGGATAAAACCACTTGTGAGGACAACCCAAAGCAAAAAAGGTTACAGCAAATTAGCCACAACCCTTTATTTTTACTTATTTTTAAATGGTACGCCAGGCAGGACTCGAACCTGCGACCTACGGATTAGAAGTCCGTTGCTCTATCCAGCTGAGCTACTGGCGCAAACAGGATGTGTATATATCAAAAACAACCAATCTGTCCACAAAAAAAAAGTTTTACTGCAAAAAAAATTTTTTAATCGAATTTTATCCCCATTTGGTCTATGATGATACAAATTGTGCGTCGGCTCATTAGAGGCGCACTAAATATAGATCATACTTGGATTCCAAGATCATTTTATGGTGCCTAAATATAAGGTTGAAAAAAATAATGCTGCAAAAAGACAATGATAAAGACAACACCAAAAAACCCAAAACTAAAGCGGTACCTAAAGCCAAGGCCAAAGCTACACCTAAAGCAAAAGCCACCCCTAAAACCAAGACTAAACTCAAAACCAAGGCTAAACCCAAAACAAAAGCAAAGAAAAGAAAAATAAAAGGCAGTGCCTCAGCCGTTAGAAGAGGCTACCTGACCCCAGTGGATAAAAAACCCCCCGTTTCCACAAAGGCCCTTGTAAAGTCAGACCCACTACAAAGCTACCTTGCTGAAATCAATCGATACAGGCTCCTGACCCGGGACGAAGAAAAAGATCTTGGGACAAAAATCCAGGCTGACAATGAGAATGCTGCTGATGCTGCATATATCATGGTCACCTCCAATCTGAGACTGGTGGTAAAAATTGCCCTGGATTTTCAGAGAATCTGGATGCAGAATCTGTTGGATCTCATCCAGGAGGGCAACATCGGCCTTGTCCGGGCGGTGAAAAAATTTGATCCGGAAAAAAATGTGAAATTTTCCTACTATGCCTCTTTCTGGATCAAGGCATACATCCTCAAATTTATCATGGACAACTGGCGACTGGTAAAGATCGGCACCACCCAGGGGCAGCGCAAACTCTTCTTCCGGCTGAAAAAAGAAAAACAAAAGCTCATTGAAGAGGGATTTGATCCCCGGCCCAAACTATTGTCAGAACGCATGGGGGTCACGGAACAGGAAGTGGTTGAGATGGATCAACGGCTGGACGGCTGGGATCTCTCCCTTGACGAGCCCTTAAGGGATGATTCTGACACCGAGCGTATTGAATTCATTAATGTGGAATCAGATTCCACAGAAGAACGGGTAGCCAGAAAAGAGATTGAAGATATCCTGCATCTGCGGGTCAACGAATTCAAACTGACCCTCAATCAGCGGGAGCTGGATATTTTTGAAAAAAGAATCTTCTCCGATGATTCCTTAACCCTCCAGGAAATTGGGGAGATTTATTCCATTTCCAGGGAACGGGTCCGGCAGATTGAAAATAATATTATAAAGAAAATGAAAGAGTATTTTAAAAATGAAATGCCAGACTTTGCGGCCTATGATCACTCCCAGGTTTAAGCGGGATATGGGAGAGATGAAGAATATGAAAAAAACACTATCCACCATCCTGGTTCCCTTCGTACTTCTTACCCTCATGGGAGGATGTGTTCAGGGGAGGAACCCCATCCCCCCAACCATGGAAACTCCTATTGAAACCACCCTCCATGAACAAGATAATGATTCGGCTTATTATTTTTACATGCAGTCTGAAATTTACAGACAAAAAAGAGTGTGGGACAAGGCCATCTCTTTTCTGCTCAAGGCCATTAAGATTGATCCTAAGTCCATACATCTTAACCAGGAGCTGGTTGTCCTCTATCTCCAAAACAAATCGCCTTCCAAAGCCATTGATACAGCAGAACAGATGGTTCAAAATCATCCTGAAAATATTACAGCCCTTTCCCTGCTTGCAAAGTTGAAACTACAGCTAAAAAAGGACACCGAGGCAAGGGATCTTTACCAGAAAATTCTTCAGATTGATCCAGATAACCAGAACGCCTACATTGTGCTTGGCAGTCTTTATATGGAACAGGAAAATATTGAAGAGGCATTTTCATTGTACACCAAAATGACCCAACAATTTCCGGATTCCTATGTGGCTCATTTTTTTCTTGGCAGGATACATGCCATTAAAAATAATACCGAATACGCGAAAAAAGCATTTAAAAAAAGCATCTCTCTAAACCCGGATTTAATTGAACCCAGGTTTGAATTGATCTCCATTTATGAGTTAAGCCAGGAAAATAAAAATAAAAAAACCGTATCCCCGGAAGCGATTAAACTCTATGAAGAAATCTTGAACATAGATCCCCATAATATCAGGGCCTCCTTTGAGCGTCCTCTCTATCTTTACACTCATGGACAAAAAAGTCTGGCAGAAACCCAGTTGGCAGAATTTGGGCGAAAACATCAGCATGATCCAGGCCCTTTCATGCTGGCTGCCAAGGAATTCATCGGCAATAAAAGATATAAAGACGCAGTGATTATTTTCACAGGTCTTCTCAAAGGGGCACCGGACAACTCGTCCCTGCATTACATGACAGCCCTGGCCTACGATGGTCTCCAGGACATCAACAAAACCATCCACCATTTCATGCGCATCAAACCAGACTCTGAACATTACAAAAAGAGCCTTATCCATATTGCCTATCTTTACAATGAAAATGAACAACCTGAAAAAGCCCTGGCATTTTTGTTAGAAAAGCACCGGGAGCTGCCCAATGATCCAGAGATTATCTCCTACCTTGCATCCATTTACGAAGATCAGAAAAAGTATGAGAAGGCCATCCAGATGCTGGACAAAGGGCTTTCACTGTACCCGGAAAATGCAGAGATGCTGTTTCGGTTCGGCATTGTCCACGACAAATGGGGAAACAAGGATAAGTCTATTAAGATCATGCAACAGGTCATTGTGCTGGAACCAGAAAATGCCACAGCCCTGAACTACCTGGGATATACCTATGCCGATCTTGGCATTGAGCTTAATCTTGCAGAAACCCTGATCAAAAAAGCCATGGCATTGAACCCGGACGATGGATATATCACCGACAGCCTTGGCTGGGTTTATTACCAAAAAGGAGATTACCTCCAAGCCATTGAGTATCTTGAACGTGCTGTTGAACTCTCCTCCCATGATCCTGTGGTTGCAGAGCACCTTGGGGATGCCTACCATAAAGCAGGTATGCCCCAAAAGGCCCTGGAAATATACAAACAGGCCCTGGAAAAAGCCACGGATAACAAAAAGAGCATCATCAATAAAATAAAAACTGTGGAGCTGTCACTTCAGACAGAAAATTAAATGTTGTTTATGAAGAGGGCGCTTCAATTTGGGGTTCAACTCACAATTATTTTTTTGTGCATTTGGTTTGTGTCAGGTTGTTCACTCCTGGGTAAAAAATCAACAAAAGATATAGAGGCTCAGCAGATGGCCAGGAAAGTTCAGGATATAAACCATGATATCCTGACCTCCAGGGGAACGGGAAACCTGTCCCTCATTCGGAACGGAAAAACAGAAACCTATCGCATGGCCTGGGTGGCAAAATGGCCCCTACATCTTCGCCTGACCCTTCTCTCTTCGGGTATTCCCGTGGAAACCATTGCCGCCGACGGTGAATCCGTCACTCTTGTCTCCCACACCGGACAACACGCCCCCCATACCATAAATCGGCCCAACCCCTCCCTTGTCAGAATCATCTCCCTGCCGGTGAAGCTGGGTGAAATCATTGCCCTTCTCACCGGGAAAATCCCTTTAAAGGGATCTGAGGATGTCATCTGGCAGGTGGGTAAAAAGAACACGTCCAAGCTTGTCTTTAAAAATTGGATGGGAACCCCCACGGAAAAAATAGTCTTAAACGAAAACAATCAGGTCATTGAATATTGGCAACTGGCCCCGGGTGTGCCCCCTACAATAAAACTGCGCTTTGATGAGTTTAAATGTTTTGATAAATATACCATTGCCGGAAACACTATTTTTACAGACAGTCAGGGCCGCCGCCTGATCCTTCAAATCAACTCCTTTAGCCCCAATATCTCCCTTAAGAATAAGCCCCAAATCTTTCACTTGACAGAACCAGGATAATGATCATTATTTGTAAGTTATGAGTCATAATGCCGACGTCAGACAAGGTGCTCACAACGCCACAATATAAGGTCTATTTGGCCTCTGATGCAACGTAGTACGTGGGCCAAAAAGGCAAGCTATTTACCCTTGGTTCGATGGCCATCATAACATACTGCAATCTAAATAAAATTTTATTTAGATTTTTCATTTGTTGTTTTTATATCAATAAACTCAACTTGTTATAAAAAAATGGTCGAACCGATGGTATTTAGTTCAAGTTATAAAATTTGCGGTTCTAATGGTTCTGTATCTGACATCGGTGCCATGTATTGAATTTTTCCAGGAGATAAAAAATATTATGCTTTACGACAGTGTGGATCAAGCAAAGAAGAAATCATCCGGGTGTCCCTCCCAAGCCCCCCAGAGCAAACAACAGCAACAACAGCAAGAGCAGGACAAGCAGATTAAAAGTTCCCTTGCCAGGATCAAAAACAAAATTTTTGTTCTGAGTGGAAAGGGCGGTGTTGGTAAAAGCAGTGTATCTGCCAACCTTGCTGCAAGCCTTGCCAAAAAAGGGTTTAAGACCGGCTTGATGGACGTGGATCTTCATGGCCCTTCCCTTGCCCAGATGTTTTCAATAACGGAACTATTGGACGTCTCACCCAACCAGCAGCTAATTCCCAAAAAAATTAATGACAACCTCAAAGTGGTTTCCATCCAGGGTCTGATGCAGGATAAAGACCAGGCCATTATCTGGAGAGGCCCTGCCAAAACGGGTATGATTAAGCAGTTTGTGGGTTCCGTGGATTGGGGTGATCTGGATTTTCTGGTCATTGATGCCCCCCCCGGCACGGGTGACGAGCCTATTTCCGTGGTCCAGATGATCCCAGATGCCCAGGCAGTGGTGGTGACAACCCCCCAGGAAGTGGCCCTGGCAGATGTTAGAAAATCCATCTCCTTTTGCCGCACCGTTAAGATTAAAACCCTTGGTATTGTTGAAAACATGGGTCCCTTCAAATGCCCCCACTGCAATGAAATCATTGAGCTTTTCAAAAGCGGTGGCGGAGAAGCCTTGGCAAAAAAAGAGAATTTGGCCTTTCTGGGTTCCATCCCCTTTGATACAGAGGTGGTTAAATCAGGAGATGCCGGTTCACCCGTGGTATTGGCGAATCCGGATTCTATTTTTTCCAAGGCATTTGAAACCGTTGTTGAAAATATCACAAAACAGCTTTAAATTTAAAATGAGGCTGACATGAATGAGCTGACAGGGTGGATGAAACAAAGTCTTGACCAGCGGGAACACGACCAGCGCTCCCCCCTGTCGGCATTCAGTGATGATGTCATCAGAAGAACTGACACTCCCCACCGGAATCCAGACCAGAATCCAGACCAGAATCCAGATTATCGCCAGGCTTTTTGCGTGGATGCCGACCGGATTTTAAATTCCCTTGCCTATACCCGTTACATCGATAAAACCCAGGTATTCTCCCTGATTAAAAATGATCATCTCTCCCACCGGGTACTCCATGTGCAGTTGGTGTCCAGAATTGCCCGAACCATTGGCCGATATCTGGGGCTCAACGAAGATCTCATTGAAGCCATCAGCATGGGGCATGACATCGGCCATCCCCCCTTTGGCCATGATGGGGAACGAATCCTTTCCCAGCTAACACAGAAACATGGGGCAGGTTTTTTTCATCACAATGTTCAATCCATTCAATTCCTGGAAAACATAGAACGCCATGGACGGGGCTGGAATCTCACCCTACAGACACTGGATGGTATCCTCTGCCACAATGGAGAGGTGCATTTTAGACAGATAAAACCCCTTAGAAATAAAAGCTTTACAGATTTTGACACCACCCTGGAATGGATGAAAACCAAGGAAAAACCTGACCAGATGCCCATGACCTCCGAAGGGTGTGTGGTGAGAATGGCTGATACCATTGCCTACATTGGCAGAGATTTTGAAGATGCCATACGTCTGGGGCTCATCACCCGGGAGGATCTGCCATCCATTTGCGCCTCCCCCCTGGGAAATACCAATGGCACCATTGTCTATGCCCTTGTCACAGACCTCATTTCCAACAGCATGGGCACCCCCCATGTGGGGTTCAGTGAAAAAATATTTGAGGCCCTGCTGGCATTTAAAAAATTCAATTATGAACGTATCTATGGAAATCCCCTCATTAAATCCCACCTCAATGCCGTTGAAAGCATCTACCCTCATCTTTTTGAAACACTCATCAAAGACCTTGATGATGACAACCGGGAGTCCACAATATTCACCCGTTTTTTAAAAGGGGTTTCCCGGGAATATCAAGAAAATCACACCTCTGCAGAAATCGTAAGGGACTTTCTTTCCGGCATGACAGATTCATTCTTTCTGAGCCAGGTTCCCCCCTCCATGAGACCCCATCACATAGAGATGCCACTGCATGTTTAATAACAGAGGTTATCGGGTACATTCCAATCGCAGGGGGCTTATTGCCTTTACCATCACCGTAAAGGAGACCAACCTGCACATCCAGGCAAAAACAGATCTGTCCCGGGAAGCCATCCGGTCTGTTTTAACCTGTCGAGGCTACATAGAAAATCATATGCTTACCCATCCTGATTTTGCCACATCCCTGGTTCCTGTGCCCCCCCTCTCCCATGGATCTGAAATTATAAGGGAGATGATTGATGCTGGCATAAAGGCCCAGGTGGGCCCCATGGCCGCCATTGCCGGAGCCGTTGCACAGTACACGGGAAAAGCGCTGATGCCGTTCTCAGATCAGGTGATTGTGGAAAACGGTGGGGATGTCTTTCTAAAAACAAGCTCCGCCACCACCCTTGCCATCTTTGCCGGTAAATCTGCCTTGAGTATGAAAGTGGGGGTAAAAATCGTCCCCCGGGAACATCCCTTTGCCCTTTGCACCTCATCTGGCACCATTGGTCACTCCAAAAGTTTTGGCAAAGCCGATGCTGTCACCATATTGTCAACCTCCTGCACCCTTGCCGATGCCGTTGCAACAGCCCTTGCCAACGAGGTAAAAAAAGAATCCGATATCCAGAGAGCCATTGATCTTGGGAAAAAAATCCCCGGGGTTGAAGGAATTATTATCATCAAAAAAGAAAAACTGGGAGCTTGGGGAGAGGTTGAACTGGTTGGTCTTTAAAAAAGGACATTTTCTCCTTTGCCTTTTTCTTGCAACAGAGGTGTTTTCCTGATATGGAATGTGGTCTGTTAAATCACAGCAAACGTCATAGTTTTTTCAAGCAAGGAGGCACTCAATGTGCGAATCAAACGTATTTCTAAAGAAACAAGACGGTACGGAAACCCTGATAATGGAAAATGTTGCAGCCATTACCCCCTCGGGTACAGATACCTTTCTTTTAAAGGGGTTATTGGGCGATCGTCAAGAGATAAACGGTCGAATTGAAGACATTAATCTTATGGCACACAAAATCGTGCTGGTTGCCATTTAAGGATTTAAAAAATCAAGGGCTACCTTAAAACCATTGCCACCATAAACCATCTGCCGCTGTGCAATGAAGGCACCTGGTGTTTTTATGACGGAATGCTCCTTTGTTCCTGGGCCAAATGGTGGGCAGATTTTGCCTATCGAAAAAGCAGCCATGAAGGGCTGGACATTGGCATGTACCGCGATGTTCATAACAAGACCGTCTGGGTTTATGATCAGCTAAAAGTGCCTGCCATGGCCCCGGGAACGGTGCTCAATATTTGCCGGGATTTTCTGGGGAAATCCATTATTGTCCACCACCGGGATTGCCCTGGAAATAATTCTAAATTTATCCTTATCTATGCACATACAAGACCCGGCCCTGACATTATCCCGGGAAAAACTGTGAACAAAGGCGATATACTGGGAACCATTGCAGACACGTCCACCCGAAAATCAAAAAGTCCCTGTCACCTGCACATATCCATCACAGAAATTCCCAATACAATTGATAACCGACGGCTTAACTGGGATCTTTTCGCCTCCCCTGCCCCCATGGGGATCAATCATTATAATCCATGGATGTTCAAGCTAAAGAATGAATTTTAAAAAGTTGCCTGCGCTTTATTAGGGGATAGATTTAAAAATCTGTCCTCGCCTCCGAAATGGAAAAATTATTTCGAACTCATTCCCAAACGACCTCTAATCTTCTATTTTTATGGCTTTTTGGCATCCTTATATATGATTTCAAAAATAATTTACGCTTTTTAAAGGACAATCGCCATAAAATTGGGTGGTCACCCTGTGAAAGTGTTAAGTAGAAATGAAGGATGCCAGCTTTTTGTAAAATCAAATAATTGAAAAAAAGATTGATTGAAAAAAAAACACAGTTGATCTATTATCCAGATACATTTCATCAATAACGGCCATGGGCAAACCAAGGTGAATCACCAGAGGCTGCCCACGAAACAAATGAAAGTGACTACTTTGGCCTGCCAAAGACTTTCATATAAAAATTTTCTGTTAATATGCTAACCAACCGGAGATGTCTAATGAAAAAATTTAAGCTATTTTTGGGGTTGATTGTTGTAATATTCATTGCACTGCTGATCTATCAAAATAGAGAGTATTTCTTTGCGCAACAGGCATTGTCATTTAGTCTTGGCGTTGAAACCTGGAACTGGACTGCCCCAAAAGTTCAAAATGTGCTATATATGGGTGGATGCCTTTTGGTCGGCCTGCTCTATGCCGCTTTAATCTCATTCTCATTAAAGCTTAAATCAAAAAAAACGATTAAAGTTCTTAACGCCAAGAATGCAACAAACCTTGAAGAGATAGCCAGCTTAAAACAAGAACTTGATAAGTACGAAGCAGATCCCTACCAGAAACCCCAGGTTGCATCCAGTGAATCCGAAGAGTTGGAATCAGAGGTTATTGAATTGCCCCACCCGGAAAAGGAGGTGAAGGCATAGTTGATCATCTCCATGTTGATCGGTATCCCATCCCTTTTTGATTGACGCCATGACCGAAAAAAAAAATACCCCCATGATGGAGCAATACCTGCGCATCAAAGATAATTATCCCGATGCCATCCTGTTTTATCGAATGGGGGATTTTTATGAAATGTTCCAAACGGATGCCATAAAAGCCGCTGCCATCCTTGAAATTGCCCTGACCTCCCGGAACAAACATAAGGAGGACGCCATCCCCATGTGCGGCATCCCCTTTCGGGCGGCTGATACCTACATTGCAAAGCTCATTGAAAACGGCTGTAAAGTGGCCATCTGTGAGCAGGTGGAAGATCCGGCCCAGGCCAAAGGTCTGGTTCGTCGGGAGGTGGTCAGGGTCATCACACCGGGTATGATTTTAAATGAATCCCTGCTGGACAAGGGATCAAATAACTTCCTTTTGGCCTTGGCTCTTTGCGATGGGCATGCTGGCCTTGCCTGCCTGGACATCTCCACCGGTACTTTTAAGGTCACAGAAACCAAGACCCAAAACGGTCGCATCCCCGATGTGCTCATGGATGAGGCCCTGCGAATTGATCCCAGCGAAGTGGTGATCAGCGTGGCCCACAAACAGGATCCGCTCTTTAATCCCCTGCGCCGGGCCTTTTCCCATCGTCAGATCACTTACATATCCAAGGGAGCTTTTTCCCCTGCCACGGCACGCCAGACCCTTATTGATAAATTTAAAACCCGAAGTCTGGAGGGATTTGGATGTGATCATCTTTGTGCAGGCATTTGTGCAGCCGGGGCCATCATCCATTATGTCAAAGAGACCCAGTTCCATGACACCGATCATGTGTCGACCCTTTGCCCCTATGTGCTGAACAGCTACCTTATCATTGATGATCGATCCTGCCGAAATCTTGAGCTGTTGAAAAACATCCAGACCATGGATAAAAAGGGGACTCTTTTAAGTATTCTGGATAAAACCAGCACGGCCATGGGCAGCAGAACCCTGAAGACTTGGATTCGCTACCCCTTAAAAGACAAAAAACAGATAACCCTTAGACTCACGGCTGTGGAAGAGGCGGTGGCAAAAACACCCCTTCGAACACAACTCCGGGATCACCTGAAATCCCTCTATGACCTGGAACGACTGGGCAGTAAAATTTCCATGGGCCATGGCAATGCCAGGGATCTAACGGCCCTTAAAAATTCCCTTTTAAAATTGCCGGATCTTTTTTCCCACCTGAATCAATTTACCTCACCTCTGTACAGTGGGGTTAACATCAAAGATCGTGACACCGTGGCATCGGATCTTACCCAACTCGCCCGGGTCATTGACACGGCCATCAGAGAAGATGCCCCCCTGACCCTCAACGAGGGTGGACTGATCAAAGATGGGTACAGCAAAGAACTTGATGAACTCATTGAGATGTCCCGGGATGGTAGGCAATGGATTGCCAAAAAAGGGGTTGAAGAAAAGAAAAAAACTGGATTGAGCTCCCTTAAAATAAAATACAATAAGGTGTTCGGGTATTTTATTGAGGTTAGTAAGGTTCAGGCCGCATCGGTACCAGACCATTACATCAGAAAACAGACCCTGGTCAATGCCGAGCGTTTCATCACCGATGAACTCAAAAGGGTGGAAGCCAATGTGCTGACGGCCCAGGACAAACGGTCTGCATTGGAATATACCATTTTTTCTAATGTACGTGGCCTGATTGTTGAAAAGACAGGGGCCATTCTGACCATGGCATCCTTTCTTGCCACGGTGGACTGCTTACTTTCCCTTGCCCAGGTGGCCCGGGAAAATCAATATTGCCGCCCCCAGATCAATGAGGATCAACGCATTTCCATAGATCAGGGTCGTCACCCGGTGGTGGAAAAACTCATGAAGGGCGATCGCTACGTACCCAACTCCATTGAAATGAACATGCAGGAAAACCAGGTGATGATCATCACCGGCCCCAATATGGCAGGAAAGTCCACGGTGCTTCGCCAAGTGGCCTTAAGCGTACTCATGGCCCAAGTCGGTTCCTTTGTTCCGGCAAAAAAAGCCTCCCTTTGCGTGGTTGATCGAATTTTCACCCGGGTGGGCGCCCTGGACAATCTCTCCCAGGGTCAGAGTACCTTTATGGTGGAGATGGAAGAAACCGCCAACATTGTGAACAATGTGTCTGAAAACAGTTTGGTCATATTGGATGAAATCGGTCGGGGCACCAGCACCTACGATGGCCTGAGCATTGCCTGGGCCGTGGCGGAATACCTCCATGATCTTAAAGATAAAGGGGTTAAAACCCTTTTTGCCACCCATTATCATGAACTCATTCGCCTGGAACAGATCCACCCCCGGGTGAAAAATTTTAACATTGCCGTTAAAGAGTTCAATGAGAACATTATTTTTTTGAGAACCCTTGTCAAAGGGGGCACCAATAAGAGTTATGGCATACAGGTGGCACGACTTGCCGGGGTTCCCATGGCGGTCATTGACAAGGCAAAATCGATTCTTAAAGCCGTTGAAAACGGTCTTTTGCCCGGGGAGATTGATGACACCCCAGAGCTACAACCAGATCCCCTCGCCCGACAGTTGGATCTATTTGAAGAAAAAAGACAAGAGCAGGTCCTTGGGATGATATCTGACATTGATATCTCCAGAATCACCCCCATTGAGGCCTTAAATTTACTGAACACCATAAAAGAAAAAATGGACACTCCAAACATAGAAACTGTATGCAGATAAAGCCGCCCATAAACTCTTTTTTCCTGTTGTTAGTGCTGGTGATCACCGGATGGTGTCTGCTCACCCCTGCCGACCTTGGTGCAGCCACCGCAAAACAACAATATTTAAATAGTAACCGTGCCTTTAGACAATTGCAAAAGCATCCGGAAAAACGAAAATATCGTGAAAACTGGCTTAAATGCATTAATAAATTCCAAAATATTTTTTTAAAGATGCCCAATAATTCATGGTCAGCAGCGGCCATGTATCGTTCTGCAGAATTATTTCTGGAGCTTCATAAACTCTCTTATAAAACCCAGGATAAACAAGAAGCGGTTGATCTTTTCCAACGGGTTACCCGACGTTATCCCAAAAGTGCTTATAGAAAAAAAGCGCTGGATCGTCTGGCATTATTGGGTTCCACTATGGAAGTTAAAAAAAACGCTTCCTCAAAAATCCAGTCTACGGCAGAAGTGGCCCCTTTCCAGGGGACAATTCCCCATAAAAAGGCTCTGAAACAAAAAAAAGTAAACGCAATCCCGCCAACATTGCCTTTACAACTTCCTTTAAAGCACACCCATGGCCAAGATTCCCTGATTACAGCTATCCGGCACTGGTCTAATCCTTCCTATACCCGGGTGGTCATTGACATTGAGCAAGACCGGGAATACACCCATGCTTTTTTGGAAAAAAACACAACCTTGAACAAACCCAAACGGCTGTTCATTGATATTCAACGCTCCCGACTGGGTAAAAGACTTCCCAAGCAGACCTACATCAATGACCATCTGCTGACCAAGGTCAGGGCTGCCCAGCATGATCCCCATTCTGTACGGGTGGTAATGGATATTAAATCCTTTGATAATTACAAGATTTTTTCCCTGAAAGATCCCTTTCGGGTGGTGGTGGATGTATGGGCAGAAAAAGCGACTGAAATCGCACCCACTTACCCTCTTCTTCCCCGAAAACCCTCTGATGGATCCACCAGTGACACCCTTGTACAACAATTGGCCCTGGGGGTAAAAACCATTGTGATTGATCCTGGCCATGGCGGAAGAGATCCCGGTGCCCCGGGTTATCAAGCCGGTGTCCAGGAAAAAACTGTAGTTCTGGCAATAGCAAAAAAGCTGGCAAAAAAAATGAAGGCACGGCTGAACTGCAAGATCATCATGACACGAACCAGAGATAAATCGTTGGACTTGGAACAGCGCACCGCCATTGCCAACACCCAAAATGCAGATCTTTTTATATCACTTCACTGTAATGCCGCAGAAAATAAAAAACTTGCCGGTGTGGAGACCTATTTTCTCAATCTTGCCACAGATGATGAAGCCATTAATGTGGCGGCCAGGGAGAATGCCACCTCCAAAAAGAATATCTCTGATCTTCACTCCATTTTAAATGATCTCATTAAAAATGCCAAAATCAAGGAGTCTGGACGGTTGGCCAAACACGTCCAAAAGGCCATCTGTACCGGACTTTCAAAAAAATATAGTAATATCCACAATCTTGGAGTCAAACAGGCACCGTTTTATGTTTTAATGGGTGCTTCCATGCCTTCCATACTGATTGAAACCTCATTTATCAGCAACAAGGTGGAATGTAAACGTCTCCTCCAGGCAAGCTATCAGAATCGTATATGTGATAGCATTATTGACGGTGTGACGGCATACATGAAAGAGACAAACCCTGGGAAATATTAAAATGGGGATCAATACCCCAAAAACCAACCTTTATTGGAGAGTATTATGTCATTTGAGAACATTATTTTTGAGATCCAGGATAGCAACATCGCCCTTATCAGCTTTAATCGTCCCAAGGCCCTTAATGCCTTAAATCAGGCATTGCTTGAAGAGTTCAACACAGCCATCACCCAGATTCAAGAAAATCCCGAAATCAGAGTGCTGGTTCTAACCGGTGCTGGCGGAAAATCTTTTGTTGCCGGGGCAGACATTTCCCAACTGACACAGATGAACTCTCTCCAGGCCAAAAAATTTGCCACCATTGGCCAAAATATACTGTTCCGACTGGAAAGCCTTCCCATTCCCGTAATCGCAGCTGTTAATGGCTTTGCACTGGGGGGGGGAACAGAACTTTCCCTGGCCTGTGATTTTATCTATGCCTCGGAAAAAGCCATTTTCGGACTTCCTGAAATCACCCTGGGGATCATCCCTGGATTTGGGGGTACCCAGCGCCTGGCAAGACTTGTGGGAACCAACATGGCACGGGAACTTATTTACACCGGCAAAACCATATCCGCCCAAGAGGCCAAAGAGATGGGTATCGCAAACCGGGTTTGTGCAGCCGAGGCTCTCATGGATGAAGTGATGAAAACAGCGGCAGCCATTGCAAAAAAAGGAAGCACCTCCCTCAGGGCTGCCAAAGAATCCATTGCAGCAGGCAAGGATGTGGATCTTGCAACCGGATGCAAGTTTGAAGCGGACGCCTTTGCCCTTTGCATGGCAAGCATTGATGCAAAAGAGGGTACCGGCGCATTTCTTGAAAAAAGAAAAGCCGACTTCAAAGGCACCCTGGAAAACTAAAAACACTGGCTTTGATTCGGTGAGTACATTATCTGGTGGCAAACCCAAGAGCTTATGACTGACGAGAAAGAAATGTAAAAAGGAGAAACTCATACCATGCCCATTTTCAACATGGATTTTGAAACCATGCCCAGGGAGGCTCTGGAGGCGATTCAGTTACGACGTCTGCAAACCACACTGGAACGTGTCTACGCCACCGTCCCCTTTTATAAGGAGAGCTTTAATAAAGCCGGAATAAAACCATCGGACATAAAATCCCTTTCAGATCTCCAAAGGATTCCCTTTACCGTTAAAAAAGATCTACGGGATAACTACCCCTATGGAATGTTTGCTGTTCCCATGGAAAATGTGGTTCGCATCCATGCATCATCGGGTACCACAGGCCTTCCCACTGTTGTGGGCTATACCCGGAGAGACATAGAAACCTGGTCAGAACTAATGGCAAGAAGTCTTGCCGCTGGCGGTGCCACTTCCAATGATATTGTTCACAATGCCTATGGGTATGGCCTGTTCACCGGGGGCCTTGGGGTTCATTATGGCGCAGAACGCCTGGGGGCGTCGGTGATTCCCGTTTCCGGTGGCAATACCAAACGACAGATTATCATTATGCGGGATTTTAAACCCACGGTGCTCACGGGTACCCCCTCCTATATTCTCCATCTTGCCGAAGTTGCCGAGGAGATGGGGGTCTCTTTTAAGGATCTGAATTTTAAATGCGGTATTTTTGGGGCTGAACCCTGGTCGGAAGATATGCGAAGAGATCTTGAAAAAAAGCTCAATCTCAAGGCCATGGATATCTATGGGTTAAGTGAAATCATGGGGCCTGGTGTTTCCATTGAATGCCTTGAAGCCCAAAAAGGGCTTCATATTTTCGAAGATCATTTCATTGCCGAGATCATTGATCCGGATACCGGTGAAGTGCTGCCCTATGGTGAAACCGGAGAGCTTGTCTTTACCTCCATCACCAAGGAGGCCTTTCCCATCATCCGCTACCGCACAAGGGATATCACAGCGCTTAATCCAGAGCCCTGTATCTGCGGCAGAACACACGTACGGATGAACAAAGTTTCCGGGCGTACCGATGATATGCTCATCATCCGGGGGGTTAATGTATTCCCCTCCCAGATTGAAAGCGTGTTGATGAAGAACAAGGATATCCAGCCCCATTATCAACTGGTGGTTGACAGGGTGGATAATCTTGATACCCTAACCGTAAAAGTGGAACTCAGCCAGGAGATGTTTTCCGATGAGATTAAAATTCTCCAGGAGATGGAGAAAAAGATTTCCACAGATATTAAAGAGTATCTTGGCGTATCCGCAAAAATAAAACTGGTTGAGCCCAAGGCCATAGAAAGAAGTCAAGGAAAAGCCATTCGGGTCATTGATAACCGAAAATCTTAATATATTTTTATAAACTCGTCAGTCATGAATTCTCAGTATTTGCCATGGAGTAGTGTGCCCGGTAAAAATTTTAGGCAGGCACCCTTTATTTCTACTTTACACTTTCACAATGTGAATGCCCATTATTCAGTAGTCATCCTTAAAAAAGTATAAACTACTTTTGCAGGATATGAAGGATGCCAAATTTTAATGGCAATGCTATATGGAAAATCAGAAATTACAACTCATGGGTTATACAAAGGAGGTTGCAAGTATGAGAGCCGAACAGATATCCATTTTTCTTGAAAACAAGGCAGGCCGCCTTGCCGAAGTCACCGCCATTCTCAGGGATGCCAATGTTAATATAAGAGCCTTATCCCTGGCAGATACCACGGATTTCGGTATTTTGAGACTCATTGTAAACAATAATGAACTTGCCGAAAGCGTATTAAAAGAGCAGGGATTCACCGTGGGTAAAACCAATGTGCTTGCCGTTGAGGTGGATGATGCACCGGGGGGGCTTAACAACGTACTCGATCCCCTCACGGCCCAGGGCGTGAATGTGGAGTATATGTATGCCTTTGCAAATCCCCACGGTAAAAATGCCATTATGATCTTCCGGTTTGATAACCTTGACAAGGCCATTAGCATACTAAAAGAAAGATCCATCAATGTCATCAAGGGTGAAGATGTGTATAACCTCTAAGAAACCGCCTGAAAAGAAAAATTGATCATCGAGTATAAAAAAACCTCCTTGGATAAAATCCAAGGAGGTTTTTTGCCATATGCTTATTTTTTATTATTTACCAATAAAGGCAATGGTATTTCTGGGACATTTTTCAATGGCTTTTTCTGCACCTTCCACCTTTTCGTAGGTGTAGGCAGATGCATCCAAAATCGCCAAATCCCCTGACATGGTAATAATATCAGATACCTTGGTACAGGCCTTACAACCCATGCATCCCACAGCGCATGCACTGGTCACATCCTTTCCCTTGTCCCGGTTGGAACAGAGAATGGCAGGCACTTTGTCTTCATTAAAATCAGCCATGGAGATGATCATTCGGGGACAGGCTTTCACACAGGCGCCACACCCCACACATTTACTATAATCCACCGTGGCAAGGCCGTCCTTTACATGGATGGCATCGTACTTACAGGCCAGTTCACAGTCTCCGAATCCCAGGCAACCAAAGGTACAATCTTGGATACCGGCCACCAGATGGGCAGCCGCACACCGAGGTTCACCCCGATATTCAGATTTTCCTGCCTTGTCATCGGTGTGAGCGCCACAATGAACCACAGGCCTTGAAGGTACGGATTCTCCAACATCCACCCCCATGATAGAAGCGACGTCTGCGGCACAGGCCTTTCCGCCCACAGGGCATTTATTCACCGGGGCATTATTAGCCACAATGGCCACCGCATAGTCACTGCAGCCAATGAAACCGCAGCCACCGCAGTTGGCACCTGGCAAGGCTTCTGTGACTGCTTCCACCCGGGGATCCACTTCCACATGAAACTTTTTATTGGCCCAGCCAAGAATATACGACATGACAACTGCCATGACCAGCATGGTTCCGGCAGCAATTCCAATGGTGACGATTCCAATCATGACAACCTCATCTCCTTCACAATAACCCTGGCATCCCAGGGGTGGACAGGGTCATGATCAAGGGTCATGACCGCAGCCGTCCCTTCTTCGGCAGGGGTTGGGGTAATGGCTTTTCTGATACCGGAATCAACACCGGTGAATCCCATGAATGCCAGGGCCAGAATCCCACCAATGATCATGGTGATGGCTGCACCCTGGAAGGGTTTGGGGATATCACACAGCTCAATCTCTTCCCGGATACCGGACATGATCACAATGGCGATGGTAAATCCAATACCGCCAAACAGGGCAAGTACAATGGATCGACCCAGATCCCAGGCATCCTGGGGATTTTCCACACCGGCTACATTGGCCATGATGGTCAAACAGGCAAACAAAATGGCACAGTTGGTGGTGATCAGCGGCAAAAATACCCCAAAGGAGTTGTACAGTGAGGGGTAAAATTTTCGTACATACATCTCCACAAACTGCACCGAAGAGGCAATGGCAAAAATATACACAATGTAACTCAACACCGTGAGATCAATCTTTGATGCGGCTTCTGCGGACAGAAAAAAACCGCCAAAAAAAGAGGAGATTGGTGCCCCGGGAATCAGCACCATGGTGGTGATGCTCCAGCTAAGGAATGCAGCAATGCAAATAACAAAAGTAACGGCACAGCCCATACCAAAGGCCATGTCCACCTTTTTGGAGACGCCGATAAAGGGACATATCCCCACAAAATAATATAGCACAAAGTTGTTTATAACAGCGGCACTCAGTGCTATGAGCAGAATATCGATAAGATAATTCATAACAACCTTTCCAGTTAAAAATCCATCTGTTGATCCGGTTTAAAGAGATGAAACCAATGTTTTACCTGATTTTCAGTGCCCATGTGACATCCACAGGGGATATTACCATGGGTAAAAATATTTAATATACAGAAAAAGGCATCCTTCAAAGCTACTTTACACTTTTTTAGGGCATTCCCCATTTGCAGGGTTTTTTTACAAAAAAAACTGTAAATTACTTCTATGGTCATATGAAAGATGCCCAGAAAAACAACAGATCCAGTCACTTCATTACCGGCGTTTTAGCTCCTGCGCATCTCCAGCCAGTTCACGCAGCCCAGAAGAAGTCCAAGGGTGATGAATGCACCGGGGGGAAGCACCATGATAACCCAGTCAGGCCATGCGGCAGGCAGTATTGCAATACCAAACAAACCGCCTGTTCCCAGAAGTTCACGCACCATGGCAATACTGCCAAGGGCCAGGCCAAAGCCGATGGATTGTCCCACGGCATCAGAAGCTGCCGTAAATACACTCTGCTTTGAGGCACACACCTCACATCGGCAGATGATAAGGCAATTAACAATAATCAACGGAATGTAGGGCCCAAGAGTTTTGCTCATCTGGTAGAGATAGGCAGCAAGTACCCGATCCGCAATTGTTACAAATGTGGCAATGGTCAGCGTAAAGACAACAATACGAAGATGGGGCTTCAACAGTCCCCGGATGAGGCTTGTGACAATATTGGCACACAGCAGCACAAAGGCCACAGAACAGGCCATGGTCATCGCCGGTTTCATGCCATTGGTCACCGCCAGGGTGGGACACAGCCCCAGCAACTGGCGATAGACGGGATTTTCAGGCAGTATACCCTGGACAAATCTCTCCAGAGCGGTTGGTTGATCAGCCATTGGTCATTTCCCTTTATCTGTTATTCTTTTTTGGTTGAAGTCAGTTTAGATCCAATATCGGAAACGGTTTGGTTGATGATGTCACACACGGCCACCGAAGAGATGGTGGCTCCAGAAATGGCATCAATCTTACTCGCTCCCTGGGATTTATCCTTTACCACCACCAGAGAACCGGCTGTGGGCTTATCAATGAATTGATCCCGCCACACCGTATCCGAAATTTTATTCCCAAGACCCGGGGTCTCTTTTTGATCCAGAATAAAAAGCCCGGTAATGTGCTCTGCCAGGGCATCAATGCCCACAAGAAGTTCTATCTTATCGGCATATCCCTGTCCACCTGCCTTGGCCACCCATCCGGCAACAACATTATCCTGGAACCTTACCTCGTACACCGTGTAGAATTTCTTTTTATTTTTTTTATCCACTTCAATGATTCTGGATTGGATATTAAGCGTTTCACCGGAAGCCGTCATTTTTTGGGCCGCTTCAACTCCCAGGACTACTTCGGGTACCCTTTCCATGGTCTCTTTTATCTTGTTGGCTTCAATCTTAGGTCCCAGGGCTGCCTGAACCCCTGCCAGTGCTATACCAAAAATCAAGGCAAGGGTCAGTACCAGCCATGCCTGGAGCAGATTATTATTCTGGAACCGCTCCCTTTTTTCTGATGTTGTATCATCCATAAGTCTTAATTACCTTACATGCCCCAAGGGCAATTGAAAGAATTTGAAATTTCTGATCACCGCCATTGCAAATTGTTGTCGTTGCAAGTCGCTGCCATTGCAGCTTATTTTGCAAAATTTTTATTTGCCATAAGAGTAACTTGCAAAAAGCGGTCGTGTCGTATAAAGAAATCTCAGCATTTCCAGGAAATCATGCCACCCCGGTGGGTTTTGGAATGGTCCATCTGTTGATCAACGGGGCCATGGCATTCATGAGCAGCACCGCAAACATCACGCCTTCGGGATAGCCGCTGAAAAGACGAATCACCATGATCAAGGAGCCGGTTCCCATGCCAAAAATCCATTTTCCCTTTGGGGTAACAGGGCTTGACACCGGATCTGTAGCGATGAAAAAAGTACCAAACAAAAGTGCGCCGCCAAAGAGCTGATGCAGAACAAACCGCCCCCCAAAGCCGCCGGACATATCTGCCAGGAAAGAGATGACAACAACAGCAGAAAGAATACCCGCAGGGATTTCCCAGGAGGCCGTTTTTCGATAGAGGAGATAGCCACCCCCCAACAGACAGGCAAAGGCACTGGTCTCTCCCAAAGAGCCGTTGGTGACACCCACAAAAAGATCCAGAATGGAAGTTGCCACCCCGCTTTGCTTAAAGGCGGTAAGGGGCGTTGCCATGGACATGGCGTCAATGGTGCCGTCGGCATTAATATAGGCAGAGGCTCCCATGGCACTGGCAAAGGCGATCATGACAAAAGCCCGGCCCACCATGGCGGGGTTAAAGATATTCATCCCCAGGCCACCAAAAATAACCTTACCAATGCCAATGGCCACCACCGATGCAAGAACCCCCACATACCACGGGGCGGTTCCCGGCAGGGAAAGCGCAATGATCACACCGGTGACCACCGCAGAAAAGTCATTCAAGGTCACCGGTTTACTTCTCATTTTCACAAAAACAAATTCAGCTACCAGGCAGGCCACCACACAGATCGCCAGCTGTGTGACGGCAAACATACGAAACACATAAACAGACATGACCACCAGTGGTACAAGGGCAATGAGCACATCGGTCATCATCCGCCGAGTCGTAAACGTTGGATCCGACAGGTGTGGTGAGGGGGCAACATGGATAGCAATGGTTTCACTGACCATGCCCTGCCCTGAAATTTCATTTTTTTCAGACACGTTAATCACTCCTTAATTATAAAACCAACGATGAATAAAATTTATTTATTCATCGCCGCAACCTGCTGTTTTCCGGTACGAATCAGCTGGACAAGTTTAATATTGGCCGGGCAGACATAGGTGCAGGAACCACATTCAAAACAGGCATTGATATTGTATTTAACCGCCAAGGCAGGGTCTTTGTACCGGGAGGCCATGGCAAGTTTGGTGGGAACCAGATTCATGGGGCAGGCATCCACACATCGGCCGCACCGCACACAGGAGGTTTCATTTTCCCTTGCCACATCCGCATGGGTCAACACGGTGATGCCGCTGGTACCCTTGGTCACCGGGGTCTCCATGTCGGAAAATGAAAATCCCATCATGGGGCCGCCAGATACCACCCGGGCCGCTTCCTTTGTCAATCCACCACAATACGCAATGAGTTCTCCAACGCTGACACCCATGGGAACAAACAGATTCTTGGGATTGGCAATGCCGCCGCCGGAAACGGAGATGACCCGGTGGGTCAAGGGTTCCTCTTTAATGACAGCCATGCCAATGGCGGCAATGGTGCCCACATTACTCATGGCCACGCCCACATCAGATGGAAGCCCACCCAGGGGTACATCCAGATCCAACACGGATTTTACCAACTGCTTTTCACTTCCCTGGGGATATTTGGTCTGAACCACTGCCACCCGGATCACAGTCTGGGCCGTTATTTGACGAAGTCTTTCAATGGCAAGGGGCTTGTTATCCTCCACACAGATGATGATCTCCTTGGCAGAGATGGCCCGCCCCGCCAGAAGCGCACCGGTGACGATGGCCCCGGGGGCTTCCATCATGAGACGGTAATCCGGCGTCAGAAAGGGCTCGCATTCACACCCATTGATCATCAAGGTATCGATCATTTTGTTTTCATCGGGCATTACTTTGACATGGGTGGGAAAGGCGGCACCGCCCAGCCCCACAATACCAGCATCGTGGATCACCTTGGAGATGGTGGCGGGCTCATAAATGGAAATACAATCCGTGGGCCAGTCCTTGGCGCTGAGCTTATTCCAGAGCATCTGTCCCGGATTTTGATCTTCATCCGCCACTATCTGTATGGCTTTCATGTGCCGCCCATTGGGCAATGTCACCATGACAGGCTTTTTAACTGTACCTGCCACCGGGGAATGAAGGGCCGCTGATACAAAGGCTTTACCCTTGCCCACAAGTTCTCCCACGGTGACCTGTTGTTTTGATTTTACAACAGGTTCACAGGGGGCACCGATATTCTGCAGCAACGGCAAAACTACCTTTGCGGGCGTTGGTAACACCTCAATTGCTTTATCGGCGGAAAAGAACTTGTTATCAGGTGGATGAATACCATGGGGGAACGTCCCCTTGCCGGGGAAACCTTTAAACCTGAATAAACCCATTTTGTTTTTTTACTCCAAAACCTTAGTTAATTGTTTATCATAAAAAAATACAAAATCAGGCATCCTTCATTCACTGGTTAACAATCACTGGTTAACAGTTATTCAAAATATTCCCTTATTTTCTGGGAATCTCCTCAAAAAAGTGTTAGCTACTTTTGAGGGGATGTGAAGGACACCCAAAATCAACTCGTAACACAGATGATGCCAAAAGCATGCCGTTCCCCAAAAGGGATTTTATATAGTGCCCAGGCAAAATAAAAGGCTCAAACCAAGAATAAACGATATTGGTTTGAGCCATGAATGCTCTTGTTTTTTCTGATTTTAAGATATCAGATATTAAACGAAAACCAGATAAATGTTATTGGTACCATATCCTTTTTTATCAAGTCAAGGGATAATCTTGACTGAAAGCCATTCTAATTATGGATTTAATTCAACGCTTCGCCAAGGATTCCCCTTCGGAATCCCCTACCTGACCACCCAGACGGTGAGATGCTGGGCCAACTTAAATATTTTTTCCCCGACCCTTCCCCCAAGCAGCTCCTTTAATGCACTGAGCCCCCTTCTGCCCACCACAACGGTGCCAAATTGACCCTGCGCCACCTTTTCAATGATGGCATCTGTAAGGCTTTTCTTGCCTTCAAGAATTTCACATGCCACTCTGTCAACGGCAAATCCGGAAGCCATGAGTTCCTGTCTGGAATGATTTAGTTTTGCTTCAATATCATCGGTTTCTGTGAGGTCACTCGCATTTTTCTGAAGCTTTGAAACATGGCATAGGAGCACCTTGCATGAAGCGGCATCCACCATTCTTTTGATGTGGTCCACGGCTTTTATAATGGTGTTGGAGCCATCAAAGGCAACCAGAAAATTTCTACTGTCCGGCAGCCCCCCCACAACAATCAGGGGAATGGTATTAATTTTATCCAAAAGTTGATTGGGAACACTCCCGGCAAGAATATCTTTCAGACGGCTGTGTCCCCGGCGGCCCACCACAACTGCGCTGTATCCCTGCATGGATTCCTCAACAAGATCGCGCACCACGCCATGGATTATATTTTTGACTTTTCTTTCAATGGAGGTGGCAGGAAATCCGGCCTCGATGAGTATGGTCTGGGCCTTATCCAGACAGGCGTTAAAGGCCGTGACCTGGGTGGCCATGGATGCCCTGACATCAGGGGTTCTCAGGCTCAATTTCAGTTCTTTCTCCATGGCCCAGAACGATTTAGGAATGTTTTTTCCCACATAAAATAGTACGACATCTGTTGTTTCCGGCGGAAACACTTTTCCCACATAGCGTACTGCATCAAGGGCCAGATCAGATCCATCATAGGCAATTAATACGCGCAGTCTTTTTTCATTCATGCACATCCCTCCCCGCATTGTGTTCATTTGACAAAATTTAATTTTTGGACATTACCTCATAACAATACTTTATATATACCTCATTATAATATTTCCAGGCAAGTTTAATTTATCGCAGAAACGAGTATAACAGCGATATTTATCCTTTTCCAGGATTATTTAAACCCAAAAAACCAGTGGAAAAACGCTAAGAAAAAAGCGCTTCCACTGGTTTTATGAGACTTAAAAACATCCTATTCTTTTCCGGCATTATGCCATTTTCAATATTTGTTGTGTCGGTAAGGACCGCAAATTTTATAATTTGAATGAAATAGATTGCCTTTTGGCCCACCTACAGCAAAGCATCAAAGGCCCAATAGGGCCGAGCTATTAAAAAACCTTTAATGCGCCTTGCAGATGAACCAGTAGATTTTATAGATTGATCTGCGCTATTTCTGTCCAACTTATTTGATCTGCGTTCCTAAGCTGACATGGACGTTATAATAAAATATTATATTTTGCCCTGATAGCCGCATCAATTTCCGGAGAGATAT
>Ga0208900_1000268_pt1 | contig 33398 bp, 33 predicted proteins | sample AntAceMetag02UKK_FD_184763 | JGI IMG/M metagenome (GOLD analysis project Ga0208900, IMG submission 184763) | Saline lake microbial communities from Ace Lake, Antarctica - Antarctic Ace Lake Metagenome 02UKK (SPAdes) (version 2) | ecosystem: Environmental > Aquatic > Non-marine Saline and... | reverse complement strand
GTGAGGCCGGTAAGTGAAGTTTTTTTTATGTGTGATTGGAATGGTGATGATCATTGAGGGGTTACCCTATTTTACCTTTCCTGAAAAAATGAAAGAGGTAATGACCGTGGTGACAACGCTCCCACACAATGGTTTGAGGCGCTTTGGCGGACTTTTGATGCTTCTTGGGCTGGGGGTAGTTTACCTTGGCAAGTGTGTTCTGTAATGTATTTAATTTCTGATTATACCTACAAACTTCCTCCGGAACAGATTGCTCAGCACCCTGTGGATCACCGGGGAACTTCAAAGCTGCTCCACCTGAATCGAAACACCGGCAAAATCTCTCATCACACCTTTGATAATTTGTTATCCATTCTCAAGCCCGATGATCTCCTGGTGGTCAATGACACCCGAGTGATTCCAGCCCGTCTGAAAGGTGTTAAGGAGAGTGGGGGCAAGGTTGAGGTGCTTATTATAGATTATAGCGCCGGAATGATTTGTCTGGAAGAAAATGGATACTTCCAGTGTGAGTGCATGGTTCGGGCCTCCAAAAGCCCCCGGGAAGGAACCCGGCTTTTTCTGGGCGGTGGAATCACCGCCCGGGTTGAAGGGGTAAACGCAGGCCTTTTTTTGGTGCGGTTTTTTTGTGATACCGATTTCAGGGCAGCCTTGGAAGCGGCGGGAGAAATCCCTCTTCCCCCTTATATACACCGCAATGATACCACGGATCAGGATAGGGACAGAGAAAATTACCAGACGGTGTATGCGGCCCGGGAAGGAGCTGTTGCAGCCCCCACCGCAGGGCTTCACTTCACCCGGGAACTCATGGATGGTTTGGAAAAAAAAGGCATTGAGTTTGCAAAAATCACCCTGCATGTGGGCCATGGCACCTTTGCACCGGTGCGTGTGGAAGATATCCGGGAGCACCAGATTCATTCGGAATTCTTTTCCATCACCCAGGACACAGCCCAGCGTATTAACAGGGCAAAGGATGAGGGCCGTCGGGTCATTGCCGTGGGAACCACCAGTGTGCGCACCCTGGAATTTACTGCAAAAGAGACGGGGCGGGTGACCCCGGGCAGTGGCATGTGTGATCTTTATATTTACCCTGGATATCAGTTCAAGGTGGTGGATGCCATGGTGACCAATTTTCATTTGCCGGAATCCACCCTGCTCATGCTGGTGTCTGCCTTTGCTGGTAGAAAAACCATTCTCCAGGCCTACCAGGAGGCCGTGGAAAAAAAATATCGATTTTTTAGTTATGGCGATGCCATGCTGCTGGAGTAATATTAAAAATGCTGACATTTGAAATTGAAAAAAAGAGCACTGATTCCCGGGCCCGCACCGGTACTATCGTCACCGCCCATGGTGAAATCCCCACCCCAATTTTCATGCCCGTGGGCACATTGGGCACGGTGAAGGCTGTTTCCGTGGAGGAGTTGAAACAATGTGAGGCCAGGATCATTCTTGGAAACACCTATCATTTATATCTTCGGCCTGGCTGTGAGGTGATGACCCACATGGGCGGGCTTCATAAGTTCATGAACTGGGATCGTCCCCTTCTCACGGACAGTGGCGGATTTCAATTTTTTTCCCTGGCAAAGCTGGCAAAATTCTCTGATGAAGGGGTGAAATTTCAGTCCCACATTGACGGCTCCCGTCATCTGTTTACCCCGGAAAAGGCGGTGGATATTCAAATGGTATTGGGTTCTGATATCATGATGTCCCTGGACTGGTGTATTCAACACCCCGCCAATGAAAAAGAGACCATGACAGCCCTTGAAAAAACAACCCTGTGGGCCCGGAGAGGCAGGGATCACTGGCTGGAAAAGGGGGGCGTAAATAATCTATTTGGCATTGTCCAGGGAGGGATGTACCCCCACCTCCGCACCCTTTCCGCCGAGCAATTGATTGAACTTGATTTCCCGGGCTATGCCGTGGGGGGATTGAGTGTGGGGGAACCCACGGACATGATGTATGAGATGGCTGACCACACTGTGTCACTGTTACCCCATGATAAACCCCGGTATGTCATGGGGGTGGGCACCCCTGAAAATCTTGTGGAGATGGTGGGCATGGGGGTGGATATGTTTGATTGTGTCATGCCCTCTCGCAATGCCAGAAACGGCCAGCTTTTTACGACCCGGGGTACCATTAATATTTACAATGCCCGGTTTCGTATGGACGAGAATCCCATTGATGACACCTGTGATTGCTATGTGTGTCAAAATTATTCCCGGGCTTACCTGCGTCATCTCTATAAAACCAGAGAGTTGTTGTCCTACCGCCTTAATACCATCCATAATCTTCATTATTATTTAAAGTTAATGGAAAGGATTCGTCAATCCATCAAGGCGGATCAGTTCCTGGCTTTTAAAAAAGAGTTTTTTTCACAACTATCCCCTGCAAATAATCACAAGGAGTTCAATAAATAAAATGATTGCGTCCAGAATTGAACAGGCCATGACAACATCCTCATGGATTCGTAAAATGTTTGAAGAGGGAACCCGGCTCAAGGCCATACATGGGGAAAAAAATGTTTTTGATTTCAGCCTGGGAAATCCAAATTTGCCCCCCCCAAAGGCGTTTCATGATGCCTTGGAAACTGCCGTTGCCCAGGGTAAGAAGCAGGGCCATGGATACATGCCCAACACCGGCTTTCTCCACGTTCGGGAGGCCATTGCCAAAACGTTAAAGGTACAGCAGGCAGCAGAGGTCACCGCCGAAGACATTGTGCTCACCTGTGGGGCTGCCGGCGGTTTGAACATTGTCTTAAAGGCCTTGCTCAATCCCGGGGAAACCGTATTGGTACCTGCCCCTTTTTTCCCGGATTATCATTTTTATGCGGCCAACCATGGGGGCAGTCTTGAGACGGTTGTCACCCATGCGGATTTTACCCTGGACATGGAAGCCTTTGAGGCTGCCATCACTGAAAAGACCCGGGTGGTGATCATCAATTCCCCCAATAATCCCACCGGTCAGATCTATTCCCGGGAAAGCCTGGATGCCCTGGGAGTCCTTTTGGAAAAAAAGAGCCTCCAGTATGGCCGGGAGATCTATCTGGTGTCTGATGAGCCCTATCGCAAAATTGTTTTTAATGACACGGATGTTCCCCCGGTGTTTGCAAGTTATGCCAACTCCATTGTGGTCAGCTCCCATTCCAAGGATCTTTCCCTTGCCGGTGAGCGCATCGGGTGTGCGGTGATTAATCCAACGCTGACCTATAAAGATGAACTGCGCAGTGCCCTGGCCCTGGCCAACAGAATATTGGGATTTGTCAATGCCCCGGCCCTGATGCAGAGGGTTCTGCCTTTTTTGCAGGAGACCAGTGTTGACATTGATGCATATCGACGGAAACGGGATATTTTTTGTGATGGATTGACCGATGCCGGGTATACCTTCACTGTTCCACCGGGGGCGTTTTATATTTTCCCCACCTCCCCTGTGCCAGATGATGTGGCCTTTGTAAGTGCTCTGCAAGAGGAATTAATCCTTGCCGTTCCTGGAACAGGATTTGGTGGTCCGGGTCATTTCAGGCTGGCCTTTTGTGTGGCAGATGAGGTGATTGAAAATTCACTGTCCGCCTTTAAACGGGTAATGGAAAAATTTTAAGGGAGGTTTCTTGTGCATGAAATGGGAATTGCCCAACAGATGATCTCCATTGCCCTGGATGCCATCCCCAAAGATTTGCCGGATCCCAGGGTGGAACGAGTGAATCTGCGGGTGGGCCGAATGGCTGCCGTGGTGGAGGACAGTTTGAAATTTTGTTTTGAAATCATATCAAAGGATACCTGCCTTGAAGGGGCGGAGCTTGTCATTGAGACGGTGCCGGTGATGGCCCGATGCCGCCAATGTCACCATGAATGGGAGGTCTCGGATGTGGTGTTTACCTGCCCCTCATGTGGAAAAGGTGAAATTGAAGTGCTTTCCGGCAGGGAGCTGGAAGTGGCATCCCTGGAGCTTGCAGATTAAAACCCTCTGCTTAATCAACGCCTTCGCCAAAATCAAAACCGATTTGAAATTCAGCAATTAAAACACTATATATTGTGTTGATTTGGGCAATAAAATCACAATATATAGACTGTTATTGGGGTTGATTCTATTTTTGGCCATTTTCTGTAGGGGCAATTCATGAATTGCCCCTGCTAATGTCGGCCACAATCTGATACTTTTGCAACTGTCTAATTCAGACAAATGGCCGATGTTAGAACCAACCCCCTGCTATTTAAGTAAAATAAAATTGGGAAGGTATTATTAATGATGATGTTTTTTTAAAGATGGTGAAGGAGTGTCAATATATGGAAATTAATATTCAAAAACGAGTGCTGGAAGCCAACGAAACTATGGCAGATAAAAACAGGCGCTTGTTCAAGGAAAAAGGGGTGTTTGTCCTGAACATGATGAGTTCCCCGGGTTCTGGAAAAACCGAAATCCTTTGTAAAACATTGCGACGTCTCATGCCTGAAGTGGCCACCGGGGTCATTGTAGGGGATGTATGCACCCGGAACGATGCTGATCGCCTGGAAACCACAGGGGCAGCAGTGGTACAGATCAACACAGATGAATTTGGTGGGGACTGTCATCTGGCGGCCCATCTCATTGAAAAATCGGCCCTTACCATGGATCTGGCAGCTCTGGATTTTCTTATTGTTGAAAATATTGGTAATCTGGTATGTCCTGCGGAGTTTGACATTGGTGAAAATGCCAAGGCCGTTGTGCTCAGCGTCACCGAAGGGGAAGATAAACCCTTAAAGTACCCTCTGATGTTCCAGGTGGTAGACATTGCCATTTTAAATAAGATTGATCTCTTGCCTTATCTGGATTTTGATGCCAGAGAGGCAGTGGATAATATGAAAAAGGTCCATCCGGGATTACCTGTGTTTGAGTTGTCCGCCAAAACCGAAGAGGGGATGGAACCTTGGGTGCAATGGCTTAAAGATTCGGTGGCAAAAAAAGGCTATTGAAAAAATTAGGAGACCGTGGGGAGGGGTCAGGCTTGCGTTATTGATACTTTTGCTTAAATCCCCCCCCATTTTTTCCAGGAGGGCTTTTATGACGCGAAAAAAAGCACAGTTTGCAGGTTCGTGGTATCCGTCTGATGCCAGAGAATGTCAGCGGGAAATTGAGGCGTTTGTTAAGTCGACAACGGTTCCCGAAGGGAATTTTCAGTGTGGTATTGTTCCCCATGCCGGGTGGTTTTTTTCAGGTAGCATCGCCTGCCGGGTGATGGCGGCCCTGGGCAAAAGCAACGCCCCTGATCTGGTTCTTATCTTTGGCATGCACATGCATGGGAATGAGGCCCCCCGCATCCTGGCCCAGGGGGGATGGGAAACGCCCCTGGGGCCCCTTGACGTCCATGAATATTATGTGCAGGCTCTGTCAAAAAAAGTGGTATTTGAGCAGGACACCCCCCACACCTTTCCCGGAGATAACACCATTGAAGTTCAGCTGCCTTTCGTGAAATATTTTTTTCCCAATGCTGCCATGGTGCCCGTGGGGGTACCGCCTTCGCCCGTGGCGAGTCAAATGGGCGTATCTGCCGTCGAGGTCGCCGGTGAAATGGGTCTTAATATAGTGGTGGTGGGCTCCACGGATTTGACCCATTATGGAGAAAATTTTGAATTCACACCGGTTGGCACCGGTCCCGGAGCTCTGGAGTGGATGGAAAAAGAAAATGATCCCATGGCTCTGGATGCTATTTTGTCCATGGATGGGGAACATATTCTCTCCGAGGGGCAGAAACGCCAGAACATGTGCTGTGCCGGGGCCGTGGCAGCCACTGTGGCCAGTGCCAGGGCCATGGGCGCAGTCAAGGGCATGGCCCTGGACTACGCCACCAGCTTTGATAAAAGTCCTGGCACCAGCTTTGTGGGGTACACCGGGGTGTTATTCGGCCAGTGACCCAATGTAATCCATGGCTTTTTTAATCCGTGTCATGGTTTTTTCTTTACCCAGAGCAAGGATCATTTCAAAAATTCCCGGACTGACGGTGGTGCCGGTGAGGGCCACCCGCAAGGGCTGGGCAATTTTTCCAAATTTGAGTTCCGTCTCTTCCATGACCTTTTTTAATGCATCTTCAAGGTTCTGTTGCGTGAACTCTTCCAAGGCCTCCATGTACTGGGCCGTTAGTTCCAATGTGGGCAGGGTTCCCTTTTTCAGGAATTTTTTGGCGGCCTTCTCTTCGAGCACAATATTCTCTTTAAAATAAAATGCGGCACTTTCAGCCATTTCCACCAATGTTTTGCTCCGGGGCTGGAGGGTTTCAATGGCCAGCTCAAGAGCCTGACCTTCCGCTACTGTGAGCCCCAGTTTCCCAAGGAATGGGATTAAAAGAGGTGCCAGTTCTGACGGTTTTTTTGCCTGGATGTGCTTGGCATTCAGGGCGGTGAGCTTATCCATGTCAAACATGGACGGCGATTTGCCAATGTGGTCCAGGGAAAATTTTTCGATGAGATCTTTCCGGGTAAAAAATTCCTGGTCCCCGAAGGACCATCCCAATCTTACCAAATAGTTGAGCATAGCATCGGGCAGGAATCCCATGTCACGGTATTCACTGACAGACATGGCTCCGTGGCGCTTGCTCAATCGGGCCTTGTCCGATCCCAGCACCATGGGCACATGGGCAAACAGGGGTAGGTCTGCACCCAATGCCTTGTAAATCAGAATTTGTTTGGGGGTATTCACCAGGTGGTCATCCCCCCGGATGATGGTATTGATGCCCATGGTGAGGTCATCCACCACCACGGCCAGATTGTACATGGGGCTGCCATCACTTCTCTGGATGATAAAATCATCCAGTTCACTGTTGGGAAAGGCAGTGTTGCCCTTTACAACGTCTTCCACAACGGTGGCACCGGCTGTGGGGGCTTTGATTCGTACCACCATGCCGGGTCCGGGTGTGAGATTTTTTTCCCGGCATTTTCCGTTGTACATGGGTTTTTTCCCAGCAGCCTTTGCCTCGTCTCTCATGGCATCCACCTCCTGGGAGGTACAGCTGCAATAATAGGCATGGCCGGAATCCACAAGTTTCTGGATGTATTCCTTATAAATATCATAGCGCTGGGTCTGGAAAAAGGGGCCCTCGTCCCAGTCAATTCCCAGCCATTCAAGGGATTCAAAGATGGCATTCACAGATTCTTTGGTGGAGCGGGCCTGGTCGGTGTCTTCGATTCTCAAAACAAATTTACCACCGGTTTTCCGGGTGTAAAGCCAGTTAAAAAGGGCCGTGCGGGCCCCACCGATATGCAGATAGCCCGTGGGGCTGGGGGGAAAGCGTGTGATGATTGTGTCCATTGTGTCTTCGTCCTTATTTGTTGTGTCGGTGGGCCGACATGTCTGTTTTTTAAAATCTGAACCCGTCTATTCGTATGACCACGCCGCATTTTTCTATCACAACAGGGGGGCTTTGGGCAAGTTGGAATCAAGGGGAATGATTATTTCCTTGACAATTCAATGGATTTGATTTAAATATTTTTGTTTACTATGACAATGGTATATTATATGAATTTTTAGACAAATTAGATAGTTAGGAGAATACAATATGGCAGTCCCCAAGCAAAAATCATCCAAGAGTCGAGGCCGAAAAAGACGTACCCACCAGAAAGTAGCGGTTCCCACCATTTCAGTGTGCCCTGAATGCCAGGAAGCCAAGCTTCCTCACACAGCATGCCCTGAGTGTGGTGCTTACAAAGACAAAAATGTTAAGCCTGTTGAGGTTGAAGAATAATTTGAAGTTGCGGTGTTGTCGTTTTTTCATCACCCCCCAGGAAACAAGGAGAGGGATCTGACCCCATGAGTGTTGCAATAAAAGTAAAGAAGATAATAGCAGAAAAGCTTTCCGGCATTGACCTTGAAGATGTGGTTTCTGAAGCATCTCTTGTGGATGATCTTGGTGCCGACTCCCTGGCTCTGGTTGAGCTGATCATGTCCATGGAAGAGGCCTTTGACATGGAAATTGATGATGATGATGCTGAAAAAATGCTGACAGTACAGGATATTATAGCCTATGTTGAGGGAAAATCATGAGTGCGGCAGATAACACTTCCCTGCAAAAGGGTGATAAAAAAGATGTTATCATTATTGGCAGCGACCACGCCGCATTTAAGCTCAAAGAGAAGTTGAAAAAATTTCTCGGGGAGCTGGGCCTGGAAGTCGAGGATGCCGGTACCCATGATGAAACCTCCATGAACTATGCAGACGTTGGGAAAAAAGTGGCCCAGGCCATATCGGATAACATCCATACCCGGGGTATCCTGCTTTGCGGCACCGGCCTTGGCATGTCCATGGTGGCCAATCGATTTTCCAACGTCAGAGCAGCCCTTTGCAGTGATATCTTTTCTGTCCGCATGAGCCGCTGCCACAATGACTCCAACATCCTTGTGATGGGAGGCCGACTGGTGGGGGATGTCCTTGCATGTGAACTGGTCCGGGAATGGCTTGAAACCCCCTTTGAGGGGGGACGGCACCTGGACAGGATTATGAGTTTTTAACAGCGTGTTATGCAAATTTTCCTGACCCCTGGGTTTTTTATATGAAAATGAAGTGTCCAAGTAGCCTCAGCAGAGCCCCCGGGGAGGGGTAATGGAACAGACCAATTGGGCTGTCTAACAGTTCCGGGTCGCTTCCATTACCCCTCCCCGGGGGCGGCATGATATTATTTTTAATATTCGTTGTGGCTGGTAAGTACCCGGGCATATATTCCTCAAAATAAAACCCATAAATATCAATGATATATGGCTGTGGAATACCGAAAAACATATGTGTGGGTACTTATTACAGCCATGTATGTTATAATGGCTGATTAAGGGTGGAAATGGACATGGGTGCATTATCCGGCTGAGGAATGGTTCCGGAATAACATACCCTTCTAAAAATTTGGGAACACTATTGAAGCTTGAAAGTCTCCCTTGATTTGCCGGGACTTTTTTTATAAAAAGAATTGTGAAGAAATGGAGAGTAATGATGTCCTGCATTGAAGCAGTTGATTCCGATGTGGCCGGGATAATAGCAGATGAACTGTTGCGTCAAGAGCAGGGGCTGGAGCTTATTGCTTCAGAAAACACTGCAAGTCGTGCCGTCATGGAAGCCCAGGGATCTGTCCTGACCAATAAATATGCTGAAGGCTATCCGACAAAAAGATATTACGGTGGGTGTGTAAATGTTGACAGGGCCGAGACCCTTGCCATTGAGCGAGCCAAATCCCTTTTTGGTACAGAGCATGCCAATGTCCAGCCCCACTCCGGTTCCGGGGCAAACATGGCGGCTTATTTTGCACTGCTCAACCCCGGTGACACGGTTCTGGCCATGGATCTTTCCCATGGCGGACATCTGACCCATGGCAGCCCGGTGAGTTTTTCTGGACGGTTGTTCAACTTCGTTCATTACGGACTCTGTGCCACCACCCAGCGCATTGATCTCAATGAAGTGGAAGCCCTTGCGGCAAAACACAAACCCCGCCTGATTGTGGCCGGTGCCAGTGCTTATCCCAGAATTCTTGATTTTAAAGGATTTGCTCAGATTGCTGCGGATCACAATGCCCTGTTCATGGTGGACATGGCCCACATTGCTGGCCTTGTGGCAGCAGGGTTGCACCCATCCCCTGTGCCCTTTGCCGATGTGGTTACCTCCACCACCCACAAAACACTGAGGGGACCCCGGGGGGGCTTGATCCTTTGCCGGGAAACTTTGGGAGCCAAAATTAACAGCCAGATTTTCCCCGGTATCCAGGGAGGCCCCCTGATGCACATCATCGCGGCCAAGGCAGTGGCTTTTAAAGAGGCCCTTGATCCGGCCTTTAAGGTCTATCAGCAGAAAGTGGTGGAAAATGCCGCAGTGCTGTCCGAGACATTAATGGCACACACTGTTCAATTGGTGTCCGGTGGAACGGATAATCATCTCATGCTGCTGGATCTCACCAATAAAAATATTTCCGGAAAAGATGCGGAAAATAAGCTCGGGATGGCCGGTATCACCGTGAATAAAAACGCCATCCCCAATGACCCAAGAGGTCCCATGATCACAAGTGGTGTTCGCATGGGAACCCCTTTGATCACCTCCCGGGGCATGGGAAAAGAAGAGATGAAAATAGTGGCCCAGTGTATCTGCGATGTGCTTGACGGCCAGGTGGATCCCCAGACAGTTAAACCCAGGGTGCTGGAGTTGTGTCAGCAATTTCCCCTGTATAGAGATCGGTGAACATGGAAAAGCTTATAACACCTCGGCCTTCCTGGCATGCCTATTTTATGGGCATTGCGGATCTCGTATCCACCCGTGCCACCTGTGTCCGTCGGCGGGTGGGGGCTGTACTGGTCAAGGATAAGCGAATTTTATGCAGTGGCTATAACGGAGCACCCACCGGTATTGCCCATTGTGACCAGACCGGGTGTCTCCGGGCAAAACTCAATGTGCCCTCCGGGGAAAAACATGAACTGTGCCGTGGGGTTCATGCCGAACAAAATGCCATTATTCAGGCGGCCTATCACGGAATTTCTGTGAAAGATGCCACCCTTTACTGTACCCATCAACCTTGCTCAATCTGTTCGAAAATGATTATTAATGCCGGAATTGTCATGGTGTACTACCGCCACAGTTACAATGATGCCATGTCCCTTGAAATGTTCAGCCAGGCGGGAATTGAGCTGGTTCAATTGCCAACGTAACTATTCAGATAGCCCCCCAGGATGGGGAAAACCATTGCTCAGTATCTGCCTACCCTTGCCCCCATCGCCCAGTCAGGACTTCAAAGCATACGATTGCTATTCGAGAAGGTCTGAACGGGTGAAGATGGGGTGCTGCTGAACAGATACTTGTCAACAAACTAAAACGTGTGCCACCTATACCACCGGCATACAACAATGTGAGGTTTTGAAATGAAGTGTCCCTATTGTGGAAAATTGGACAGCAGGGTCATTGATTCCCGGTTGAGTCGAACAGAACTTGAAATTCGCAGACGTCGGGAGTGCCAGGCGTGTCTCCGCCGTTTCACCACCTATGAAAAGGTGGAAGATGTTCCGGTGATGATCATCAAAAAAGATGGACGTCGGGAAAATTTTGTGCGACGTAAAATTTTGACTGGTATCCAAAAGGCCTGTGAAAAACGCACCATCTCCATTGATCAGATGGAAGGGGTGGTTGACGACATTGAACGGGACCTGCGGGAGAATAACGAAAAAGAGGTGGCCTCCCGGGAACTGGGGGAAAAGATAATGAAACGTCTCCATGCCATGGATGATGTGGCCTATGTTCGGTTTGCTTCGGTGTACCGGGAATTTAAGGATGTCGATGACTTTATCAATGAATTAAAACGCCTGACGCCCGGCAAGGACAAAGCGGACGATCTGAATTGAAAAATAAAGAAGCCTATATGACCCAGGCCATTGCTCTGGCTGAGAAGGGGCGGGGATTTACCTCCCCCAATCCCATGGTGGGGGCAGTGGTGGTAAAAGAGGGCCGCATCGTGGGAGAGGGGTGGCACAAAGGGCCCGGTCTTGCCCACGCAGAGGTCAACGCCATCAACAATGCCGGAGATCAGGCCCGGGGAGCAGAAATTTATGTGACCCTGGAGCCCTGTAACCATTTTGGCAAAACCCCACCGTGTACCCGTAAAATTATTGATGCCGGTATAAATCGGGTGATTATCTCCGTCGTAGATCCCAATCCCTTTGTCAAAGGGGGAGGAATTGCATTTTTAAGGGAAAAGGGTATTGCTGTTGAAACCGGGGTGTGCCAAAGGGCCGGAGAAACCCTGATTGAAGATTTCATCTGGTATGTGAAAAATCAGAAACACCCCTTTGTGATACTTAAATGCGCTTCAACCCTGGATGGCCGCATTGCCACCCGCACCGGTGACTCCCGCTGGATTACCAATGAAAAATCCCGGGCTCATGTCCACCTCCTGCGCCACTATGTAGATGCCATTCTCATTGGATCGGGTACCCTGAAAGCAGATAATCCTTCCCTGACCTCCCGGGTGGAGGGCAGGGAGACCCGTGACCCCCGCCGAATCATCCTGGACTCTCACCTCTCAATTGATCCCAATGCGCTTGTTATCACTGGCCCGTCCAATGCAGACACCATTGTAATGACCGCCCCGGATGCTCCTTCCCATAAACGAAAAATGCTTGAAGACAAGGGTGTCACTGTGGTGGCCGTGTCCCAGTGTCCCGGTTCTGGGGGGCTGGATCTTACTGCGGTCATGGAAGCCCTTGGGGAGATGGATATCATGAGTCTTCTCATTGAGGGTGGTGGCACCGTGATTGGATCGGCCCTGGCAGCAGGGGTGGTGAACAAAGTGATGTTTTTTCTGGCCCCCAAGATATTGGGGGGAGATGACGGTATTCCCGTGTGTCGAGGACGGGGACCTGCCTTGATGAAAGATTCTTTTTCCTTGAAACGGGTTGACATGGTGCCGTTTGATGATGACATTCTGATCCAAGGTTATCTTAAATAGCGACGAGTCTGATTTTATTTTGTTCACTTAGCCCGGGTGACATGGCCCATAAAGATCATGGTACCATTTTGTGAGAGTTTTGATTGTGAAAATTGGTAGCCTTCATTTACTGGTTGACACTTTGTAACAGCATTCCCTTAGTTTCTGGAAATTTCTTCAACAAAGTGTCAATTACTTTTAAGGGGATCTGAAGTATGCCTGGAAATTCATGAAATTCAGTGTGGATTAATATGCAGAAACCAAACAACAATAAGCCAGTAGTGCCAATTCCTCCGCCACTGAATCAGAGATTCAGAAGGGGACTCCTTGGCGGATAGTTGAAATCTGATAAAGTAAACTTAATCTTGTCCATTTTTTGGCAGGGGATTTGATAAAACCGGGGAGAAGCCATGTTTACAGGCATTATTGAAGCCGTGGGAGCCATTTCGGGGATTAAAACCCATGGCCTGGGAAAAGTTTTGACCATTGAAACGGGCATGGATCTTTCCCAGTGCAAAATCGGTGATTCCATTGCCGTGAACGGTGCGTGTCTTACTGCGGTTACCCTACATAAAAACAGTTTTTCCGTGGATATGGCACCAGAGACTGTTGCCAGAACTACCTTTCAAAAAAAAACACCGGGCAGCCGGGTGAATCTTGAAAGAGCACTCAGGCTGTCTGACCGCCTGGATGGACACTTGGTTTCAGGCCACATTGACGGTACCGGCACTATTTTGTCCATTCAGAAGTTGAGCAATGCCGTGATTTTGACCATTGGCGTATCTGATGCACTTGCCGGGGAGATGATTGAAAAGGGCTCCGTAGCCATTGAAGGAATCAGCCTTACCATTAATCGAGTCATGGATAATGCCTTTGAATTGAGCATTATTCCCCATACTGCACAGATTACAACCATTGCTTACATGCGAGTGGGGGATATGGTCAACATTGAAACTGACATACTGGGAAAATACGTAAAACGATTTCTGCAAACGGGTGCCATTCCCAAGGCAAAGTCCACCAGCGGGGGATTGAGTATGGAACTGCTGGCAAAAAATGGTTTTTTATGACAAATATGGCAGTAACTACATAGCACAATAAAAAATTTAACTCTTATGATTACAGATATTTAAACGGAGTTTCCTATAACGGGTATGTCCTGCTGGACACAACGAATATTGGGTCGTAGACGCGGAGCCAAATGATATCATGCCGCCCCCCCCGACGGGTAATGGGCCCGGCCCGGAACCGTTAGACGGCCCAATTGGCCGGTTCCTATTACCCATCGGGGGGGGCTCTGCTGAGGGTGCTTTGACACTTCATTTTCATATAAACTGCCACGGGCAGACCGTATTCTGGCCCCGGCCTACCCACAACGAAATATGAAAAAATGTTAGATATGTCTACTCTTTCATATAAACATACATGGCAGTCACCACTGCCACAACGAAAAACGAAAGTCCTTTAATTTTAGCATGTTGCTGAGACTTTCATATAAAAATATAGCAGTTTACGCTGCCATTACGAAGATTGAAAGGCCGTGTATCCCCCAATAAAAGGGGCACAGATAACTCATTGTACAGCCTTTCATCTATAAAGTTAAAAGGAGTGAAAATATTCGCAAATGCCTCAAATTACAATTGAACAGGCCATAAAAGACATAAAAGCCGGTCGCATGGTGATTCTGGTGGATGATGAAGACCGTGAAAATGAAGGGGATCTGACCATGGCGGCTGAAGCCGTTACCCCGGAGGCCATTAATTTCATGGCCACCCATGGCCGGGGCCTGATCTGTCTTTCTCTTTCCGGTGACATTGCAGATCGACTGGGATTGCCCATGATGGTGGAGGATAATACCTCTCCCTATGAGACCGGTTTTACGGTTTCCATTGAGGCGAAGGTGGGGGTTACCACTGGGATTTCCGCTGCTGACAGGGCCACCACCGTCCAAGCTGCAGTGGCAGATGGTTCCACTGCAAATGATCTTGTGAGCCCAGGGCATATTTTTCCCCTTAGAGCCCGGGAAGGGGGGGTGATGGTACGCATTGGTCAGACCGAAGGCTCTGTGGATCTTGCCACCCTTGCCGGATGTAAACCTGCCGGGGTTATCTGTGAGATCATGGATCATGACGGTACCATGGCCCGTATGCCCTCCCTGGAAAAATTCAGTGAGAAACACAATATCGGCATTTGTACTGTGGCGGATCTGGTGAATTATCGCTTGAAAACAGAATCCTTTGTGCGAAAGGCCGCAGAAACTGTTATTCCCACAGAATTTGGGGGTGAGTTCCGCATTATTGCCTATGAAAATGATCTGGATAACCTCACCCATATTGCCATGGTTAAAGGTGAAATTGATCCTGAAAAAGCCGTTCTGGTGAGGGTGCATTCCGAGTGCATGACCGGAGATATTTTTGGCTCCATGCGCTGTGACTGTGGGGATCAACTCCACAAGGCCATGGGTGTTATGGAAAAAGAGGGCAATGGGGTCATTCTCTATCTGCGCCAGGAAGGGCGGGGCATTGGTCTGGTAAATAAGCTCAAGGCATATGAACTCCAGCGCCAGGGATGTGACACCGTGGAGGCCAATCTCAAGCTCGGGTTTGATGCGGACATGCGTGACTACGGTATCGGTGCCCAGATGCTTGCGGATCTTGGGGTTCGAAAAATGCGTTTGATGACCAACAATCCAACTAAGATGGTTGGCCTTGAAGGCTATGGGCTGAGCGTGGAAGAACAGGTGCCCATAGAGGTGAGTCCCAATGAATTCAACAAAGACTATTTGAGCTGTAAACAGTTGAAAATGGGTCATTTGCTGAAGATGTGTACCCCTGATCTTAGGGAATAAGAGATTTTCTTAACATAAATCCGCTTGTGGATCAATATTCCCCTATCAACGGCTGATCCCTTGCGGGGTGAATCTGCTATTTTTTTTAATAGATAAAGGACGAACCATGCCACATATAATTGAAGCCGGACTGATTGCCGGTGGTAAAAAATTTGGAATTATCGCAGCAAGATTTAATGATTTTATAACAGAAAGATTGGTAAATGGCGCTGTGGATGCCCTGAAACGAAGTGGTGCGGCAGATGAGGATATTACCCTTGTGAAGGTGCCCGGTGCCTTTGAAATTCCCTTGATTGCAAAAAAAATGGCGGCCATGGGCAAATTTGATGCCATCATCTGTCTGGGTGCCGTTATCCGGGGGGCCACCTCCCATTACGATTATGTGTGTGCCGAAGTGTCCAAGGGCGTTGCCACGGTGAGTCTGGACGCCAATGTACCGGTGATATTTGGTGTTCTTACCACCGACACCATAGAGCAGGCCGTGGAGCGGGCCGGAACAAAAGCTGGCAACAAGGGCTTTGATTGCGCTGTTGCTGCCATTGAGATGGCAAATCTCATGGCTGATATGGGCAGGACTGAATAAGTATGGGAGAGCGAAGGCAGGCGAGAATACTCGCCCTTCAGGCCCTTTATTATGCCGATGTGGACAAGGGCGACCCCAAAGAAATACTGGAGCTGTTTTGTGAACATCTGGCAGGTTCCATCACGGAAACGGTGAATCCCCTTTTCTTTCAGCTGGTGACCGGTGTTTCAGAATCTCTGGAACAGCTGGATGCCTTGTTAAATAAGTATGCCACCAACTGGCGGGTGAGTCGGATGTCAGTGGTGGATCGCAATGTGCTTCGCATGGCCATTTATGAATTTTTGAACTGCCAGGACATCCCCACCACAGTTTCAATTAACGAGGCTGTGGATATCGGAAAAAGATTTGGTACCCGGGCCACAGGCCCTTTTGTGAACGGTGTTCTGGATCGCATTCGTCTGGCTGAGCAGATTACGTCAATTTAACTGGAGGACTCTTTTGTGATTATTGAAAAACGTGAAGTGGGCCCTATCATGGCCAATTGCTATATATTGGGGTGTGAAGAGACCCGGGAGGCTGTGGTCATTGACCCCGGTGCCGAGGCGGATCTTATTCTGACCACCCTTGCATCCCTGAAACTCAAGGTGAAGTATCTGTTAAATACCCATGGTCATTTTGACCATGTGGGGGCAAACAAGAAGATGAAGGATGCCACCCAGGCGGTTTTAATGATCCATAAAGCAGATGAACCCATGCTGGCGGATCTTAACAAGGCGGCTTCGTCCTTTGGTCTTTCTGCTGAAAATTCTCCCAAAGCCGATGCCTATCTCAATGAAGGTGATGAGATCACCTTTGGAAATATTACCCTTAAGGTGATCCACACACCCGGGCATTCTCTTGGGGGCATCTGCCTTTACACCAAGGGGCATGTGTTTGTGGGAGACACCCTGTTTGCCGGTTCCATTGGCAGAACAGATCTGCCCGGGGGTGATTATCAGCAATTAATTGATAACATTCGCCAAAAATTATTTCCCCTTGCCGATGATACCATGGTTCATCCCGGCCATGGGCCTGAATCCTCCATTGGCAGAGAAAAGCAGAGTAATCCATTTCTCCGTTGAACAGGGAGCTGTTGTAAACTGTCATGGCATCATCATTAAATGCATTATTGAAGCGCCTTCCAAAGATCACCTCCCTTAAGCAGGAGATTCTTCCCCTTTCAGTGTCACTGGAGGAATTTGCAATTCCCTGGGCATCCAGATCCGGGACGGTGGTTCTGCTCAGCGGTGGTCGCATGGAGTGTGCCCGGTACCATATCCTGGCAGCAGACCCATGGCTGAGCCTGGTGTGTCATGGAAAGCATGTTCGAGTGACAGTTTCAGGGGAGTCCTTTGTTTTTTCCATGGATCCTTTTGAAGCGTTGTCAGCCATTCTTGCATTTTTTAAGGTGCCCTGTCCCCAAGATGCCTCTTCCCCGGTGGCTTCTGGGCTTTTTGGCTATTTTTCCTATGATCTGAAAGATCATATAGAAGACCTTCCCCGCACCTGTTCCCCCCGGAACCTTCCGGATCTGTTTCTGGTTCTCCCCTCTGTTGTGGTGGTGCATGATAAGCTAACCCACGCCACGGAACTTTTTTATCCGGTTTTATCTCCCTCCAATGAGTTCAACGACATTGCCTCATTTATTGATGAACATTGCAAAGAAATTTTAGATCGGGCAGTTTCTGCCGGTTCAGATGGTCAGAAAATTGGCCAGGGTGGTGAAAAAAATCTGCCTGTCCGTCCCGGGGCAACAAGATCTGGGGGAGGTTACTCCATTGATTCGTCTGGATTTACCTCTAACTTCACCCGGAAATCTTACATGGCAGCGGTGGATCGCATTCTATCTTATATCCGGGCCGGGGATATCTACCAGGTGAATCTCTCCCAAAGATATGAGACCGGTTTTCAGGGGGATGCCTATGCCCTGTTCCGGGATCTTTACCATCGTAATCCTGCCCCTTTTTTTGCCTTTATCAATGCCGGGGATCATCAGATTGTGTCCACCTCCCCCGAGCGGTTTATTCGTCAGACGGGGCTGCGTCTGGAAACACGCCCCATCAAGGGAACGCTTCCCCGGGGAAAAACTCCAGAGGAAGATGATGCCCTGGCAAAGGAACTTGCCGGCAGCACCAAAGATGATGCTGAGCTGTCCATGATTGTGGATCTCATGAGAAATGATCTTGGCAGGGTGGCCCGGGGAGGAACCGTTGAAGTCACCGCCCACAAACGCCTGGAGGCCTATGATAATGTATTTCATCTGGTCTCTGATGTGAGGGCGGAGCTGGACAGCCGTCTGGATACTGTGGATGTCATCCGTGCCACCTTTCCCGGCGGTTCCATCACCGGATGTCCTAAAATTCGTTCCATGGAAATCATTGATGAGATGGAGTCGGTGCAACGTCATGTGTACACGGGATCACTGGGGTATTTAAGCTTTCATGACACCATGGATCTTTCCATTGCCATCCGCACCGCCACCGTTGCCAATGGCAAAATAAACTACTCTGTGGGGGGAGGGATTGTTTTTGATTCTGACCCGGCAAAGGAATATGAAGAGACCTTGCACAAGGGCAAAACCCTCATGGATATTCTCACATTAAAGGGTGCCCATGGTCATGAACCCCCTTTATCGGCTTGGGTAAACGGAAAGATAATGCCCCAGGATCAGGCAATGATCCCGGCCCTTTCCCCAGGGGGACAATATGGTGCGGGAATCTTTGAGACCATCCGGGTAAACAAGGGAAAGCCTTGCTTTTTTTCTGAACATATTCGTCGTTTTAATGTTAGCTGGGAAGTGCTTTTTGAAACAGCTCCTCCAGATATCTCCTGGGAGACCATCATGGAGCGTGTGTTGGATGTTAATGGGTTGAACCAGACAGTGGCCGCCGTTAAAATCATGGCAGCTCTGGGCCAGGGGGGCATAACAGGATCATCGGGCCGGAGGGATTTTCTGGCCGTTTTTGCACGACCCTATGTTCATCGCCTGGAGATACTTCAACAGCCTGGCCTTTGTTTGGTTTCCTATCCTTTTTGTCGTCATACGCCCCTGGCAGATCATAAGACCCTGAATTATTTTTTCTATGACCGGGCCGGACAATATGCCCGGGCACATCAGGGGGATGAGGCTCTGATTTTAAATTCCGATGGATCCTTGTCTGAAACCAATACCTGTGCCATTTTTGCCCTGTCTGGAAATACGCTTTATTTACCCTATTCTCCCCATGTGCTTCCCGGGGTGACAGGGCGTATGGCTGTGTCCTTTCTAAAAAAAGAGGGGTATGATGTGAAGATAAAAAAAATAGATGTGAAAGAGATCTGTACCATGGATCATGTGTGTGTTGCCAACGCTCTCATGGGAGTTGTGCCGGTGATTTCCATTGATGGGAACCCCCTTGTGCCTGCCACGGATCTTTGCCAACTTTTGAATAAACGACTGGATGGTGGTTGACAGCCGTGTAGTCCATTGGCACAATAAATAATGGAAATGACATAATGCCGCCCCCGGTCTACCCACAACGAATATTGGGTCGTAGACGCGGAGCCAAATGATATCATGCCGCCCCCTCCGACGGGCAATGGGCCCGGCCCGGGACTGTTAGACAGCCCAATTGGCCGGTTCCTATTACCCATCGGAGGGGGCTCTGCTGAGGGTGCTTTGACACTTCATTTTCATATAAAAAACAATGGGAGAAATAAAGTGAACAATATACGATTTCTTTTTTTTACTGCCCTGATTATCATGGCTTTTTCTACGCCTGTACTGTCTCTTGAGACCAAAGAAGAGGTGGCAGTACCTGTGGCTGTGGCGGAAGTCTCTGCGCCGGAATTTCGGTTCGAGTTAGTTCCAGAAGGAACCAAGGTAACCCATCCTTATGTTATCCATAATAAGGGCAACGCTCCCCTGGAAGTGCTCAAGGTCAAAACCGGCTGAGGTTGCACGGCTGTCTCCTATGACAGAACGATTCCCCCGGGTGGGGAAGGTAAAGTGACCATCGCAGTTTCCACCTCTGGATATGGTGGAAAAACATTAAGTAAGACAATTCAAGTTTATACCAGTGATCCCGATCATAAAATCATCTCTTTAAAAGTGTCGGGTGCTGTGGAAAAAATGGTCATCATTGAACCGAAAGCGATTCGCCTCACCGGAAAACCCAGTGAAGAGATAACAGCAACGGTGAAAGTGCTGCCCATGGAAAAATATCCCTTTACCATAAAAAGCATTTCCGTTAAAAATGAGAAAACCTTGGGTGTGGATCTGCAATCCCCTGAAGGGGATAACCTGGTTTGGAATATCAAGGTTACGAATAAGCAGACCCGACCGGGCAGGTATTTTGATATGATTACCCTTGTCACGGACAGCACCATTCAGCCGGAGATAAGGATTAATGTCTTTGGAAATATTTTGGAATGAATTTAAATATGGAATCCATAAAAGCGGTGGTGTTTGATTGTGATGGAGTTATGTTTGATACATCGAGTGCCAATGAGATGTATTACAATAGGGTTTTGACACATTTTGGAAAACCTGACTTGACCCGGGAGCAGTTTGTTAAAGTACATATGTTCACTGTAAAGGAAGCACTGGAATACCTTTTTCCGGAAATGGACTCCCTGGAGGCGGTGTACACCTTCATGGGTACCATGGGGTATGCTCAATTTATTCCTTATATGGAGCGGGAAAAGGGGCTGAAAAAACTGCTGACAGCCCTTAAAGACAATGGGTTTATAAGGGCGGTTGCCACCAATCGGATCAATACCATGCAAGCGGTTCTCAAGGCCCACAACTTAGAGAATGCCTTTGATATGGTGGTCACCGCTGCCGACGTTCAACACCCCAAACCATCGCCCGAGCAGTTGCACACCATCATGGAAAAATTTTCCCTTACCCCCGGGCAAATGCTTTTTGTGGGGGATTCTCAATATGACCAGATGGCTGCCAACAAGGCAGGGGTGCCCTTTATAGCTTTTAAGAATAAGGATCTTGATGCTGATTTCCATGTCACCACCATGGCCCAGGTTGGTAATATAGTCGGGATAAAACAATAATTATTCTTGACAAAAAGTGCAATCATTATACTATCTGCCTTTAGGCTGTAAGATCCAATTTTTCAGGTTGGGGATATAAGTTTTACTTTAGCAAGGTTTTCCTTGACAGCTTACCTATATTTGCTAAAATTCCCTTCAGTTTTTTGAAAAGAATTATGGACAGAAATGCGGCATCGGTGATGGAATTTGTATAAATGTTTGGTACAAACATTTATTGTAGTTAATATTATATTAAGGAGAGTTAGTAGTTATGTCTAAATTAGTTGCCCCCCACGGTGGAAAAGGACTTGTTTGTTGTAAACTCGAAGGCGCTGCACTTGAAGCAGAGCTGAAAAAAGCCGCAGGTCTGAAAAAAATTGAAATCAGCTCCCAGGTAAAAGGCGATCTGATCATGCTTGGTATCGGTGGTTTCAGCCCCCTTAACGGATTTATGACACAAGCCGATTGGAAAGGCGTTAGTGCCGATTTCCTCCTTGCCGATGGGACCTTCTGGCCTGTTCCCGTAATGCTGGATGCTTCCAAAGATGATGCTGCTGCCATCAACCTTGGTGACGAGATCACCCTGGAAAGAAACGGCGAGATTTTTGCCACCATGAAGGTCACTGAAAAATTTGAGATGACCGAAGATGATAAAAAATGGGAATGTGAGAACGTTTATAAGGGACACGGCGAAGAGTCAGCTGATGACGTGTTCTGGAAAATTGCCATGGAAGATCATCCCGGTGTTCAGATGGTTATGGCCCGAAAAGAATTCTGTCTGGCAGGTCCTGTAAAAGTACTTTCCGAAGGCGAGTTTCCTGAGAAATTTAAGGGTGTTTACCTTACCCCCAAAGAGACCCGTGCCATCTTTGACGAAAAAGGCTGGGCCAACGTTGCTTCCATGCAGCTGAGAAACCCCATGCATCGTTCCCACGAGCATCTTTGCAAGATTGCCCTTGATGTATGTGACGGCGTTCTGATCCATTCTCTCATTGGTAACCTCAAACCCGGTGATATTCCGGCAGAGGTTCGTATTGAGTGCATTGACAAACTGATCCAAGATTACTTTGTTCCCGAGCATGTTGTCAACGGCGGTTATCCCCTTGATATGCGTTATGCTGGTCCCCGTGAAGGTCTTCTCCATGCCACCTTCCGTCAGAACTACGGCGTTAACAAGATGATCATCGGTCGTGACCATGCGGGCGTTGGTGATTTCTACACGCTGTTCGAGGCCCAGGAAATTTTTGATACTATCCCGACTCCTGAAGAAGAGGGCAAAGCCCTTCTCTGTGAGCCCCTGAAAATTGACTGGACTTTCTATTGCAAGAAATGTGATGGTATGGCTTCCATGAGAACCTGCCCCCATGGCAAAGATGACAGGGTTATTCTTTCCGGTACAAAACTGCGTCATGCCCTTTCCAACAACGAAGAAGTTGTGGATCATTTTGGACGTGAGGAAGTTCTTGTTATCCTGCGTAAATACTATGCAGGCCTCAAAGACAAAGTTGAAGTTAAGCTCCAGAGCCATGCAGAAGGTTCAAAGATGTAAGGTTGGCTTTACTTGAAATTTGAGTGTTGAATATTAAAGAGGGGCTTTTCCTGTAAAGAGAGAGTCCCTCTTTTTTTGATTTTTATCAAGACTCATGGGCATCCTTATGTATTGCTCAGAAGCGGTTGACATTTTTTTTGAGGAATTTCCGGGAAAAAAGGGAATGCTTTGAAAAACTGTCAACCGGTGAATAAAAAATGTCGCCTTAGGGACTTCATAAGAATAAAACTACCCACTTTCAAACTTAATGGTCAGTATTAACAGTATATTTTAAGTGAAGACGGGTATATTATTTATCATGAACTCCCTTATGTTGACATGAAATTGGATGTTAGAGTCTAAAACCGTTATTTAAATTAATTAGGGATTTCCCCGAAAATAGGCTACCACTATGCCCAGCTTAATACGCTGGTATTATATTTTTTGTATGAAAGAGTAGATATATTGGCATCCTTCATATGACCCCAAAAGTACTTTACAGTCTTTTGGGAAAAAATCCCTGAAAATGGGTAATCCCCTAAAAAGTGTAAAGTGCTTTTGAAGGATGCCGATATATTTAACATTTTTTCACACTTCGTTGTGGACAGGCCGGGGCCAAAATACGGTCTGCCCATGGCAGTTATAAAAAAATTTAATTTGGTAGTTTATTATCGTCCAAATCCCTTACTGGAAAATAAAATGGTGAGACCCATAATAAGCAGAAAAGTAGGTTTTAATCCGGAAGTCAGCTATTTTAAGCCCCGGGGGATTCCCATGCTTGATCTTGAGGAGATTGTCCTCACAGTTGATGAGCGGGAAGCCATTCGGCTGGCAGATCTCCAGGGACTGTCCCATGAAGAGGGTGGTGAACTCATGGGGGTCTCCAGGGCCACTTTTGGCAGAATTTTGAGAAATGCCCGCCGCATCATTGCCGATGCTATTATTTCTGGAAAGGCCATTAATATCCAGGGTGGCACCTATGAGATGGTGGAAACCCCCAGGCTGTTTGTCTGTGAGGCGTGCAGCCATGAGTGGGAAGAGGCCCCGGGAACCGGACGCCCTGAAAAATGCCCCTCCTGTGCTTCGGCTGATGTCATTCGCCTGAAAGTTGCGTGATTTGTCTACAGGGTTTCCGGCGTGAATGACACCACCTGGTCAATGGTATCCACATTGGCAAAGAGCATGACAAGCCGATCAACGCCCAGTGCAATGCCAGCGGTGTCTGGCAGGGTTTCAAGATCTTTAAGAAAATTAAATGGCATGGGTGTCAATGGTTTTCCTGTAGATTTTCGTAGCACCATCTCCTTTTCAAAGCGCCGTCGCTGTTCTTTGGGATCTGTTAGTTCTGAAAATCCGTTTGCCAGTTCCATGCCAGCGATATAAAGTTCAAATCGTTCTGCAATGCTGGGGTCATGGGGTTTCAACCGGGCCAGTGCCCCCATGGCCGCAGGATAATCAAACAGAAAAACAGGGCAATCCTTCCCCAGCCTGGGCTCAATGTCAAAAGCCATCACTTCATCAAACACACCTGTTTCCATGGCCGTTTCCATGGATGTATCCGCATGGGTTTCAAAGGCCTGGGCCACTGTGATAAATTCCCAGGGAATGTTCAATGCAATGAGTTTATCACCATAGATGAGCTGTTTTTTCCCCCCTGTTTTAAGGGCTATATATTGGATCAGTTCAGCGGTTTGTGCCATGAGTTCTTTATACGTAAACCCTTTGGTGTACCATTCAAGCAAGGTCATTTCCGTGAGATGTCGATCTCCCCGCTCTTCTTTTCTGAAGCATTTACAGATTTGAAAAATTTTAGGGTATCCTGTGGCTGACATGCGTTTCATGCAAATTTCCGGAGAGGATTGAAGATACCAGCCTTCGGATTCAAATCCATCAATGTGGGCTTCGGGAATGGGCGCAGGTATCCTCAAAGGGGTCTCCACTTCAAGATATCCGTTTTCAATGAAAAATGCCCGGATGGCTTGTATGATCCGGGCACGCAGTTTCAGGCATGAAATCTTATGTTTTTGCATTTTTGATTTTCTATGAACTCCCTTACGCCTCTTTGCTCCTTATGCCTCTTTGCTTGGGGACAGACTTTTAAATCTGTCCCCGCCTCACCTCCGAAATATATCCCCGCCTCCGCAGGGGGAATCATTCACTGCTTGGTGACATACATATCCCGGGGTTTGTCCTGGAGAAGTACCTTGTCATATTTATTTTTGGGGGCACGGTCATACATCTCATAGCCCTTTTCTTGACAGTGATGGCAGGCGTATTGGGGAATGTGAATGGCCAGTACTCGTGATCCTGGCATGGCGGTGGATTCAACCTCAAAAGTTCCCCCGCACTCCCGGCAGATTCGCACTTTTTCTTTCTGCCGTTCAAGGATATTGTCGGTGTCATAGTAAATTTCCCGATGGCGTTCCTGGATATCTCCGGGGGTTCCTGCAGATTCACGCATTTTATGGCGATTTTTCCAGTGGGTGTTGATGATGTCCACTGTTTTTTTTATTTTTTCCGTAACCTGGGGGGCCTGTTGCAGTTTTTCAGGATTATAATCAGGTTCCACCACCCGGGAATAATCAAGACCTGCCAGGGCCAGAATAATGCCCAGATTAACGTAGGGCAGGGCACCCTCAATGGCATATCCGCCTTCCAGAACAGCAATGTCCGGCTTTAAAAGACGGGTGAGATCGGCATACCCCTGGGCACAGAACTTCATGTTGGTCAGGGGATCTGTGTAGTGGTTGTCCTGGCCTGCGGAATTAACGATGATATCCGGTTTAAAGGCTTCAATGGCTGGCAAAATAGTATTTTCAAGGACATAAAGATAGCCTTCTGTGGCAGTTCCCGGGGGCAGTGGAATGTTCAGATTGGAGCCCAGGGCATTGGGCCCCCCCAGCTCTCCGGTAAAGCCTGAACCAGGAAACAGGGTTCTGCCATCCTGGTGGATGGATATAAATAAAGTATCGGGATCATGCCAGTAAATGTCATTGGTGCCGTCCCCGTGGTGGCAGTCGGTGTCAATGATGGCCACCCGCTTTACGTCATAGTGCCGTCGAATATATTCCACCATGATGGCTTCCATATTAATATGACAAAATCCCCTGCCACCATGGCTGATGCGCATGGCATGGTGCCCGGGGGGACGTACCAGGGCAAATCCGCGTTTGATCCTTTTTTCCATGACAGCCTGGGCAATGGCCACGGCCCCCCCTGCACTGATGAGGTGGGACTCTGTGGTGATGGTCTCTTCATCGGGAATGCAGAAATGAACCCGTTGGATGTCCTGGTTACTAATCAGATCCGGTTTCAGCTCCAGTATCCCTTCAATGTCAAAGATCCCCTCTTCGGTGACCTGATCCTGGGTGTACAACAGTCTCTCTTCTCGTTCCGGGTGGGTTGGATCAATGGCCCAGTCAAAGGCCGGAAAAAAGACCAGACCGGTTTTGTGTGCTGCCTTGAGCATTATATCCCCTTTTCTATGTCCGGGTTGATGGTGCAGTGATGACAAACGGCATCATAGGCTTTGATCAGTCCGGGTTTAACCTGCATTTTGACTTTGAATATTTTACCCCGGGGCGAAAAATTTCGTACAATATTAAATTTTTGATATTCAATTATTTCCACGGCCATGTCTTCGATGTCAGCCCCGGATTTCAGGGCTTTTTTCAATAAAAGATCATGGGTGATCTCCACGGCATCCTCTTCGGTAAATTTATGGGAAATTTTCCTGGTGAAATCCTCTTCCGGGGCCATGGCTTTACCTTGCTCCGTATCTGCCAGCAGGCTGACTTCACAGGTGGTTCTGGCCAGGGCCGCCCCAATGGCATTGGCAACAGAACTTGCAGGAACCACCTCAGTTGAGATGCCGGACTGGGCTTCAATTTCTTGTGCAAAATAAGGGGCAGGTCCGCCCAGTAATAAAATTTTCTGGGGATCAATGGCGTATCCAGCCAGAAATTCATGGATGGTGTAAACCGGTTTGGTGTTGATGCGATGGATCAGGGCCTGGGCCTGTTCCAAAATCATGGTGCAGGTTTTTTTAAAGATGGCCTGGGCAGCCGCTTCAGGGTCAATGCCTAACGCCTGGGCAATGCTGTCAATCCCTTTTTGGGCCAGCAGGGGATCACCCATGTTCATTTTTTTCAGAAAAATAAGGGCATCGGTGGGCGTGGGAACCGGGCCGCCAAATGCCATGGCCGGTCCGAGCCTTCCAGAACCAATTTTGAGTTTTCCTTTTTCCACCCGAACGTGGCTATCACCGCCAATGCCCCGGGAATGGGTTTTCAAGGAGCGGATGAGAGTTTTATACTTTCCCCGTCGGATACCAAGGGGTTCGAGTAGGGGAACCTTGTCCACCAGAATGGCGATGTCTGTGGTGGTACCACCGATATCAAGCACCATGGCATCCATATCCCCCGGGGCATAGGCAATGGAGCCCATGACACTTGCGGCGGGGCCGGAAAGAATGGTCTGGGCTGGGAATGCCATGGACGACTCAAGGTTCATGGTGCCCCCATCTGCCTTGAGAATCTGGATGGGGATTTGAAGCCCTTTTTGTTCCAGAGAATTTTTTACGGCATGGAAAAAGTCCCGGTGTATTTCGTACACCGAGGCATTGAGATGAACCGTGGCGATTCGTCGGGGAAAATTAAGATTTCCCGACACATGGTGACCCAAAAAGATGGTTTCAAATTGATTTTTGAGCAGATCCCTAATTTCAAGTTCATGGGTTGGATTCCGGACGGAAAATTTACCGATGACCCCAAGGATGGTAATGTTTTTTTCCTTCATGCGGTGTGCAATGGCAAGTATCTCTTCATGATCCAGGGGCTTTCGTTCTCTGCCCCGATGATCAATGGAGCCCCCCACGGCATGGTAATTGGCATCGGTGCGGTACCATTCAGGATCAATGCCCGGACCCGATGAGACGATGGTCCCCACGGTGTTAAATTTTTTTTGAACAATGGCATTGGTGGTGAGGGTGGTGCTGATGACCACTCGTTTGATTTTGCCAATGGGAATATCTTCAAGAAGATAGTTGAATCCGGTGAGCACGGTTTCAAAGAGATTTGACGTATCCGTGGGTACCTTTATCTGCCGTTCAAGTCCCTGTTTACTTAAAAGAACTGCATCTGCATGCGTTCCGCCAACATCAAGTCCAATGATCATTATCCATTCCCGGGATTCCTGGGCACACCATTTCATTTTTTTGCAAGCACCATGGAAACATCATGATCAACTGGTTCCGGCAATCAAGTGTTTGATACGGTATTCAGCGTCTGTTTTCAACTGTAACGCTATGGAAGATTTTATGGCATCCGCTTTTGGTGTGTTTCAGGAACCTCTCTTAGTTAAAAAGATTCAAAGAAATAAAGACGATTTAGGGTTCTTCTCATAAGAATCATGGCAAGATCACTTGCCACAACAAATATTGAAAATGGTACTATGCCTCCCCCGACGGTTGATGTTTCCGGCCCGGAACCGTAGACGGCCCAATTGGCCGGTTCCTATTACCCATCGGGGGGGGGGCTCTGCTGAGGCTACTTGGACACCTCATTTTCATATAAAAACCGCCATGGGTGAACCATATTCTGAACTTGATCCGCCCACAACTAAGCACGAAATCCGTCAGGTTGATGGGACTTTATTATAAAAAAAGCAGAGTCACAGATAAAATGGTTGGAAGGACTCGCTGCGCTCGCCTTCCAACCAAAAGTTGCAACAGACATGCTTCGCATGCTGATGAACTTTTGGTTAAATTCTATAAACCAAGCGATTATTTACAGTGAAGATACTCAGAAAAAACGGGGGTTGTCAATCTAATTTTTGAGGTATGGATCAAGGTGTTTTATCTTGATATCCATGATGAATTGAGATAAAGTTTGCTAAACGATGTTTATCTTGTAAAACAAAAAAAATAATGTGAATATGAAATTCAAGGAGAAAAGATGGCCATTGCAAACTGGAAAAAAGAGGGAACTGTTGCCGTTGTCACCCTGTCAAACGGTGCGAATTTGCAGAATCTTGATTTTTCCACAAGGATGAATGAGGTTTTTGATGAAGTGTTGGCGGACGATGGGGTGTACGCCCTGGTTTTAACATCCGATGACGTGAAAAATTTTTCCCAGGGGGTGGACATTGGATGGTTGGGTCAACGACTCCAGGAAAATGATTTTGAATCCATGAAAGCCTTTATGTATGCCACCAATCGTGTTTTTAAGCGGTTGTTGCAGATGCCCCTGCCCACCATTGCCGCCATTAACGGCCATGCCTTTGGCAATGGGGCCATGCTGGCCTGTGCCTGTGATTTTCGGTTCATGAAGAGGGATCGGGGGTATTTTTGTTTTCCCGAGGTAGATATCAGTATTCCCTTTTTGCCGGGGATGATTGCCTTTGTTCGAAAAGCCATGCCTGAATATAAATTTAATGAGCTGAAACTCACAGGAAAACGGGTGGGGGCCGATGAGCTGGAACAGCATCATATTATTGAAAAGGCAAGTGCCAATGTGAAAGAACTCATGGCAGATGCCTTGGGCTTTGCCGCTACCTTTCAGAAAAAAAGGGGCATTTTCGGTGAACACAAAAAACGCATGCACAAGGCCATCATCGAGGTGATGGAAAAAGAGGACATTGTTTTCATTGAAGCATTAGACCTTTTTATAAAGGAATAACCAATACCTTCGTCAATTTTATTTTGGCTTAAATTTCAATCTTTGTTGTGGGCAGGCTGGGGCCAGAATACGGTCTGCCCGTGGCAGTTTATATGAAAATGAAGTGTCCAAGTAGCCTCAGCAGAGCCCCCCCCGATGGGTAATAGGAACCGGCCAATTGGGCCGTCTAACGGTTCCGGGCCGGGCCCATTACCCGTCGGGGGGGGCGGCATGATATCATTTTTAATATTCGTTGTGTCCTACAGGACATGCCCGTTATAAAGGATTATAAAGGATTATAAAGGATTATAAAGGAATAGAGCGCAAGCGTAGCCCCCTTGGGAGACGGGGGGCTAATCTTATGGGATTAGACTTAGACGCTCACCGGATCAAATTTTAATGTGGAAAAATAATCCGCCACCGTCTCTTTTCTTCGAATGAGTTCCACCGTGCCATCGGTGCGCAACAGCAATTCCTGGGGCCGGAGTTGACCATTATAATTAAATCCCATGGCATGGCCGTGGGCACCGGTGTCATGGATGATCAGGATATCCCCCTCCTGGGTCACTGGAAGGCTTCTCTGAACCGCAAATTTATCATTGTTTTCACACAAGGGGCCCACCACATCCACCACCTGGGTGTCCATGGTTTCATCTTTACCGTGGATATGGACGTGGTGATAGGCATCGTACATGCCCGGTCGCATGAGAGCTGCCATGGAGGCGTTGACCCCCACGTATTTCCGGTAGATATCTTTGTGATTGATCACCTGGGTCACAAGCGCACCATGGGGTCCTGTCATGTATCTGCCGCTTTCCATGAACATTTTGGGAGCCCAACCGTTTTTCTTTTTAAACAGCTCCATCAGTTCAAAAATTTCCCGGCCCATGGCCTCCACATCTATTTTTGCCTGTTCCGGGCGATAGGGGATGCCAAGCCCCCCTCCGATATTGATGAATTCAAATTCTATGTTGAGCTTGTGAGAAATCTCTTCCACCATGCCAAGGAGCATTCGGGTGGTTTCCACAATGTATTCAAAATTTAACTCGTTGGAGGCCAGCATGGTGTGCATGCCAAATCGGGTAACTCCTCTGTCCATGGCTTTTTGGTAAGCCAATTCAATCTGTTCATGGGTGACCCCGTACTTTGCTTCAACAGGATTGCCAATGATCTTATTGCCTTTTCTCCGGGGGCCGGGATTGTACCGAAAACAGATCAGGTCAGGCATGTCCGGCACCTTATCTATGAGGGAAATATCATCAAGGTTCAAAATACATCCCCCCTTATCCGCTGCCGTGAGAAACTGCTCCTGGCTGGTATTGTTGGAGGTGAACATGAGATCCTCCCCCTGGCTTTGAATCTCCCGGGCCAGCATCAATTCCGGGGAAGAGCTACAGTCAAAGCCAAAACCCATCTCCTTCATAAGGGTCATGACGGTGGGGTTGGGAAGGGCTTTCACGGCAAAATATTCCCGGAACCCCTCCAATTTGGAGAAGGCCTGTTTAATATGATGGCCGGTCTCTTTAATCCCTGCCTCATCATAGATGTGAAAGGGGGTGCCAAATTGCTGGATGGTTTTATCCAGCACCGCTGAAAGTCGTTGCTCAAATGCCTGGGACATGGGCATGGTGAATCTCCTTGGGTTTAAGGGGTGGTGGGATATGTTTCCGGCAAAGGGATTTTTGCCGTTTCTTTAAAGGTGGAAAGCACAATGGCGCTCTTGGTCCGGGCCACGGATGGCATGGAATTTATCCGGGTGTTTAAAAGTGTTTCCAGGGCCGAGGGATTGGCAACTCTGGCCTTGATCATGAGGCCATCTTCACCGGCAATGTAGTGGACTTCCTGGATGGATGCCATGCGGGCAAGTTCTGTGGCGGTTTCTTTAAGCTTGGCATCCCCGGTGAGACTTATCTGGATAAAGGCAATGAGAGATCCCCCAAATTGCTCAGGGTTCAGGCGAACTTCATACCCATCAATAATTCCTTGGGCCTCCAGTTTTTTAATACGCTCCAGAACCGCAGATGGCGCCATGCCTATTTCTCTTGCCACTTCAACGTTGGGAATTCTTGCCTTTGTCTGGAGAATTTTAAGAATTTTAAAATCAATGTGATCCATAGTGATCCTTTGCTGGAATTGTGCAACGTCAATTATAAATAAGCCTGCTTGTGTCTGATGTCATTTCCGAAAGTTGTAAAATGTTAGCGAAATGATATTTTTTCGAATAATATTCTATTGTTTATCCTTAGTCAAGAATAATATTCTATCTTTTATCTAAAATGCAGATTTATATTCATTGTTGAAGTGTAATGACAGAATCGTGAAGAGCTTTTAACAGATCCCCTTTCAACTCTTTGATTTGGTGGGATATGACTGGGTATAATTTGTCTTGACAAAATCACCCTTTTCAGTCATTTTGAAAATACTTCTTTGGCAAAGTATGGGTGGTGCCTGAAAATTAGGTCACGTAAAACCTTAATAGTAAGTATATTAGACATTATCGGAATAAAAAAACTACATGACTCTCACTGGGTTTACGCTTATGTTGGAGTAACGTTTGTTAAAAAAATGAGTGTTTCCGATAATATCTATTGCGTATGGGATGTATACGGTTCAGGCTTCGACATCGTAGAAGCCCTTCTGACTCTGTGATTCAGGGGGGAAGATTCGTGACTGAAATAATCTTTTTGCCCGTGCATTGAATAGAGAAAATTTTTGATTTGCCATGGATGAATCTGCTCCGGCCATGAAGTTGATATCAAAACAAACAGGATTTCTTGCGCATGATGGATAATGGCAGTCAAATTACAATTCTGGTGGTGGACGATGAAGAGGGTATCCTTGAAATAACTGAAGAATATTTTGCGCGCAAAGGGTACGAGGTCTTTACTGCCAGCAATGGTAAGGAGGCCATGGCTGTTATTGATACCGGTATTGACATTGGCTGCTGCTTTACGGATATTAATATGCCCGTCATGGATGGCCTTGAGCTGGCAGAGCTTATTCGCAAAAAAGATGCCTCCCTGCCGGTGGTTGTAATGACAGGGTTTCCTTCATTGGATAATTCCATTCAAACCCTTAAAAACGGTGTGGTGGATTATTTAATTAAGCCTGTGAATCTGGAGCAGATGGAGTTGTGCCTGCGGCGGATTCTAAGAGAGCGGGAACTGTTTGTGGAAAATCTTCTTCTCAAGGAGGAGGTTCAGAGGCAGGAACGCATTAAGGCATTGAATGAAGAGCTTACTGCCAAGATTAACGAAGTCAACCTGTTGAATAAAATAATGGATGACTTTTCCTCATTTAATGCCAGTTTTGACATTTTTAACCATGTGGTGGCGTTAAGTCTTGAGGTCAGCAAGGCGGATGACGTTTGCTTTTATATATACTCTGAAAGTGGAGACGTCCTGTTTCCCATGGCCTGCTCCAATCTTGAACAAAGGCTTGGGGAAAATATGCCCCGGCCATTGAAAACCATGCTTTTAAACACCATGGCCGAAGATATTCCCCTTTTGGTGGGATCCACTGAAGATCAAACGATTTTTTATGGTGCCCGCTCCTTCATGGCCACCCCTTTGAGAATCCGGGACAAGGTGTTTGGCATTGTCACGGCGTCCATTTCAAGCAGCGAAAAACATTTTACAGAGAAAGATATTTTTCTTCTTAATTTTATTTCTCACAAAGCTGCTTCCGCCATTGAAAACACCGCTCTTTACGAAAATATTTATGACAATCTGTTTTCCACTCTTTATGCTTTTGTGGCTGCGTTGGAAGCCCGTGATCCTTATACCCAGCAACATTCAAGACGGGTGACCAAGGTCTCTGTGATGATTGGAAAGGAGCTTGGCTGCACTGATGAAGAGCTGGATGTCCTTCAATTTGCGGGGCACCTCCATGATATTGGTAAAATAGGCATCCGGGACGATATTCTTTTAAAACCCGGCCGCCTCAATGATGAAGAGTATGAAAAGATTAAGCAACATCCTGTTATTGGTGCTGATATTGTAGGCCAACTGGGGCTTTGGACAAAGGAACAAGATATCATTCGTAATCACCATGAATTTTATAATGGAAAAGGATATCCCCGGGGGGCTCAGGGGGATGAAATTCCACGGCTTGCAAGAATTTTATCCGTTGCGGATGCCTTTGATGCCATGGCTTCAGATCGTGCATATAGAAAAAAAATGAGCATGGACAAAGTCATGAATATCATTAAGCAAGAATCTGGAAAGCAGTTTGACCCAGAGGCTGTGGCTGCCTTTTTGAAAATCAGTGATAGGGTCTGGGAGGAGTGTCACGGGGAGTAATGTTTTTCTATCTTTCTTTTTTCAAAAAGAGCTTGACACCTGCTAACAACGGTGGTAAATCCTATTTGT
>Ga0208900_1000267_pt1 | contig 33424 bp, 20 predicted proteins | sample AntAceMetag02UKK_FD_184763 | JGI IMG/M metagenome (GOLD analysis project Ga0208900, IMG submission 184763) | Saline lake microbial communities from Ace Lake, Antarctica - Antarctic Ace Lake Metagenome 02UKK (SPAdes) (version 2) | ecosystem: Environmental > Aquatic > Non-marine Saline and... | reverse complement strand
TGCTTCAGTTAATGTCAAAAAGGGTTGTCAAAGACTGACAGCAAGAACCACAACTATTATACAGGAGGTGGCAATTCCTCCCCTACCCTAAAGGGATAGGGGTTTCCTTGCCACAAAAACATATGAAAAATAATAAATATACAAAAGGAATAAATTTTTCTTTTGTGATGACATTCATTTTTTTTCTATCTATTCTTCAGTTTCTTTTTTTCATGCCCTGTGCGGATGCCGGGAATGAAAAAACAATCGCTCTTGTTATGAAGGCGCTTTCCAATCCGTTCTTTTTAAAAATGGAAGAGGGTGCAAAAAAATATGCTATAGAAGAAAATATTCCTTTAGAAGTCTTTGGCGTAGAGCGAGAAACCGACGTTGAACGACAAATCGGTATTTGCGAGAATCTTATCTCTCGGGGATACGGAGCCATTGTAATCGCTCCAACCGACTCAAAAAGATTGGTTCCGATTTGTAAAAAAGCCATGAAAAAAAACATCATTGTTATCAATATTGATAACCCACTGCATCAAGAGACAATGAAACAGCTGGGTATTTCCATCCCATTCGTAGGATCTGACAATCGTATAGGGGCTGGAATGGTTGGACAATATATCAAAGACAAATTGACCGGAAAAGGGAAAATTATTGTAATTGAAGGGATTCGGGGTGTTGAAAATGCGGAATTGCGTAAAAATGGTTTTATAGAAACGGTCACCCAGGGCAGCACCATCCAAATTATAGCCTCTGAAAGCGCAAACTGGCATACCGATGAAGCACTATCTATTACAGCCGAATTGCTCAAGAAGCACAAAACCGTTGACGCCATTTTCTGTGCCAATGACCAAATGGCACTGGGTGCTTTACAGGCCATAGATATGATGGGCCTTTCCGGAACAGTGCTTTTAGCCGGATATGATAATATCGAATCCGCACGGAATGAGATGCGCAATGGCCGCATTCAAGCTACAGTGGAGCAACACCCGGAACTAATGGGGGCGTATGGTGTAGAATTGGCATGGAAAGCCCTAAATGGTCAAAAAATCCCCTCATACAAGTCAACCCCCCTGGATTTGATAACACAGGAGTCTTTTAATAAAATTATTGCTTTGTCTGTCTCTAATTTAAAAAGTTCCTTTTTTGCAATCCTCCTGAAGGAGGCACAGGAAACCGCAGATTTATACGGAGCAACGCTTTTTTTTGAGGATGCCCAAAATAGTGACTCTAAACAACTCACTGATATTGCGGATTTATTAACAAAAAACATTGATATCCTGATGATTAATCCAACAAATACAGAATCGGTAATGCCGGGGATAGAAATGGCGAACAAAAAGAATATTCCCGTTATCACAGTTGACAGAAAATCTTCAGGAGGAAACATTCTTTGCCATATTGAATCTGATAATGTGGAGGGAGGCCACATGGCCGCCAGGATATTAGTGCAGCATTTTAAAAAAGAGGTGAAGGTGGTCGAGATTGAAGGCATTCCAGGAACCTCTGCCTGTTATGAAAGGGGGATAGGATTCAATCAGGAACTTCAGAAATACCCAAGAATAAAGGTGATCGCCCGCGATGTTGCCAATTTTGATCGGAAAGAAGCCCAGGAGATTATGCAGCACATTCTGCTGAACTTTAAAAACTTTGATGCGGTTTTTGCCCATAACGACGAGATGATTCTGGGCGTAATTGATGCTCTTAAAAAATCTAAAGATCAACGACAGCCAATCCTCATTGGTTTTGATGCCATACGTGAGGCAAAAGAGGCGGTTCAGCAAGGCCGGCTTACAGCCACCATTGCTCAAAAACCCGACACCATGGGGAAATTAGCGATTGAAACTGCTGTTCAATATTTTCGTGGACAAGAAATAAAACCGACGATCTTTGTTGATCTTTCAGTAATTACCAAATAAGTACCTGAGCATATATTCTTCAAGATAAAATCCAGAGATATCAAGGATGATATATGCATTGAATGCTGAAAAACATATGTGTGGGTACTTAGGAGTTTTTTATTTTGTTTCATACGATTAACAGTAAGTTTTATACCCTTGCAGCGGTGCTGATCTTTTTGTTTAGCCTTGGGTACTGTATATTGGCCATCTTTTTGCATGATCAGACTCAAACCGCACTACTGGTTCAGGAATCTGTTGCCTTTGAGAAAGAAATCCGAACGCTTCATGATATGTTTTATGAAGTGCGTTTTTGGGAAAGATCTGTTTTTTTTCAGCAAATCCATGATGCCGAAAAAAAATTTGGTGCTGTTATAGAGCAGTTTAGAAAACGCATATCAAAAATATCCACTATGCAATCCAGTATGCAACTTGGTATATCTGCAACCGAAAAAACCGGTATGATTTTACATAGCCTTGGTCAATATGAAGTAGATTTCAATCAACTTGGCCAATATATGACGGATCAAAGATTGAATAGAACCCGAATGGACACAGCATACCAATCCCTGGCTTCCAATGTCCTGAGAAGCAACCAGACTTCTCTGTTAAAACCCTTGTTCAATTTAACCCGTTTTTTAACAAATTACCGCATTGATAAAAGGGAATCCGAATACCGGGCACTGTTGCTCGTTGTAGATTATCTTGAGAGCAAGCTCTTGCAGGCTCAGCTTATAGATAATCGAATGCAAGGGTATGTACAGAACTTCAGAGTTTTATTAATCAAAGACTTTAAATTGGAAAAAGAAATACACTTAGTCAATCATCGGTTTGATGTGATTAGTACGCAGCTGATGAGCTTGATGGAAAATATTTCTAAGGAAGCAGAAGGTCTACTGAGACTAAAATTCCTGGAAACTGATAAAAGCAGAAAACAATTGAATAAAATTTTTTTTATTTCAACCGCCATCAGTATTGCGATTCTTTTGTTGATTCTTTCCCTGATAGCAAGGAAAATTATTCACCCAATAAGATCCATGGCCAAAGTCATGAAAGACGTTGAGAATAAAAAAAACACCTCTCGGTTTGAATGCCATGGGAATAAAAAAGATGAGATCGTGCATCTTGGATTCGCCTTCAATGACATGCTGGACACGATTCAAGCAAATAATGAGAAACTGCTCAGCTATCAAAACAAACTTGAAAAAAAGGTTTTGGAGCTTGCTTCCAATGAAAAAGAATTAAAAGGTCACCGGGAACAGCTTGAGAAAAAAGTGGAAGCTCGTACATCTGATTTGACCATTTCCAATACCCTGCTGACAACCTCTTTAAAAGAAAAAGACAGTCTCCTTAAAGAGATCCATCATCGTGTCAAAAACAACCTTCAAATCATTTCAAGCCTGTTGAAGCTTCAGGCAAACCAGACCCAAGATGTACAATCAGCCGCATTGTTTAAAGACAGCCAGGATCGGATATCATCCATGGCGCTTATTCACGAGCAGCTTTATCAATCTAAAGATCTGTCTAATATTTATTTTGAACTCTATCTCAAAAATTTAGTAAACAGCCTGATGCATTCTTATCGAAAGGGATCCATAAAAATACGAACGGATATTAAATCTAAAAATGTTTTCCTGGGAATTGATGTGGCAATTCCCTGCGGGTTGATTATCAATGAACTGGTTTCCAATTCCTTAAAGTATGCATTTCCTGAAGCTGAAGAAGGCGTTATTTCAATAACTGTCCAATGCGTTAACAAAAATGAAATTACCCTGGTCATCGGTGATGACGGCATTGGTTTCCCTGAAACCATTGATTTCAGAAATACAAAAACATTTGGGTTGCAACTCATAACCGGTCTTGTGGAACATCAGCTTGCGGGAGAAATTCAGATCAACCGGAATGCAGGAACCGAATTTCGAATTCGGTTTAAGGATGTAAGCGCAAAGGAAAGGATATAGCATATGAACGCTTCGAATATTCTTGTTGTTGAGGATGAATTTATTATTGCCAAAGACATTGAGACAAGCTTGGAAAATATGGGATATAGGGTCTGCGGTATTGTTTCATCCGGCGAGGAGGCAATTGCAACAACTGAAAAGGAAAAACCCGATTTAGTGCTGATGGACATCATATTAAAGGGTGCAATTGATGGGATTGAAGCTGCCAGGCAAATACAGTCTCAATTTAAAATTCCGATTGTGTATCTCACTGCACATGCTGATGAAAAAACACTTGAAAAAGCTAAAATAACCGAATCTTACGGCTATATAACCAAACCTTTTAATGAGAGAGCATTAAACATAGCTATCCAGATTGCACTCTATAAACACAAAATGGAGAAGAAGTTAAGAAAGAGCGAAGAGAAATTCAGATTCCTTGCTGAGCATTCTGCTGATACTATCTATAAAGTAAATTTAGAAAGCGAACTGTACACTTATGCGAGTCCTTCTATAGAAAAATTATTTGGCTATACTCCAGAAGAGGTGCTTTCTTTGAAAGTGAATGACACACTGACCGCCGAATCATATGGGAAACAACGGGAACAATTGATAAATGCGCTTGTAGATGGCAGAAAAAATCCCGAGATTATAGAAGTTGAAGTGGTTCATAAGGACGGACACATTCTACCGGTTGAGATTCACGCAAATTTTATAGCTGATGAGCGAGGAAATTCGATTGAGATTTTAGGGATAGCGCGTGACATCACAGAGCGCAAGAAGACAGAAGAGCAGCTCAAGCAGGCCAAAAACATGGAGCTTGTCGGTACATTGGCAGGAGGAATTGCCCATGATTACAACAATCTCCTCGCGGCTATTATGGGTAATCTTTCCATGGCTCAGATGGAAACAGAGCCCCGTTCGGATATGGCTGAATTCCTCCGTGAGGCTGAAAAGGCATCGCTCAAAGCAAGGGATTTGACTCATCAATTTCTTATCCTCTCACAGGGAGGGCATCCAATGAAATTACTGGGTTCCATCGAGAGTTTGCTAAAAGAGATTCCGGCACAGGTCGAGGCGCGTGAAAGCATCGAATATATTTTTTCCATCCAGGATGATCTCTGGCCAGTTGAATATGATTCAAGACAGATGCATTGCGTCATAAGTAATCTGTTTTTAAACGCCATTGAGGCAATGCCTCAGGGGGGGTGCATTGACATTCAGGCGGTAAACCGAGTCATCGAAAACAACGGCAAAAATTCTACACTCCCTCTTAAGGATGGGAAGTACGTGAGGATTTCCATCAAAGATAAAGGGCGAGGTATTTCAGAAAAACACCTGCACAGGGTTTTTGATCCCTATTTTTCCACAAAAGACAGAGGGACTCAAAAAGGAATGGGGTTAGGCCTGGCCGTTGCTTCTGCTATAGTTCAAAAACATGACGGCCATATCATGGTAGAGTCCTCAATTGGCGTGGGAACAACCGTAACCATCTACCTGCCCGCTTGCGATTGTTGATTGCCGATTGAATAGGAAATTCGAAATCAAAAATCCCAGGATATTGCTGAACAGGCCGAGGAAGGGCATTCCAGTGGACAACAAGGACAATGACTGACAAAGACAACTGTCTGATGTTGTGACTAACCCTGGTATAGAGATAAGCGAAATATGGGTCTTATAATAAAAAAGTTGGGCTTAAAATACAGGTGATTACAATGAAAATACAGCTATCCGTGTTCGCTGGTATATCACGTTCAGACGGGAGTTCATCTTACAGGCTTCTTTGGCTGGTGGCCGTCATCATACTCGTTATGGCCTGCGCCACCATGCTTTGGCGCCATGCTCGACGGCGAGGCCGGTCAGATATTGCTTTCAAAGCTTGATGCCATTGATCTGATCGGCCTGAGCTTCTGGGAAAATGCTTTCAAGCAATTCAGTGCCCTACTATCCCCCGTGGTTGATTCATTTGGCTTTTGACCCGATTGATCTTTTGATCACCGATGTTGTGATGCCCGAAATGAACGGCAAGGAACTTAAAGACCGAATTGAAGCAATGCAACCGAACATCCGTGTGCTGTTCATGTCCGGTTACACATCCCAGATTATTCAGACCCGCGGAGTGTTGATGAAGAATTAAATTTTATCCAGAAACCCTTTTCCACTAAAGACCTGGTATGCAAAGTAAGACAAATCCTGGACCATTGACATGGTATGCTGGCAAAGAGAAGGGTTTATATTATAGGAAACTTACAATGTTGAAATTGCTCTCATACTTGCAAAGGACACTACAATGTTAAGTATTACCAAATTCCTGTTCTGTAGCATCAAAGGTAAGTTACTTCTTTCATTTTTTGTACTTTTGGTCATAGCCCTGTTATTTCAGGTAGTTTATATTGCTCCGACACTCCAAAAAAGGAAAATCGAAGATATAAGAAAATCACAAAATGGGTTTGCCGAATTTCTTGCAGGAGAGATAGGTGATAGGTTAGACAGGGCTGTGATGGAAATTGAAAAAATGGCCGCATTAAAATCTATTACTTCCATGGAAAAAGAAGTTGTAGATGAGGCAATTTCTACCATTAACAGCTCCAATCATTTCTTTAATTATTATTTTGTGATGGATGCGCAAGGCAGATGGTTGTCCTATCCTACCCACCCGGAACTGGTCGGTAAAAAAATCCCAAAAGAAAATATGGACTGGGTCAACCAGACATTTAAAACCGAACGTACCATTTTTCTGGATGTAGTCAAGTCAAACATTGGAATCCTGGTCAGTGGATTTTCAACCCCTGTAAGAAGCAAAAACGGCAAAGTCATCGCCATTTTAAGGGGTGTATTTGTGGTTTCTGAAAATAATGTTCTTGTGCAATCCATTGAGAAAACCATGACCGTTAAAGGATATGAGTCCTACCTGGTTTCATCCAACGGCTGGCTCATTGCTCGCAGCAGCCAAAAACTGAATTACGGTGAGTTCAATTCATACAGTATGATGCAATATGAACCGGTAAGAAAGGTGCTGAAGGGCCAAAAAGGTACGGTCACTTATCTCTATGAAGGCAAACCATGGCTTGCCGCTTTTTACCCCATTGGTGTTACAAACTGGGGATTAATCGTTCATCAACCCCTTGAAGCGATTATTCTGGCTGCCAAGGCAGAAGCAAGGTTCATTATTTTTATTATCCTCAGTTGCTTGTGCACCGGCCTGATTATTGCGGCAATTGTCGTTCAAAATGCCCTTCATCCTTTATCTAAACTGGTTAAGCACATCAAGTCCGGTGCTATTGATATTGTCTCAGGGTATCCTAAAGATGAAATAGGGCAACTGGCAGTTGAATACAGCAGATTATATAGTGAATTGTATCAATCGAGTGAAATGACTCGCAGGTCAGAGACTAAATTTCGAACACTTTTTAATAATGCCAGTGATGCCGTTTATATACATGATTTTGAGGGCAACCTTCTTGAAGCCAACCAAAAAGCAAGTGACTATACAGGATATGAACGCATTGAGCTGCTAAATATGAAAATTATGGATATTGATGCCCCTGAAACCGCGGAGTTGGCCCAGGGTCGGATTGATAAAATTAAACAAGATAAACAATTGATTTTTGAAGCTGTACATGTGACAAAAACAGGGGATTTAGTTCCGGTTGAGATCAGCAGTCGGCCGATTGAATATGATGATCAAAAAGTAATTTTGAGTATTGTTCGGGATTTAACAGAGAGAAAGAAAGTTGAAGATGCTCTCAGGGAATCCCACAAAAGGTTTTTGACGGTGTTGGACGGAATAGATGCGACAATATATGTGGCTGACATGACCACATACGAAATACTTTTTATGAACAAAAATTTGATTGAGACCCTTGGCAAAAATGCCACAGGTGAGAGATGCTGGGAGATCCTCAGAGGTGAATCAGCCCCCTGCTCCTATTGCACCAATGATCAGTTGATTGATGATAGGGGAAACTCGACGGGTCTGTGCGTATGGCAAGGCAAAAATCCGATTGTCGGAAAATGGTACGTCAATTATGACCGGGCCATTCAATGGATTGACAATCGGCTTGTCCGCCTTCAAGTTTCAACGGATATAACCGAAATAAAAAATCTCGAAGTGGAAAAAAGACAATTTGAAGGTAAACTGATTCAGGCCCAGAAAATAGAATCCATCGGAACCCTTGCCGGGGGAGTTGCCCATGATTTCAACAACCTTTTAATGGGCATTCAGGGCCGTGCTTCACTGATGTTGGCAGATATGGCCCCTTCCCATGACTATTGGGAGCACATCAATGCCATCGAGAAATATACCCAGAGCGCTGCGGAACTTACCCGCCAGCTTCTGGGTTTTGCACGGGGCGGCAAATACGTGGTAAAGCCCATCAATATCAATGAACTGGTTCAAACCAGTGCAACCCTGTTCGGCCGGACCCGCAAAGAAATAGAGATCCATACCAACTTTGAGCCATCATCCCTTATTGTTGACACTGACCGCAGTCAAATGGAGCAGGTGATGTTGAACATGTATGTCAATGCGTGGCAGGCCATGCCCGACGGCGGAGAGCTTATTCTGGAAACAAAATCCGTTACCCTTGACGAGAACTACTGTAAGCCTTACGGGATAGAACCTGGTCGGTTTGCAAGGATATCGGTAACGGATAACGGAATTGGTATGGATGAAGGCACACGGAAGCGCGTTTTTGATCCGTTTTTTACAACAAAGGAAATGAGCCAGGGCACCGGTTTGGGCCTGGCTTCTGCATACGGGATCATTCAGAATCATGACGGCATAATAACTGTCTACAGTGAAATCGGACACGGAACTACCTTTAATATCTACCTTCCGTTATCCGACAAAGAGGAGGAACAAAAAGTAGGTCAGGACAATGGGATAATCGAAGGAACGGAAACTATTCTATTGGTTGATGATGAAGAGATGATTCTGGATGTGGGCCAAAATATGCTTGAGAGGCTGGGTTATAGTGTAGTTGCAGCCGGAGGCGGTTCGGAGGCATTAAAAAAGGTAAATGATCTTGGGGACAAAATTGATCTTGTTATTCTTGACCTGATCATGCCGGGGATGGATGGAGAAAAAACGTTCCAACGCATCCGTGAAGTAAGGCCTGGGATGCCGGTAATTCTGTCCAGCGGGTATTCGATAAACGGCAAAGTAAAAAATCTCCTTCAACAGGGTTGCAACGGGTTTATTCAAAAGCCTTTCACCATTTCCGAACTATCCAGAAAAATAAGAAAAGTGTTGGATGGGGCAAAAGACCCCGCTCATGCTTAGGAATCAGTCTTAAATAACTTGCCCTTTTTAGAGCACACTACCGTTGAAGGAATAGTGTTCCCCAATTTTTAAATGGGGATGTTATTGCGGACTCATTCCTTAATTATCCTATCTCAGAGATCCCCCTGTGCCATCTGGCCCACGCTGGCATGGGAATGTGGGTTTGATATTTCCCCTGAATCTCTCTATTTCAGAGTGATTCGGAAGAAAGGCTACCCACCTAAGCCGGGACACTTTGTAAAATCGGGGACTTGCAAAGAGCATTATTTCGGATACCTCACGACTGCAAATTGTCCTGCCATTTTGGACTTTAAAAAATATGGGTTTGATGGAAGACGTCTCAAACCATACACCAAAAAGGAACTTAAAGAAATTATAAGTCAGTTTATATTAATTTGATTTGATTGCAGATGTTCGATATACTGATTTAAGAATGTGAAGTTTGAGATATATGGCGGTTATCTTCAGAAAACTTCAGGTAAAACTAACTGAGAGAAATCAAATTCAAGTAGAAGTGAAATTTAAAAAAAATGAAAAGTATTAATCCTAAAATCGTTTGTATTCATGTGATGAAGTTAATGCTCTGTATTGTGCTTTTTCAATATACACTTCTTGATTTCTCGGTTGCGTTTGGAGAAACTGTAATCAATTTAGCTCATCTCACTGACGTCGAAAGATCATGGCTTGATGCCCATCCAATCATTCGTTTGGCACCGGATCCTGAGTTTCAGCCGATTGAATTTTTTGACAAAAATGGCAATTATGAGGGTATCGGTGCTGACTATGTGAGGCTAATTACAAAAAAGCTCGGCATCAAGTTTAAAGTTGTAAAATGCTCAAATTGGGATGATGTACTGGCTCGAATGAAACGGCGTGAAGTCGATGTTTTAAATGCAGTTGTCAAAACCCCTGAACGGGAAAAATATTTGAACTTCCCCCCACCTTACTTGAAAATTCCTTCTGTCATTATAGTGCAAAAGAATGTAACCAGTGATCTAAGCTTGGACACTCTAAAGGGCATGAATATTGTAATGGTCTCCGGTTACGGCTATGTGGAATTGATCCGCAATAAGCACCCTGAAATAAAAATCAAATTGGTATCTGATTTAAAAACTGCCTTACGAAAAGTATCTTTTGGTATGGCCGACGCCTTTGTGGGTGATTTGGCAACAGCCAGTTTCTATATCGAATCAGAAGGGATCACTAATTTGAAACTGGCAGGGGAATCTGAACCCCCGAATATTTCTGGATTTGCTGTGCGCTCTGATTGGCCTGAACTCAGCAGCATCCTGGAAAAGGGAGTGTCCTTGCTGACAGAAGAAGAGCGAAAATTCATTTCCAACAAGTGGATTCATCTGGCGGCGGAATCTGGTATAACTATGCGAGAATTAAAAAAATTGATGGGGTACATTGTCAGTTTCATTTCTCTGGTTATTGTGGGTTTTTTGCTTTGGAATCGTCAATTGAAACGTGTGGTAAATCTCAAAACTAAAGATCTTATAAAAGAAATTAATGAGCGCAAGCGAACACAGGAAGCTCTGAAGGATAGTGAAAAAAAGTTCAGGGCGTTGGCAGACACCTCTCCACTTGCCATTTACATGACGGAAGGGGTTGAACAAAAAGCTGTATATATTAATCCTACCTTTATTAAATTATTTGGTTACACGATAGATGAAGTACCAGCCATAAATCATTGGTGGCCTTTGGCCTACCCCGATGTGAATTATCGTAATCAACTCACAAATGAATGGCAAAAAAAAGTGGAGTACGCGATTGAAACACGATCAGAGATTGAACCTATGGAAGTTGTTGTAACTTGCAAAGATGGGTCGAAGAAGAATATATCATGGGATTTTATTATAATTGGACAACAGAGCTGGGCTTGTGGACTTGATTTGACCAAGCGTAAACAAGCTGAACAGGAAAGAACAACTCTTGAAATACAACTTAGGCAATCCCATAAAATGGAGGCGATCGGTACGTTGGCCGGTGGGATCGCACATGATTTCAATAATATTCTTGCAGCCATTCTTGGATACGCGGAGATGGCCGTGGATGACATCCCTGAACATAGTCCCGCTAAAGATCAAATTGAGCAGGTTTTAAAGGCCGGCAACCGTGCAAAAGAACTTGTAAAACACATTTTATCCTTTAGTCGCAAAGAGACTTATCAACAGGTATCGGTACAAATTAACCAGATAGCTAACGACACCCTTAAACTCCTTCGAGCCTCAATCCCTACGACTATAGAAATTAAGCAGAATATAGATCCCCAATGCGGTAATATCCTTGCAGACCCCACACAAATTCATCAAGTGATGATGAATCTGTGTACAAATGCCGCCCAGGCCATGGATGAGAATGGGGGCGTTTTAGCAGTTGGGCTGACTTCAGTGCAACTGAGTGCTGAGAATCTGGTAAATAAGTCGCACCTTAAACCAGGTTGTTATGTGCAATTTATGGTTAGTGATAGTGGTATAGGCATAAATAAAAAATATATTGATAGGATTTTTGACCCATACTTTACTACTAAAGAAGTTGGTAAAGGCTCCGGCATGGGTTTAGCAGTAGTAGCTGGAATTATCAAGAGCCATGATGGGATAATTTCAGTTGATAGCAAATTGGGTGAAGGAACGATTTTTAAAGTTTATTTCCCAAAAATTGAAGCGCAAATTCAAGAAATAATTAAAGATAACACGACCCTCCCTATGGGTAATGGAAAAATTTTGGTTGTTGATGATGAATTGAGCATTGTTGACATGATGAAGCTAAGTATAGAACGCCTTGGCTATCAGGTGACAACGAAAACAAATAGCATGGAAGCGCTTGAATTATTTGGCTCTCAGCCGGATGCCTTTGATTTAGTGATTACTGATCAGACAATGCCGGAATTGACAGGGGATGAGTTGGCAAAGAAGTTAATAGAAATTAAGCCGGGTCTTCCAGTTATTCTTTGTACCGGGTACAGTTCCAAAATTGACGCAGAAAAAGCTAATTCTATTGGCATAAGTGCTTTCATGATGAAGCCGGTTGACAAAAAAGAATTAGCTAAGACAATCAGGGTAGTGTTGGATAGAGAAGATCACATATGTTAAATAATCATTCAGAAGAATGCTTCTGCTATTCAATAATTTTTTAAAGCCTTGACAAGTGAGTCCTCTGATCATTATTTATATCTCAAAACATTAAAATCAATATTATTTATCCAATACCTTTCGAATGGTCTGTGCGGTTTTCAGCATGTCGATTGGTTTCATGACATAGGCTGCCAATCCCAATTCTTTTGCCCTTTCTTCATAGACAAGGGCACTGTGACCGGTGCATATGATGATGGGAATATCAGGGCGAATTTCCATCATTTTTTCAGACAATTTAACACCCGTCATCTGTGGCATGGTCATGTCTGTTATGACAAGATCGAAATGAGATAAATTGCTATAATGCGAATTGTTTTGTAGTCAGGCATTAAGCCCCATGAGTGCAAGTCCCACAAACCAGGCCATGATGGCCGCATAGATGCCCCTTAACCGAAGGGTTAAAATCCCGGTTAAAAATCCCACCAGGGCTGGTGGAATGGCTCCCATAAAAATAGTAAGCCAGGGGGAAATTCCCAGCTTTGTGGATAATATCCCCGAGGTATAGGCCCCGAGTCCCACAAAAGCGGCAAAACCGAAGTTGACGATGCTGATGTATCCGTTGGTAAAGTTAAAGGCAACAGTCTGGGCTGCCATGAAAAGTCCCACGATCAGCCAACGCACCAGATACTCCTGGTTGAACGGAGGGATCAGGGGGAGAATGGCAAGGACCATCAAGGCCATGAAACCTGCTTTGTTCATTCCCACATGCTCTAATATAGAAGTTGGTGTATCGTTTTCAGATGGCCTTTGTTCCCCCCAGTCGTCAGATTTCTCCATCATCCAGACACTTGAGCAGTTTTGCCTGGACAGAAAAGGGCAGGTCTCCGATTTCATCCAGGAGAATGGTGCCCTGATTGGCCAGCTCAAAAAGCCCTGCCTTTCCCGTATCTGCGGCCCCAGTGAAGCCCCCCTTTTCGTATCCGAACAGCTCTGCTTCCAACAGCATTTCTGGCAGAGCCGCGCAGTTGATGGAGATAAAGGGCTTGGCCTTTCGACTGCCGTTGTGGTGTACAAATTTAGAAAGAAATCCCTTGCCTGTCCCGGATTCGCCGGTGATGAGAATGTTGGAGGCATCCATTTTGGCAAGCTTTAAAAGCACTGTCAGAACCTGTTTCATGGCCGGGGAATCTGCTATGATTTCACTGCTTTTTAGTTCCAAAAGATTGCGGTCGGACAGTTCGCTTTTGATGGTGTCCACCACCTGTTTGGCCTGTTCCAGTTGATCCCGCAACTCCTTGACAATGGTCATGTCATGTTCGATGACCACCACAAAAAGAATGTCGCCGTTTTCGTCAAAGATGGGTGTGCCCGATGCCATGATATACTTGTTGCGCTTCACAACGTACAGGGGGCGGGTCAGGGGCTTTTTGGATTTCAGGATGGAAGGGCTCAATGCCTTTTTCCGCAAGATCGCCAATGGGCATGCCCAGCATCTCCTTCTTGGTCATGCCAATGAGGCCTGCGGCCACATCATTGACCTTTAGAACAATCCCCTGTCCATCAATGATATAAATGCCGTAATAACTGTGATCCAGAAGGGACTGGAACTGCAGGTGCATCGTTTTGATGGTGGGATGTTCCCAGGCCGAGGCTTCAACCATTTCAAGACTTCGCATGAAGCAGATGGCCCCTTCCATGGGGGAGGCTGGGGACATTTCGGCGGGGGGAACATGGAAAATTAAAGAGACCACAATTTCAATACCGCCCCCAGCGCCTTCGGGGTTTGGAATATGAACGGACTGGCCATTTTTACCTTGTTTTATCAGGGACTCTATCTGTCGCCACATCATGGCATCAATGGTGTTAAGGGCTGTGCCATCTGTGAGTTCACAGCCCAGCATCTCCTGGGCACGGACGTTGGCATAATTGATTACACCTTGATTATCCAGTCCAATGACACCGAGGCAGGCTTGATTTAATATGGTTTCAGGCGGTATGGTCATCTTGGGTTCCCCGTTGCACTAAAAGTTAAGTTGTCTTCTCACCCCCAGATCAATGATTTAGCAGGAATCAGTATGAATGTCTATTCATGAGGCAGGGGAGGGCAGACATTTCCCGGTGCTTTTTAAACAGGCACCGGGAAAGCCCTGGGTTACTCGCCCCTTACTCGTTCAAGGAAAATTTTCAAATCTTTGTCCAGATCCTTTGAAATCATCATCTCAGGACGGCTTGCAAGTATCTCTTTGTATTTGCGGTTGGCCTTTGTCATGATACTCTCTTTGCCCGTGGATTCCCATTTGTCGTAGGAAGTCCAGCAGGAGATCGTGGGTAGCCATTGATTTCTGAATCGCTTGAAGGTGTCGGGGTGGGCTAGGTAACTGCCGCCCGGTCCCACCTCTTTCATCACATCAAGGGACATCTCACTGTCTGAGGTGTCCACGCCTTCGCAAATACGGATCACCCGGCGCATCATCTCTTCATCTATGATGAATTTCTCGTAGGAGATGGTCATGATAGCATCCAGCACCCCAAACACCTGCTCGATCATGTGACCGCCGGACATAAGTCCCATCATCATGTTTTGCATGGTGTCGTATCCTGCCTGGATGTCCACCTCTTTGGAATCGGTCATGCCAGCCATGATTCGGGTGGGTACCTTGTAAAAATCAATGGCCATCTGAAGACAGGTGGAGTTGATGAGAAACTGTTCCGGCGGGGCATAGATGCAGATGGCCGTTCGCATATCCGCCATGGTGGAGGCAGGGCAGTAAACCATGGGGCCGCCGGGGTTGATCAGCTGGACCAGGGCGTTGCCGGCCAGTACTTCGGTGTTCTGCTGGACAATGGCGCCAAACAGCGACATGGGCGAGGTGATACCATTGAGGGCACAGGGTAATAGATACACCGGCTGATTCTTTTTGGCATAGGCAATGACGGTGTCCAGGGTCTCTGTGGCATACTTTAAGGGACTTAAGGGGTTGGTGCTTACCCCCACACAATAGTTGTTTTTGAGATAATCCTCCCCAAAGACCATCTCCACCATTTGGCATGCTTCATTTCCGTTTTACATTTTTCAGAGGAATGTCCCTATTTTGAGGATAAGTTTTCAAAAAAGTGTAAACTGCTTTTTGGGTCATATGAAGGATACTAAAAAATGGATGGCAGCATTCAAGTTCAAAGCGAACTGGAAAAAATAGATGTATTGAAACAGGTTTAATTTGTCTATAAATGCGCGTCTTGACAGATTTGTTTTATGAGGTTTTATGACACTTTTAAACAAAAAGAATGCCCAGGAATCCCAGATGGAAAATTGGTTAAAAAACCGGATAAAAAAACTTAATCGTCTCGAAGCGATTAACGGTGAATATGTTTTGTACTGGATGCAGCAGTCCCAGCGGGCTGAAGAAAACCATGCCTTGGAATACGCAATATATGAAGCCAATCAGCAAAATAAAACGGTGGTGGTGGTTTTCAGTTTAACTGCGGACTATCCGGACGTCAATTTGAGGCACTACACATTTATGCTTGAAGGATTGATTGAAACGAAAAAAATCCTTGAAAAAAGGGGCATCCGGATGATTTTCAGGATCGGGCATCCGGTTGAAGAGGTTCTGGATATTGGACTGAAGGCGTTCATGATCGTTTGTGACCGTGGGTATTTACGTCATCAAAGAGCCTGGCGCAAGGCCGTGGCAGAAAAATCAAATTGTCCTGTTGTTCAGGTCGAAACAGATGTTGTGATTCCTGTTGAGCAGGTATCAGATAAGGCAGAGTATGCTGCATATACCATACGACCTAAAATCAATCGACAGCTTGATCAATATCTCATACCAATTGAACGTATTGAATTACGAAATTCGTCTCTTGATATTTTTTTAAAAAATACAGAATTGGATAGTATAAAAACCGTCTTGGGGGATTTGAATGTTGATGACAGCATTCCACCGGTTTCCCATATTTTCAGGGGGGGAACATCTGAAGCAAAGACCCGGTTTGAGGTGTTTTTAGATCAGCATTTTTCAAGTTATGCCGCTCATCGAAATGAGCCTAAATACCTGGCGGTCTCATGCATGAGTCCGTATCTTCATTTTGGCCAGATTTCACCTTTGTATCTGGCGCTTAAAATAAAAGCATGTAAAAATGAAAACCAGGAAGCCGCGGCAGTATACCTGGAAGAACTGATTGTCAGAAGAGAGCTGGCAGCAAATTTTGTTTATTTTAATGCGCATTATGATTCTTTGGCCTGTCTTCCCGCATGGCCAACCAAAACGCTGGCAGAGCATGAAAATGATGCACGCGAACCGGTCTATTCAAAATCACAGCTTATCACATGCCACACCCATGATGAATATTGGAATGCAGCTATGAAGGAAATGATCGTTACAGGCTTCATGCATAATTATATGAGAATGTATTGGGGTAAAAAGATTTTAGAATGGAGCCCCACACCAGAACGGGCGTATGAAACAATGATGGACCTGAATAATGCCTATTTTATAGATGGCAGAGATCCAAATTCCTATGCAGGGGTTGGCTGGATTTTCGGCCTGCATGACCGGGCATGGTTTGAAAGGCCTATATTCGGTAAGGTTCGCTATATGGCCGCATCCGGCCTTGAAAGAAAATGTGATATCAAGGGCTATGTTAACAGAGTCAATTCGATATCACGTTCAATGTAAGAGATAAGGTTTGGAAACACAGGTTCATCCCACGCGGTACAACCCACCAGTGTCAGGTCCTTTAAATAAAGATCCCGCATGTCCAGTGTCTCCACAGCTCCCCTCCACAAAATGTTGGATCAAACTTACAACAGATATTGTTGAGAATTTTGGTCATGGTGAAGGTCAAGCATTGGATATTTGTCCTTGAACGACACCTTTGGTTGCATCCAGAATATTCCGGATGGTTTTAGCAATATCGCTCATCATAATCGGCTTCATTACAAAACCGTCGATACCAATCGATTCAGCTTTTTCTTCATCAATAACAGCACTATAGCCAGTGCAGATGACAACCGGAATATCTGGACAAATCTCTTTGAGTTTTTCCGACAATCTGACACCAGTCATTTTCGGCATGGTCATGTCGGTTAGCACCAAATCAAAGGCATCAGGTTTGGAGCGGAACAATTCCAGTGCATCGACAGGGCTTGTTTTTGTCTGAACGTTGTAACCAAGTCGTTCCAGCATCAAACCAATCATATTAGTAATGGAGGCTTCATCATCGACAAAAAGAACTCTTTCACCAGCTCCTCGGGGAATTACACCTGATGTTTTTACACCAGTTACTGGTTGTTCAGTCACCAACGGGAAAAATATTGTGAAGGTGGCACCTTCACCAGGCTTGCTTTCAACAGAAATGGTTCCATGATGATTTTTGACGATACCATGAACAACGGCAAGGCCCATCCCCGAACCCTTTCCCACACTCTTTGTCGTGAAATAGGGGTCAAATATACGATCGCTGATATCAGGATGAATTCCCGGGCCTGAGTCGCTTACCGTGATCCTAAGCCACCCCCCGGGAGCCAGGTCAGGATCATGAGGAGCATTCGCTTTTTCATTTATGGTTGTCGTTTCGACGAGAATATCCAGAACGCCGCCGGTCTTCTCCATTACCTGGGACGCATTGATGCACAGGTTCATCATTACCTGGTTGATCTGGATTGAGTCGCCAAGGATTGTCACCTCTTTTTCTGGAAAAGTCTGCTGGATTTCAATGGAGGTTGGAATTGTTGAACGCATGAATTTGAGGGCATCTTTTATAACCATAACGGCACCGATGGGCTTGAATTCCTGATCGGTTTGACGGCTGAAGTTGAGCAGCTGTTTGACAACGCCGGCAGCCCGCAAACCAGCGGATTTAATCTCTTTAAGGTTTTTATGTGCCGGGTTCCACGCAGGTACGTCTTCCATTGCCAGTTCTGCGTTTCCGGTTATCATATAGAGTATGTTGTTAAAATCATGGGCGATGCCGCCTGCCATTGTTCCAATGGATTCCATTTTCCGTGCCTGGTAGAGCTGTGCTTCAATGGATTTGCTATCCGTAATATCACGGAATATCGTTAATTTGGAGATCGTTCCACAGGAATGATGAATCGGGGAGCTTGTAACGGAATAGAAGCGGTTATTCTTTGGGTTTGCCAGCTCATAGTCGATATGCTCACCTTGCAGAATATTGTTCAGTACGCACCAGGAGCATTTTTCATCACAGCCATAAATAGCTTTGTAGCAATAGTCTCCGGTTGCATCTCCACCGATGGTACTGATCATTCTCGGATTCATGTATTCAATGAGGAGTTCAGGGCTGCAAATATATACGGCATCTTTCATGGAATCCAACATGGAACGGTATTTTTTTTCGCTCTCCCGCAACAATCCCTCGGCATGTTTGCGATCGGTAATGTCAGCAACACTTCCCAAAAAATAAATTGGTTTGCCATCACAGTCGCGAACAAGACTGGCATCGAGAATGCCATGAACAATTTTACTGTTTTTATGGATGAACCGCTTTTCCATGCGGAAATGGTCAATTTTTCCTGCTGCCAACTGGGATTGTTTGAGGATGTTCTTTTCAAGGGATTCTGGATGGGTGATGTCCCTCAAATGCTTACCTGTCAGTTCCTCTTCACGGTAACCAAGCATTTTGCAGTACGCAGGATTTGCTGCCTTAATTTTGAATTCTAACGAAACCTTTGCCACCCCAACGGACATATGATTATACACCTGGCGGAAACGTTCTTCACTCTCCTGCAGTGCCTCCTCAGCCCGCTTGCGAGCTGTAATGTCGCTTAAAAAATTCAACGTGGCAGGCTTGCCCTCCCATGTAATGACCACCCCATTGTTTTCAATCCATTTGCAATCGCCATATTTGGTAATGAATCTTAACGAATATACTCCAGGTATCTCTTCGCCTTCTAACCTTTTAATATGGTGCTGCATAACCATCTGCCGATCATCCGCATGAACAAACTCTATGAAAGGTCGCGACATCAACTCAGCTTCGGAATAACCTGAAATTTCCACAGTTTTTCGATTTATGAACTTTAGCATCCCATCTTGGGTTACCGTAATACCTTCATTTGCGCTCTCTACAACGCTCCGATACTGATTCTCGCTCTCTTGCAGCGCATCCTTCATCTGCTTAACCTCAGTGATATTTCTACACACCGAGATAATGGTTTTTTGGCCCTGGAAATTTCTTAGCACCGTATTTGTTTCAACAAACACCTGTCGACCGTTCCTGGCCTTGTGAATACTTTCAAATTTTGTCTGGCCGTTTTGTTGTAACTGCTCCATGGTTAACGGGATGATTTGAGCTGAAATTTTCGGATCAACCAATTCCCAAGGAGTCATGGACTTAAATTCGTCATCCGTATACCCCAACATTTCTCGAGCCGCCTTATTAACCTGATGAAATTTACCTGGTTCACCATTCGGCAATACCTGATGGACATAGACAGCGTCGTTGATGTTCTCAAAAAGGAATTTGTATCGTTCTTCATTTTCACGCAGATGCTGCTCTGTCACCTTATGCTTGGCTATTTCATGCTGCAGGTTAGCAGTTCGCTGTTCAACCAACAAATCTAAATGCTTTCGTTGCTTTTCAAGTTCTTTTTCAGTATTTTTAAGTCTTAGTATTGCTTTAACACGAGCGAGCAATTCTTGATTTCCGATGGGCCGGACAATATATTCATCAGCTCCAATCCCAAGCTCTTCAGAATGATCCGAGGATTTTGTCAGTTTCCCGGAGACAATGCATATAAATATTCCAGATGTTTTTTCTTCGTTTTTTAGCCTGTGGCAAATTTCAAGACCGACTATATCCGGCAGCACATTGTCAAGCAATATCAAGTTGGGACGATTCTCTCTTGCAGATTTAAGGGCTTGTTCACCCGTTTGAGCCTCTATTACCTTATACCCTGCCTGTTTTAACAATCTTACTGTACCAGACAAGATAAGGACGTCGTCATTCACAACCAAAATTAAATTATCTGCATTCATGGTCGTTCCTCTTGAGGTTAAAAATTAGGATAATTGGACAAATTGTTTTTTATCGGCGGCTAATCAAGACTTGCATCATACCTGAAAATCCTGATATTTGACAATATAATCACTATTTTTATGCAAGTTTAGGCTACCCACTTAAGGCGGGATATTTTCAAGATTTTTTATGTGGGTAATTGCTTTTAACCCCTAAAATCAAGGATGGTAAGACGCTTGATTTTAAAGGCTATCCCGCCTTAAGTGGGTAGCCCAAGTTTATGTCCAATCAAAATCAGGAAACTGGCTGATACCGACCGATCCAGTCAATGCGAGGATTATGCTCAAGCAGGGAAAGGGCAGGATTCCAAAAAAAAGGCCTGGCATACTCCTTTTGAAAGATGAATATGCCAGGCCCGTGCTGTGATCAACTCCGCTGGTTTTGACCCTGCTTCCCAGGGGTGAGTCATGTTCAGATTAGCTTATAGTCCTGAAAATTTTGTTTAATCGGATTTTACTATTTTTCGATGCAACAGTTCCGCCAGATCAAGGACTTTTATGTCACTTTCACACTCTTTAAGACCGTCCTGGAGCATGGTGATGCAATAGGGGCAGGCCGATGCCACCATGTCTGCACCTGTTTCCATGATCTCCTTTGCCCGATCCACGTTGATATAGCTGCCCAAGGTCTCTTCCATGAACATTCTTGCCCCACCGGCGCCACAGCAGAACCCTTTCTCCCTTGAGCGTTCCATTTCAATGGGGGCCTGTCCCTGATTCATCCGGGAGATGAGCTCCCTTGGTTCATCAAAAATGCCGTTCCATCGCCCCAGGTAGCAGGAGTCATGGAAGGTGATGGAACCAAGGGTTCTTTCGTCCAGGATCAGTCTGTTCTGCTGGACAAGTTCCAGGAGAAACTGGGAGTGATGCACCACGGGAAAGTCAGCGCCAAAGTCCGGGTATTCGTTTTTCAACATGTTGTAGCTGTGGGGGCAGGCGGTGAGGATTCTTTTGGGCTTGCATTCGTTGAGGGCCTCCACGTTCTGCGTGATCATCATCTGGGCCAGGTATTCATTGCCAGCCCTGCGGGCCGTGTCGCCAACACCGCATTCTTGTTCACCTAAAATGGCCACATTGACACCGGCAATTTTCAACAGCTCAGCCAGGGCCTTGGAAATTTTAATGGCACGATCGTCAAAGGAAGAGGCAGATCCCACAAACCAGAGGATATCCGGCTGGGGATTTTCCTGGATGGTGGGAATCCCCAACCCTTTGGCCCAGTTGCCCCGGGTGTCCGCACTGAATCCCCAGGGATTGCCCTGGTTTTCAAGATTGGTGAAGGTGTCCTGCATTTCCGTGGGGAAATTTGCCTCCATGAGTACCTGGTATTTCCTGGCCTCCAGAATAAAATCCAGGTGCTGGATGTTCACAGGACAGATATCTTCGCAGGCCCGGCAGGTGGTGCAAGACCAGAGCACATCGGACGTGACGCCAGAGGTTTCACCCACAAAAGGCTCAATTTCTTCTTTGTTGCCGTCCAGGATGTTCCCAGACCATTGAAACAGATTGGTTTTAAGGTCATGGACAATGGCCTTGGGAGACAATGGTTTTCCCGTATGATCGGCAGGACACTGCTCCTCGCACCTGCCGCACTCGGTGCAGGCATAGAGGTTTAGTACATTGTACCAGTTGAGTTCGTTGATTTTGCCAAGGCCAAAGCTTTCTGCATCTTCGTCCTCAATGTCTGTTTTTTTGACTGCTTTTTCTCGTTTCAGGGGTTTTAAAAACACATTGGGAGCTGCCGCCAGCAGGTGCAGGTGCTTGGAGCCGGGGATATAGACCAGAAATCCCATAATGGTCAGCATGTGTATAAAATAAAAGGTCTCAAACAAAAAGGTCTGGGTGCCAGCGGACAGGGTCTCCATGCCAAAAATGCTGACAATCATGCCGGAAATGGGAAAGACGCCGGTGTAGTCATAGCCATGGGCCGCATAGGGGGAGACCACCTGGCAGGCATTGATCAGGTGAAAGGTGACAATAATCACCGAGGTGAAAAGGATGATGAGATTGGCATCCCTACCCATGGTGAGGTATTTTGGTTTTTCAACGAACCTGCGGTAGGCCGCATAGGCAAATCCTGCAAGAACCAGGAACCCAAGAATGTCAGCCACAAAGAGATAAAAGTTGTAAAGCCCCGGCACAAGGTGTCCCACGCTGAAGCCAGGAATGACGCCCCGGATCATCAGCTCCAGGGAATGGGGCTGGACTGCCAGGAACCCAAAAAAGATAAGGGTATGTGCCCAGCCTGCCATTTTTTTACGCCGTACATTACTCTGTCCTAGTACATCCTTAAACAACACGACAATGCGTTGTGGGATGCTGTCTGGCTCGCCGGGACCTTCTCCGTCCACGGATTGCATGATGAGAAAAAGCCGTTTTACCTTGTTTCTAAAAAGGTAAAAGGCCGCAGCGAGCAAGATCGCCATAATCGCTGATTTGAGAACAAGATACATTGTCATGATTTAATTATTCCTGTTTTTCAAGTTCCTTGGTCAATGCCGGCACCACTTCAAACAGATCTCCGATGATGCCGTAATCGGATTTGCTGAAGATGGGGGCATCCTTGTCCGTGTTTATGGCCACAATGACCTTTGAGGTCTTCATGCCGGCAAAGTGCTGCACCGAGCCTGAAAGACCACATCCTATGTAAAGTTTGGGACTGACAATTTTACCTGTTTGTCCCACCTGCATGGAGTGGGGGGCAAAGCCCGCGTCCACTGCTGCTCTGGACGCACCCACCACAGCTTCCAATTTTTTTGCGCAGTCGTCAAGTATTTTAAAATTTTCACTGGATGCCATGGGCCGTCCGCCGGAGATGATCACGGTGGGTTCGGTGAGGTCTTTTTTGCTGGAATCGGCTGCTTCCCCTGCTGCCTGGGGAGACTTTGAAAAAACAATCTCTCTGGCTGCAAGGGTCACAATTTCCGTGACTCCGTAAGCTGCAAGCTGATCCTTATATGTGTCTGTCTGGCCGTTCAGGAGAAATCCCACCACCTCCCCAGCCCTGGCAACGGCGGAGATGACGCCGAATACGCTTTGTTTGATCTCCTGATCCACTGTTTCTATGAATATGCCTATATATTGGACATGGTTGTCTCCTTAAATGCCCGAACATAAATTCTTCAATATTGGGTTTAAATTCTGTAAAATTAGGCATCATTCATATCACATCAAAAGTACTCTACACTCTTTAAGGACGAGCAGCGCAAAATGGGCATTTACTTCATGAAAGTGTAAAGCAGGAATGGAGGATGCCTAAAATTAACCCTGAAAATTGATATTTTTCTAACAAAATTAATTTGGTATTTTGAGTCTATTGTGATCCATCCCCTTTTCTGTCAACTAAATATTCTTCTAAAATTAGTAAAAACTCAAAATACATTATATATATTTAGGTTTTTGATGATTTTGTCAAGAATATAATTAAAAAGCATAATAATGCTCATCGCTCTGTACCTGGGTGCTTAAATGACCTTTTTTTCTTCTCTTAATATTTTAATAAATCAGAGAGTTGAATCTCCAACCTGGAAAATGGGAATGCGCCCGCCCCACATGACGGCACAGTTGACCATATACTCACAACTTATGTCACCCTATTACACCAAATCTTAAACTTATCGGGGGATAACCGTAGCTGAAATCCACCTGATATTCAAAGGGTGTTTTCACGAATAACCCCGAGGAATTTATGATTAGGGGCGCTACGGATATCGAATAAATTTTATAAATTTATTTTATAAATCGTTTATTTGCTGTTGATTTTTTATTTATCATGTTGTATTTCATCAAAATAAATTTTATATAAACAGTGGTGCCAGGTTAATCGCAGGAGTTTAAAGCCATGACACCCCAGCTCATTTTTGACTCACCACGGCCTTTACTTCTTGTTGCTGAGCGTGATTCAAGATTGATATGAATGATAAAAAAATTATTTATTACAAATAGTTAAAATAGTCATTGTTGAATATGAATGAGGGTTTGCAAAAAACGCTTAAATTTAAAAGAGTTATCGATATAAATCCTTTTCTATTATGACTCAGCCACTGGGAATGCTATCCGCCTACGGGTTTTGTTAAGGCGTTAAAATGGAGTGTATTTATAATTCAAGTAGTTGTTTTATTTTATGTGGATTGGCATGTAAACTGCTAATAAATAATGAAGCGTTTATATGAAAGAGTAAACGCGTCTAACATTCTTTCATGCTTCGTTGTGGGTAGGCCGGGGCCAGAATACGGTCTGCCCGTGGCAGTTATAGAGTAGGTCTTGTTAAGCATGTTTCCTGACACGGCCTGGGCAAGACAATCGGAAATTAAAATATAAGGAAAAACAAAATGGAATCACCAAAAGATTGGCTTGAATATGATGTTGAAGATATGGTGGCCCAGGATAAGAACACTCTGTGGCACCACCTGAAATCCCATAGTTGTTTTGCAACTGGGGAACAGATGATCGTGGTGAGTGGAGAGGGCTTGAGAATCAAAGATATTCGGGGTAACGAGTACCTGGATGCCACCTCCGGCGGTGTCTGGAGTGTCATGGTGGGATATGGGCGGGAGTCCATCGCCCGGGCTGTGTATGAGCAACTCAAGGTGATGCCCTATTTTGCGGGTGCCTACGGTAACATCCCTTCCATAAAATTTGCTGCGAAATTGATGGAACTTCTTCCCCGGCTGGACAAAGTCTATTTTTCCAATTCTGGTTCCGAGGCCAATGAAAAGGCTTTTAAGATGGTTCGCCTGGCCGCCAATATTGCCCCCTCCCGCAAGGGAAAATATAAAATACTTTATCGAGATCGGGATTACCACGGCACCACCATTGCCACCATGAGCGCTGGCGGGCAACTTGAGCGGAAACAGGGATTTGGCCCCTTTGTGGAGGGGTTTACCGAGGTGCCCCATTGTCTTTGCTACCGTTGCCCCTATGACAAGACTTATCCAGAGTGCAACATCGACTGTGCCCGGGCCATTGAAGATGTTATTTTAAAGGAAGGCCCTGATACTGTGGGTGGCTTTATCGTGGAACCGATCACCGCAGGTGGCGGCATTATTATGCCGGTGAAAGAGTATTTCCCCATTGTCCAGGAAATTTGTAAAAAATACGGTGTATGGATTATCATGGACGAGGTGGTATGCGGTTTTGGCAGAACCGGCAAGTTCTGGGGCCATGAACATTTTGATGTGGATCCGGACATTGTCACCATGGCCAAAGGGCTTGCCAGCTCCTATGAGGCGTTGTCCGCCACAGCGGTGAAGCAGGAGATTTATGATATTTTTCTAAATGATCCTTCCAATCCCCAGGAGCAGACCAATTATTTCCGTGACATCAGTACCTATGGTGGCTGCACGGCCCCCATGGCAGCTGCTCTGGAAAGCACCAGAATCATTGAAGATGAGCAATTGGTTGAAAATAGCCGCAACAAAGGGGGTGTTCTTCTTGAGAAACTAAAGGCTTTGACATCCCTGCCAGCGGTGGGTGATGTCAGGGGTGTGGGACTCTTCTGCGGTCTTGAACTGGTCCAGGACAAAGAGAAGAAAACACCGGTTACCGAAGCCCAGATGGCTCAACTCATGGGTAACATCATGGCAGAAAAGGTGATTGTGGGCCGTACCAACTCAAGTCTTCCAGGGCTGAACACCACCCTTTACTTTGTTCCCTGTCTCACGGCTACCGATGAAGATATTGACATCATTGTCTCTGCCGTGGAAAAGGCCATTAAAAAAACATTTTAAGAGCCATGTAAAAATCAACACCCTCTGAATTAAAGACCCAGGGGCTTTTTTGCCGGTTTTCTATAAAAAAAATGGCATCCTTCATATGACCCCAAAAGTAATTTACAGTCTTTTGAGAAAAAGCCCCGCAAATGGGAATTGCTCTACGAAAGTGTAAATTACTTTTGAAGGATGCCAAAAAAATTAATTAGGGAGTTCATGACAAATAAGTACCCATGCATATGTTTTTCGGTATTCCACAGAGATATACCGTTGATATTTATGAATTTTATTTTGAGGAATATATACTCGGGTACTTAATCTACCCGTCTTAACTTAAAATATGTTGTAAATACAGACCATTAAATTTTAAAATGGGTAGTTTTATTATTATGAGATCCCTTACAGCTATCATTAACCATCAAGGACACTCAACATGACACAGAAAAATAGATATTTTGACATCAAAGATCCCTCAGCAGACAAACCGGTAAAGCGCCTGAAGTATTTTGCAGGCGGAGAATTCCGCCTCTCCCAATCGGAGAAATATATTGATCTTTTTAATCCCTCAACTGGCGATGTTATAGCCCATGCACCCCAATGCAGCCAGGATGAAGTGGAAGAAGCCATTGCAGCAGCAAAAGCTGCGTACCCTGCATGGGCAGCTACACCGGTTCCCAAACGTGTACAGGTACTCTACAAATTTAAAGCCCTGGTGGAAGAACACCTGGAAGAACTCACCCATCTTCTGTGTGAGGAAGAGGGAAAAAACTGGCGTGAGTCCATGGGCGACGTGCTTAAGGTCAACGAAGTTGTTGAATTTGCCTGTGGTGCCCCCCACCTCATGAAGGGTGAATCTTTGATGAACGCCAGTTCCGGGTACGATACCGTACTTTATCATGAGCCCATGGGTGTATTCGCTGGCATTGCACCTTGGAATTTTCCTGCCATGATTCCCCATGGCTGGATGTCCCCCATCTGTATAGCCACCGGAAACTGCATGGTACTGAAAGCGGCCTCCACTGTTCCCCAATCAGCCCTGCGTCTTGCTGAACTCTGGAGAGAAGCAGGTCTTCCCGCAGGGGTTCTCAATGTTGTTACCGCAGGCCGGAACGAAGCGGAAATTTTTCTCAGCCATGAAGACATCAAAGGGGTCTCCTTTGTAGGCTCCACCTCTGTTGGCAGACACATCTATAAAACAGCAGCAGCCAACGGCAAACGCGTCCAGGCCCTCACAGAAGCTAAAAATCATGCCTTGGTTCTTCGGGATGCTAAGATAGAAAGAACTGCCAGAGGCATCATCAATGCTTACTGTGGGTGTGCTGGCGCTCGCTGCATGGCCTGCCCCGTCATTGTTGTTGAAGATGCCATTGCCGACGAGCTCATTGAACTCTTGAAAAAATTTGTTGCAGAGATGAAACTTGGTCCTGCCTATGATCCCCATACAGGCATGGGTCCTGTTATGAATGCGGGTCATAAGAAGTTCATCAACGACTGGATTGACAAGGGCGTTGAAGAAGGGGCCCAACTCATTGTTGACGGTCGTAATCCTGTTGTTGAAGGGTATGAAAATGGCTTCTGGGTCGGACCCACCATATTCGATCATGTGACACCGGAGATGACCATTGGTGACCAGGAGGTCTTTGGTCCTGTTCTCTGCGTCAAACGGGTTAAAGATTTCGAAGAAGGTCTTGCCCTGATGAACGCTAATGAATTTGCTAATGGTTCGGTTATCTATACTCAGAATGGTCACTATGCCCGGGAGTTTGCCTTTAGAAGTGATGCGGGGATGGTGGGTGTCAATGTGGGTATCCCCGTACCCCTTGGCGTCTTTGGGTTCACCGGGCACAAGAATTCCTTCTTTGGAGACCTGCATGTCATGGGTCAAGACGGTTTTAAGTTTTTTACTGAGTCCAAATGTGTTACCCAGACCTGGTTCCCGGAAGATGGCGATATTGACGGCAAAGTCGACACCTGGGACGGTACGATTACATCCATGCCGGACAAGCATAAATAAGACCCTGATCAGCAATTATAATTATGGATTTCCAAACGGCACCCATGGTGCATAAAGTGCTGAATTTACGTTGAGAAAAACCGTAAATTTGCAGTTTGGAAAGCCATCAAGTGTCATAATTAAGTACCCACACATATGTTTTTCGGTATTACACAGACATATTGCATTGATATTTATAGATTTTATTTTGAGGAATATATGCTCGGATACTTAGAATTGCTGGAACCTGATCATTGCCCGGGGCAAAAATTAATGTTCCGGGATAATTTTAATAAATGATTATTCGCTGTAATGTCTGGTTGAAAATCATTGAAGCCCATGTCGGCATCCTTCAAAAGTCCTTTACACTTTTCTTTAATCATTCCACATTTGCAGGAACTCTTTCCAAAAGACTGTAAACTACTTTTTGTGTCATATGAAGGATGCCCCCATGTCTCCTGATTTTTTAAGGTGGCATGGGCTTTTTTTCTGTTTTAATAAAAACCAATTGACACCTTGTTGTTTTCTGGATACTGCTTTTGATCAATGGCGTAACTTTTTGACTTTATTGTGCCTGCCTTCTCCCAAACAAGTCAACTCAGAAAGTTGTGTCAAAGATAAAGACTATAATTGTCATTTGTTTTTTAAGGGAGTGCATTGGAACCACATATAGATCACACCGATTGTAAAATCATTGAGTTATTGCAGAAAGACGGCAGAATGGCCAACACCCTCATTGCCAAATCCCTTGGGGTTTCCGAGGCCACCGTCAGAACTCGCCTTGCCCGTCTTATCAAGGACGAGTACATTCAAATCGTGGCGGTGAGTAATCCCCTCAAACTTGGCTTTGAAATTGTTGGCATTCTTAAAATTAATGCAGATGTAAAGAAGATGGATCATGTCAGTGCGGAGTTAAGCAAGATAAAGCAGATCTGGTATATTGTTCACACCACAGGCGGTTCTGATATTTACGCGGAATTCAACGCCCACTCCATAGAAGACCTCAATACGCTGATTTCCCAACAAATTTATAAAATTGATGGGGTGGTGACCACTGAAACGTCTCTGATTCTAAAGTATGTTAAACGTCGTTACGACTGGGAGACTGGAATGGATTAAATCTTAAAAGTTCTTTGGCATCACTAATATGACCATAGAAATACTTTACACTCTTTTGGGGAAAAGCTTTTGTACATGGGGAATGTTTTAAAAAAATGTAAAGCACTTTTGGAATGATATGAAGGATGCCGATTGCGTATGGATAATTCTTGGATTTACTGCCACGATAAAAAAAAGTCGGTTCACCTGCTCACAGGTGTTAGCCCCATTCCCGGTGGCAATGCTGTGGGGAAAAGGGATATCACCCTTTTAAACAGTCATCTGGCAATTTCTTTTGCCGTGGAGACATCTCCTCCCTGGGGCGTTGCCAGGGGGGGAATTATTGATGCCTGTGTGGTCCGGGATGGGTGTCTTGAAATGGACAGAATGACCTTGCTGGATTTTCTTCCCAATGGCTGGTCCAGCGGGCATACAACGTTTCAACAGGTTGACATCATACTTGATACACCGGAAAAAGGGGTGGTCCAAACCACCCATGACTGGGAAGACTGTGAACTCAAAACGGTGTATACCCTGAAAAAGGAAGATAATCGGGTACACCTGATGACCACCATGACCCATCAGGGAAACTCTGATTATAATGGACTCCTTTCAGGGTATGTCCTTCGTACCCATGGGGGGCACCTATTTATTCCGCCGGAGGTGCCCGGGGAGAGTAACAGGAAGGGAAATGCAAACACAAAATTGATGGACTGGATGGCCAGCTACGATGAGACCTGGGCCGTGGGGATTCATGCCCCTGATATCAATTATTTTGATTCCCAGACAGGAGATATGTACCGGCAGCATATCCTAAAGCCGGGTGAGAGCCGTTTGTTTGAAGGGTGGCTTCACATCGTCGACAAGGGTGAAATCTGTGCCATGGGCGCATTTCAAATGGCGCGCACAAGGCAATATACCGGTACTGTGGCAGGAAAGGTTTTTACGGTGGATGGCAGGCCAGTGTCCCATCCGGTGGTTGTGGTGGAAAAAAACGGACGGCCCTTTACCTGGATCTTTGGAAATGAGGGCTATTATGCGCTAACACTTCCCCTGGGCCACTATGAGATCCATTGTACCGGGAAAAACCATGGCAACAGTAGTAAACAAAAGGTCTGCGTTGAGAGTTCGCAGGTCGTTACACTCAATTTTACCGATGTGGATTATCCGGGGAAATTGATTTTTAACATTTTTGATCAGGAAGATTTTACCCCCCTGGATGCAAGGATTTCCATTGAAGAGGGGCACATTCCAGTGGTGGGATTTCTGGGGCAGCAGGTTTTTTTTACAGCTCTGGAAAAAAAAGGGGTTATTGAAATACCTGTCGCGCCCGGTAGTTACCGTTTCAAAATTTCCCATGGTGAGTCCTTTATTTCAAAATCAGTCAGTGTAGAAATTCGTGTGATGGCCAATCAGATAAAGACCCTTACGGTTGCCCTGGAAAGAGGTCCCAATCCCAGGGACAGCGGGTGGTACGCCTGTGATATGCATCATCATTCAAACCTGCTGGATGGGCAGAGTTCACCTGAAGATGTGGTCAGTTCCCAACTGGCCGCCTCCCTTGATTTTACCTTGATCAGTGATCACGACCTTGCCACAAACACCCCCACCATGGCGCATTTGTCCCACCTCCGGGATGTTCCCTTTATCCCCTCCATGGAAATATCGTCATCCTGGGGCCATTTTAATGTATTTCCGGTGCTCCCTGGCAAAACATTGCAGATTGATTCTGGAACGGCCACTGTCCATGAAATTTTTGCTGCGGCAAGACAGATGGGGGCAATGGCCATCTGTGCCAACCATCCTTATATCTCCTATGGATATTTTTACAGTCTTGAAAGGGAAATGGTTCCCGGAGGCTATAATGAGGGCTATGATCTGGTGGAACTCAATTCCGGTCGCAATAATGAAAAAACCCTGGAGCAGATTCGGCAGTTGTGGAGTCAGGGCCGGCACTATTATTTAAGTGCCGGAACCGATAACCACAATGTGAGGAAAGATATTTCAGGCAAAATACGGATGTTTGCTAAAATTGAAGGAAAGCCCACGCCGGAGAAATTTATTTCAGCCCTTATGGCAGGAAATTCCTATGCCTCATTGGGGCCTGTGGTGGAAAGCGATATTATGTTTGGCCGGGAGGTGGTGCTTGATAAAGGCGCTGTTTTTGAGTTGAATGTAACCGTAAGGGCCGTTGAAGGACTCAAGGAAGTTCAGCTACTCAAGGACAGCGTGGTTGTTGAAACGGTGGGTTTAGAATATGGAGAGGTTGAAAAAAAAATTTCATTTGTGTCCCCCCTTTTAAAGAACGCTTGGTATGCCCTTGTTATGTCCGATATAAGGGGGAATATGGCCTGGACAAATCCCATATGGGTGAAATTAATCGGAGATAAAAATGGAACCGATTAACCCCCTCTCCGCCAAGTTTAAAATGGGTTTAAAATCAGCCCAGATCAATGCATATTTTGTATTTTGAAAAAAGGTTAAAACTTCAACATATAGACTTGGATATGGGTTGAAACAAGATTGGTGCAGGGGCTAATTGATAAATAAATTTTATTTTATGTTTGCAACTCTGGTTGGGATGTTGTAGTGTTCTTAATGGTTTTGTCCAGCGTAATGTATTAAGTGTTTTTTGGCGATTTCCTGCTAAAACTATCTTGTTAGTACACCGGACGAATATCTGCAAGCGGTCATAATTAAGCATGCAGAGGTGTTCGCCGTTATCAGTTTTTCAATGTTCGAACATCCCCCTTTGATGATTGGGGACAGGCATGGATTTTTATGTTTTTATCTAAAAATCCTATCTTGATACGCCTGATTAAAGTCGATCGTAATATTTTATCTACGGTTTGACGAACCCATTCATCTTTGAATGATAATGAAACGCGCTAAGTGTTGCCTGAATTTGTCCTGATCTGTTGACGATAAAGCTTGTTTTGTCAATGGGCATATCAGGCAGTAATCTTTGATTTATAGCGCTTTCAATCCTGGTTGTGCATATCTGACCGGTATGACGGTTGGAAAATAAAATTCGTCTTTGACGAAAAAAGATGCACTTGCACCCAAATTAAGGAGACATATATGTCAAGTTTTAAAAAACTGGAAGCGTTACTGACGATGGGCAAAATTACCCGTCGCGAATTTTTAACCCATGTATCTGCATTAGGACTTGCAGCGGCGGTATCCCCGGCGTTAATGGGTGGGACAGCACATGCCGCAGGGCCCAAAAAAGGAGGCCGTTTGATCATGGGGGCCACCGGTGGATCAACCACAGACTCCATGGATCCTGGATCCCTGACATCCAACATGAACCAGAATCTCAACTGGCAGATACGAAATAATCTTGTGGAAATTGATCACAATTTTAATGCCATTCCAGAACTTGCCGAGTCCTGGGGTTCCACACCTGATGCAAAAGTGTGGACCTTTAAGCTGCGTAAAGGGGTGGAGTTTCACAATGGTAAAACCATGACCGCAGAAGATGTCATTTTTTCCATAAACCACCATCTGGGCGAAAAATCAAAATCCGGCGCCAAAGGATATTTGAAGAGTATTGAATCCATTAAAGCCGATGGCAAATATGAAGTCGTCTTTTCGCTTTCCGGTGGCAGTGCTGATTTTCCATTTATCCTGGGAGACTACCATTTGTCCATGTGTCCTGCAGGGACTACCGGGGCAGAATTTGAAAAAGGCATCGGGACGGGTGGATATATTCTGGAAAAGTGGGAGCCGGGTGTCAGGGCTTTTGCAAAACGCAATCCCAATTACTGGAAAGAGGGAAGGGCGCATTTTGACGAGATCGAAACCCTGTCCATCACTGATACCAATGCCAGAACAAGTGCATTAAAGACTGGCCAGATTAACTACATGGATCGTGCTGAACTTAAGACCGTTCATTTCCTGAAAAAGATGCCGGGGATAAATGTCAACGCAATAACGGGAACAGCTCATTACACCATCCCCATGCTTGTTGATAAAAAACCATACAATGACAACAATGTCCGTATGGCCTTGAAACTGGCTGTGGATCGTGAAGAATTGGTGGAAAAAATATTGCGCGGTTATGGTGAACCCGGCAACGATCATCCCATTGCACCTGTAAATAAATATTATGCTAAGAATCTTGAGCAAAGAGCATGTGATCCTGACAAAGCTAAATTTTATATGAAAAAAGCGGGTATGTTGGATCATGTTTTTAATTTACATGCTGCTGATGCTGCATTTGCGGGAGCCGTGGATGCGGCCGTCATCATGAAGGAACAGGCAAAAAAGGCTGGCATCAACATAAATGTTGTCCGGGAGCCTGATGACGGATACTGGAGCAATGTCTGGATCAAAAAAGAGTGGTGTATGTGTTACTGGGGCGGACGTCCCACTGAGGATATGATGTTCTCAG
>Ga0208900_1000265_pt1 | contig 33519 bp, 38 predicted proteins | sample AntAceMetag02UKK_FD_184763 | JGI IMG/M metagenome (GOLD analysis project Ga0208900, IMG submission 184763) | Saline lake microbial communities from Ace Lake, Antarctica - Antarctic Ace Lake Metagenome 02UKK (SPAdes) (version 2) | ecosystem: Environmental > Aquatic > Non-marine Saline and... | reverse complement strand
TTGACCCTCTTTTAAAACAGATCGATTTATTATAAAATAATTTAATCCAGAAATAATAGTGATTGCTACCATAATATAAACAAAAACCATGTAGTAGGGTAAGCCTAAAATTATCCATGAAAGGGTGATATACTGCCAAACAGTTTTAATTTTACCTAAAATATCTGCTTTTATTATATTATTTTGTGATGCAGCAATTAGCCGTAAACCGAGTACTGCAAACTCTCTAAATAGGATAATTGCAACTAGGTAAAATGAGATTAATCCGTTCTCAATAAAAAGCAGTAGAATACTAATTACTAAAATTTTATCAGCTAAAGGATCAAGTAATTTGCCAAGATTGGTTACCATATTATATTTTCTTGCAATGTATCCATCAAAGAAATCTGTGATAAATATTAACGTAAAGACGATGAAATTAATGATATTTTGATATGTGAAAATACCTGGAATTATCAATAGGGTAACGATGAGGGGAACTAATGCAATTCGTAATATAGTCAGCCAGTTGGCTAGATTCAAATGAAATTTCCGAGAAGATCGTACTCTAGGGCTTTTGTTATTTTGACTTTTTTAACTTTTCCGATATCTGTTTTTTTGATATTTTTGATATACACGAATCCATCAATATCTGGCGCATCGAAATAACGACGGCCACCATTGGTGTCATCTACCATAACAGATAACGTTTGCCCTATGTATTGTCGGTTGAGTTTTTTACTTATTTCTTGTTGTAGTGACATAGTTTTATGAAATCTTTTTTCTTTAACAGAATCATCGATATGACCCCTCATTGACGATGAAGCTGTGTTCTTTTCTTTTGAATAAGTAAAAACACCTAGATGATCAAATTTAGTTTGCTCAATAAAATCGAGCAGTTCTTGAAACTGAGAATCTGTTTCTTTTGGGAAGCCTACCATAACAGTTGATCTAATTTTTATGTCTGGCATTGCGTCCCTTAACGAACGTATTGTGTCTACAATAATACTTTTTGAACTCTTTCTATTCATATACTTTAATATTGTATCATTTATATGTTGAATTGGCATGTCAATATATCTAACAATTTTTTTGGATGCTTTGATTGTATTGATTAATGTAGTATCGATTTTATCAGGATAACAATAGAGAAGGCGGATCCATTTAATCCCTATGATAGCCTCAAGTTGAACGAGTAGAGAGCTAAGGGTGTAATTATTCCCCCATTGATATCTTGCTAAATCCTGTGCTATGAGAATTAACTCTTTTACTCCCCGGTCGGAAAGAATTTGTGCTTCTTTTAATATTGCATCAGGAGATTTGTAAATAGCAGGTCCTCTTAGATAAGGAATTGCACAAAATGAGCAATGGTTGCTGCAACCTTCTCCAATTTTTAAATAGGCAAAATGTGACGGCGTAGCTAAAAAGCGTTCATCGTTTTGTTCGAAATTTAATTCCTGAGATTGATATAAATATTTCGTTGATGTTTTATTGAGAATATTATCAATAAGTGTATTGATCTTAGCGATTCCACCCGTATTGATAACTCCGTCAAGGAATGGATAAAGATCGAGAATCTTCTCTTTTTCTTCTTCGACATAGCACCCGGCAAGAATAATATATTTTTTTCCAGTTTTCCATTCTTTTAACTCAAGAAGAGTTGCAATCGTTTCTTGCCTGGCTGTATCAATAAAACTGCAGGAATTAAGAACCATTAGATCCGCATCTTCCATATTGTTGACAAGTTGATGCTTTTTCACAACTTGCCCAATCATGGTTTCCGTATCGGTTAGGTTTTTAGGACAGCCTAAACTAATGAATCCTATATTTATTTTTTTGCCTCTTCTTTAAGAATATCAACTTTGTCTAGCTTTTCCCAAGGGAAAATATCTCGACCGAAGTGACCATAAGAAGCTGTTTTCTTATAAATAGGTCGCCTAAGATTTAGTGTATCAATAATTGCTTTTGGTTTAAGCGGGAAGTGTTTATATATTAGATCCACAATATCATCATGGTCAATTTTTTCAGTGCCAAAAGTTTCAAGATAGATTGAAATTGGCTCAGCAACACCAATTGCATATGATAGTTGCACTTCGCACTTGTCAGCAAGTCCAGCCGCAACAATATTTTTAGCAATATATCTAGAAACATATGCTGCAGATCTATCAACTTTCGAAGGATCTTTGCCACTAAAAGCTCCCCCACCGTGACGACTCATGCCGCCATAGGTATCGACAATAATTTTTCGTCCGGTTAATCCGCAGTCACCCATTGGTCCTCCAATAACAAATCGACCAGTTGGATTGACATAAATTTTTTCATCTTTAAGATTTTCTCTTAAATTAGCAGGAATAGTAGGTAATATAACTTTTTCAATGATATCTTTTCTTAGAGTTTCATATTCTACATCTTCGCTGTGTTGAGTAGAAATGACAACTGCATCAACATATTTTGGGAGGCCATTCTCATATGCAATAGTAACTTGAGATTTGCTGTCTGGTTTTACGTATGGTAATGTGCCGTTTTTTCTAAGTTCTGCTAGTTTTTCAAGTAATTGATGTGATAAGTGGATTGCAATTGGCATGTAGTCTTTTGCTTCATTTGTTGCATATCCAAACATGATTCCTTGGTCTCCAGCTCCTTGTTCATCATACATTCCAGCACCTTCGGTAACTCCTTGTGAAATATCTACGGATTGCTTACCTAGAGAAATGATAACCCCACATGTTTTGTAATCAAAGCCATCGGCACTATCTGAATATCCAATATCCTTGATGGTATCTCGAACTATTTGTTCGTAATTAACGATTGCATTTGTTGTAATTTCGCCAGAAACCATCACTAATCCTGTTTTAATGAGTGTTTCGCATGCAACTCTTGAGTTTGGGTCCTGTTCAATCAACGCATCTAGTATCGCATCGCTAATTTGGTCGGCCATTTTGTCCGGGTGTCCTTCTGAAACGCTTTCTGAAGTAAATAAATATACATCTTTGCTCATATTATGCTCCTTAATATAATGTTTAGTTTGTTAAAATATAGGGTATATTATAGCTGTAATTGAAAATATTTGAAACAAAAAAATGATAGCTTAGTGTCGGACAATAACGTTAAAGGAGTGTTTAATGGATAATGGTAAAAAAAATGAAATATTTAGTCAATTATCAGAGTTGAATATAAATACTAAAAAGGAAATCGATATTCCTATTCCTGTTAATGATATATTAATGTAAAATATCATTAAGGGATTGGTTGAATTTGCACTAATTTTTGTTAAGATGTGCGTTATTTATTCGCAGGATACATGGGGAAGACAATGAGTGAGCATAAGATAAAAAACTTTATTAATATCCGTAAGGATTTTGATAATCTTAAAAGTGACGAAGATTTGGCCAGCAATGCCCTTTATTTTTTAAAAAAAGAAGGCTTGTTAACTCCACTTGTTGCATTTATTACGATAAATGATTTTGGAGATGGTATTTTATATGGGACCAGTGAGTTTCCGGCCCAGGTATTAAATGATAATAAAGTAGATTTGATCGCGCATATTGAAAGTGAAACATCCCTAAGTTTTAATTGTAGAAGATTGACAATATTTGTTGAAGAACAAAAAAGTGAAGAAAAAAAGTTTGAATTAGAAAATATTCATGTTTTTCCAATGGCACTTGAAAATAAACTGCATGCAGTTATGCTCGTTTATTCAGATGATGCTGCCTTGAAAGAAAAGGAGTATTATTCATTATTTTCCTGGTTATTTCAAGAGAGATATTTCGTGATAACGAAAAAGCATCAGGAATTAATTCAAAAAAAAATCCGAATACTTAATGAAGCAAGAGAAATGATCTATTCAGTTATTAACATGGATGACATGTTATCCATATTAGGAGATATTGTATTAAAGCATGCAAAGGCGGACCTGGGATTTATCACTCTTATTGATGATGATGATTTATTACATGTTAAATCGAGTTGGCATTATCGAAAAGATCCTGCAAGTTCATATATTAGTCAGTTTGAGGCTGATTTCCCTGAAAATTTGCCTGCAATTTGCTTAGATAGTAAGGGTAATTTGTTCGACTATGTTCAGGAGGAGATGCAAATAGTAAAGCTTGATTCAGTGAAAATATATAAATCAGATACAGAGGATGTCGTCGATATTATTTTGCCTGAGGTTTTATTTATTCCATTGATAGTTAGAGAAAATGTTATTGGGTACTTAGGTGTAATACGAAAGCATTTTGTTAAAGAAAAATTTACTGAAGATGAAATATCTTTGTTGGAAACAATCGTATCTCTTGCTGCAGCTGCGATTGATAATAAACGATTATATGATCAGACCATTAAAGAGCAGGTAACACAAAAAGAGTTATCGGTTGCACATGATATTCAAGTTGGTTTGCAGGCAAAAATAACACCTGATCTAAAAAATTTTGAAATATCTGCGACATCAATACCTGCAAGGGTTATTGGTGGTGACTATTATGATTTTTTCCCATTAAACGAAGAGCTTATGGGCATAACGCTAACCGATATTGTTGGGAAGGGAATCCCCGCAGCTTTAATTATGGCTTTTTTTAAGGGGATTATGCAATCGTCTGTTTCTGAAAAGGAAAATCCAGATGAAACTTTTGAGCGTATTAATGAAAACCTATATAAGAATAAAAGTGTTAAAAACTATATTCCAAGTGTGTATGCATTATTAAATGATGAGAAGAAAACATTTATGTATACAAATGCAGGGCATGAGAATCCATTTTACTACCATGCAAAAGAGGATGAATTTACAATTCTTGAAGAAGGGGGATTACCGTTAGGTGCTTTTTCGGGTAGTATTTATGATAGTGAGGTTGTAAATATGAAAAAAGGAGATATTGCGATCCTTTTTACCGATGGGGTAACAGAAGCCCGGAATATCCTCAAAGATTCATACGGAGAAGAACGTCTGAAAGAAATAGTATTAAAAAATAAAACGTTAAGTGCTATTGAATTGTTGGACAAAATAACAGATAGCGTATTTTTGTTTTCGCAAAATGTTTCAATGCATGATGATTTAACCGTTGTCATAATAAAACGAGTATAAGGGAGGAGGGTGTAATGGAAATACAGAAGGAAATAAAGGATTTTGTGTTTATTAAATTTGGTGCTGCTAAAGATGGCGAAGCGGTTTTTGGTGAAACGGAGCTTGATATCGATAATCACGATATTATTTCTAAAGTTGTGGATGATGAGTTGGCAAAAGGTCATACGAACTTTATGTTAGAGTTAAAAAATATTAAATATGTGGATTCTTCTGGGTTTAGTACTATTTTAACAAGTTATAAGAATGTAATAGAAAGAGGCGGTATGTTTAAAATACTTAATCCGAGTGACCATGTAAAAAGGGTTCTAGATATACTTAGAATCGAGATGTAAAACGGTGTAGTATTGACTATAAAATAAAATATTATTGACAAAGTTAACCTAATAATTATAGTATTATCAAAGGATATATAATTATTTTAAATATTGTGAAGGAGGTATTTTCACTTGGAAATTCAAAAAGAGAAAAGAAATAACGTAACGATTATAAGCTTGGGTGCGAGTAAAACGGGAGATAAGGTTTCAGGTGAAATTGAACTAGACGTTGATAACAATTATATTTTAACAGAGGCTGTTGAAGAACATTTAGCGCTTGGTAATAATAATATTATTTTAGATCTTAAGAATGTTAATTATGTCGATTCTTCTGGTCTTGGTGCAATATTTGATAGTTATAAGCAGGTTGTTGAAAAGAAGGGTATTCTTAGAATCCTAAGTCCTAAGATTGATGTTAAAAGAGTACTTGATATTACAAAAATATCTAAGAAAATTAATATCTATGACAATGTCGAGGACGCAATTCAAAGTTTCGATAACTAAATATCATTCTTTAGTATAGAAGTTCCTTATATATAATTTACTGCAATTGGTTTTTAGGAAAACTAATTGCTAAGTATTTTACTACAGCATAATTTTAGCTAGATTAGCTAAAGCTAATTAAGCTAGACTAAACTGCAAGCAGAAATTCGTTTCCGTCAAAAATTATAAACCTATTAAGATTGAAAATAGCTTTAAGCCTAGAGGCTAAGTGTTTTTTGGATACTTCTTACTATATCGATTAGCTCAGTGCTTCGAAATGGTTTTGAAAAATGGTCATTGAATCCTCGTTTAATGACTTCTTCTTTATCATTTTCATATGCTTTTGCTGTTAATGCAATTATGTGAGTATCTTTGTTTAGATCATTTTCCCTGATTTCAGTAAGAGTTGTGTACCCGTCTTTTCCTTCCATCATAAGGTCAAGAAGTATTAGGTCAAACTTAGTGTCGTTACATAGTGTTACCGCAGTGAACCCATTGGTTGCAGACTTAACTTCATATCCTTCAAGTTCAAGAATAGTACTTACAAGAAATACAATATCGGCTTTATCGTCAACAATTAGTATTTTCATTTAATTTTTTGGACTGCAGATATTAGGGAATTGGCATTAAATTTAGTTATAAAATCAACGGCACCTAAATCTTCCCCTTTGCTGGATATTACATTTCGACTAAGTGAGGAATGAAGGATAACTGGCACTGATGATAATGCCGGCGTATCTTTAATTGTTTTGGTGAATGTGAATCCATCCATTAGCGGCATTTCAATGTCACATACAATTGCATGTATTTCTTTATCAATTGAAGAGTTGTTATCAGTTGCTTTAGCTGATAGATCCTTTAAAACATTCATTGCATCTAAGCCATTTATTGCTTCAAGTACTTCATACCCAGCTGTTTCTAAAGCAGTTTTTGCCATATTTCTTGCTACATTTGAATCATCGATACAAAGAACTTTGTTTGGTTTCGCTGGATCTATTTCGTCTACTTGATCTAGATCCAATGTCACATCTGGGTAGTTTACATTCATATCTGCAACAATTTTTTCAAAGTCTAAAAGCAACAGAATGTCACCATTTTTTAATAATGTGATGGCAGTAATTAAATCACCATATTCTGAGCGTATGTTTTCTGGTGGGGTAATAACATCAGCCCAATTAAACCGCCGAATTTTTTTAATCTGATTTACAATAAATCCACAACTAATGTTATTGAATTCAGTGACAACCAGGTAGTCTGCTGTAATGTCGTTTGTGTCATAACCAAGCTTTTTTTGGAGATTAACTATGGGGATGATCGTCCCTCTTAAATTTACCATTCCTTCGAGATATGGTATGTCTGAGGGTATTTTATAAATATCAGTTGGTTTAAAGATAACTTCTTTTACCTTATAAACATTAATTCCAAAGATTTGTTCTGTTAACTTCCCTTTTGCATCTCTTTTAGATATCCTAAAATCGATAAGCTCCATTACTTGGTCACTAGATTTTAAAGAATCGGAACTACTTAGTTGGTCCATGATGCATCTCCATTTATAAACAAATTATTTAACCATTATAAGTCGAATCATTTTATTATTGAAGTCATTATTTAAATTGAACCGCTCCCTGCCTAATAATACTTGGTGGAGTGCTTGTCATATTTACGATAGTAGACGCTGTATTACTTGTTTTACTAATCGATGGGATGATATATGCTATTTGACTATTTAATTCTTGTGGAATTTTTTTATAATCAAGAATCGCTGGTTCTCCAGCTGTATTTAAACTTGTTACGGCCAGTGCTTTGCTATAGCATTTTAATAAATTGAGAGTAATAGGGTGGTTTGGTATTCTAACTCCAATTGTTTCTTCCAGAAATGAATAAGTACATGATTGGCTTTTATTAAAAATAAATGTAATTTCACCTGGCCAATACTTTTTTAAAATATTTAGTTCATTGAGAGAGAGGTTATCAACAATATTATGAATATTTTTAATAGAATCAATTTGAACAATATAATATTTGCTCTCATCTCGTTTTTTGATCTTATTTAATTTTTTAATTGCTTCAGGATTATTTGCATCTGCAGCTAATCCATATATGGTATCAGTTGGAATCGCGATAATATTACCCTTATTTAATTCAATAATTGCACGATCTATATGAATACTAATTGGCATTTTTAATATAAGAATTTGAAAGGTGCAGTATGCTTATTGATAAGAAAATGCTACTAATGATTAATACGAACTGCCAAACAATGACTATTGTCGAATTCGTACTAATAATCAATAGTTTTGTTAAAAAACTATGACTAAATAAATATGTTGCATGAATTGAGATAAATATTAACTCTTGAATGATACTAACTTTTTTATTTCTAATGCTTAGAATTAGGAATAAAAGTAGTAAGAGTGAGTATATGTAAATGTGAAAACTGTTAAAAATATTTCCCCAAATAATTAAATTACTATTTTCTATCAAATATAAGGCTTGTTCTTTGAAGTTATCTCCACTAGAGCTTAATATGTTTAAATGTGCAATGAATGAAAAAATATTGAAAATACTGATAGTTAAAAGCTTAGTGCAAATGTAAGCAAATATCATAAACATGAAATCGACTGGATTTACATCCTTTTGAGCTTTCCACCTGAAAAATAGTCTAATACATGTTTCTGTTATAACAAAAATTAGTATTCCGAAAATAATCTGAATGTTAGCTGATTTAATGTTAAAACTAAGTGGTATAAGTTTAAGGCCTGTAAAGATTGAAAGGCTTACCCCCAATAGAAATGATTTAAATTTCGGATTAGTTAACTGATTATAATAAAGTAAGAATAGTATCGGTATCCCTATTATTATAAATTGAGCGAATGCAGTTGAGATAAATAAGGATTTTAGAAGGTTGGCTGTGTTTTCCACTCAACTAGTACTTGAGTTTATCGATTGAAGAGAGAACCTTGCCTGGTTCAAATGGTTTTACAATAAAATCAGCTGCTCCATTTTGAATCCCTTCGATAATTTGAGATTGTTGACCCATACTTGTGAGAATGATGACCTGTGCTTTTGGATCGAATTCTAGTATTTGACTCATTGCACTTAATCCATCAAGTTGAGGCATGAGTATATCCATGAAAACGACTTCTGGTGTTTCCTCTTTATACATTTCAACTGCATCGAGTCCATTATCGGTTTCGACGATTTCGTGTTCATGACTCTCGAGAAAGTCACGTAATTTGCTCCTGAGTAATGGGGAATCGTCTGCAATTAGTATTTTCATTTTATAAGTTCACTTTCTTTTTTTAAAATTTGGGTTTCTTTGTTCATTGTAACAAAATCCAATAGGGATGCAATATCTAGTATAAGGCCTATTTCACCAGTACCCATGATAGTCGCAGAGTGAATAATGTAAAATTCATCAGATGCGAGATCTATATTCTTTATAACAATTTCTTCTTCGCCAACTAGTCGATCGACAATAATGCCAGTTTGTTTATCGTTATAATTTACAATGACTATGAAGAGTTTTATTGCTTTTTTTATATTTGTTTTTGATCCATAGAGTAGATCCTTTAAGCATATAAGTGGTATGAGTTTATCACGGATAACAATATGTGGTTTATTGTTTACGACTTGTACTTGTTGACCGGTACATCTTAGTACTTCATCAACATAACTAAGGGGTATAATAAATGTTCGATCTTTTGATTTATTAACCAATCCGTGGATAATGGCCAGTGTAAGCGGAAGAGTGATTTTGAATTTAGTTCCTTTTCCAAGCTCACTTTCAACTGTTATTTGACCACCCAGTTTTTGTATCGTATTTTGTACAACATCCATTCCGACTCCACGCCCTGATATTTCTGAAATATTTTGCTTTGTTGTAAATCCAGGGTGAAAGATATATTTGATTAAGGCATCATCAGATAGTGAGTTTATCGTTTCTTTATCCATTATATTTTTGTCGATGATGCTTTTCCCAATAATTTTAGGGTCTATGCCTTTGCCGTCATCGGAAATAATGAATAATGCTTTATTATTCTTCTGATGGGATTCTATTCTAATTGTTCCAGTTTCTGCTTTGTTCTGGGCTTTTCTATCATCTGGCATTTCAATGCCATGGTCAATTGCATTTCGGATTAGGTGAATCAACATATCGTTTAAGTAGTTTAGAATTAAGCGGTCGAGCTCAACATGTTGGCCTGTTATTTCAAGCCTGACTTTTTTCCCTAGTTTTTTACCTAATTCGCGAATGAGTCTTGGGTATTTCCCAATTATGTTGCTTAGTGGAATAGTTCGTATATTCAATAGCTCTGTTTGAAGGTTATATGTAATTTTACCAAGATGGTTCACCAGATCTAATAGTTCTGAAAATTGCTTATCTAGGGTATATTTTTCTTCAAGCTCTATGATCTGCTGTCCTATTTTGTTCCGATCTATTAGAATCTCCCCAAGTAAGTTGATTAATGAATCCAGTTTCTTTATATTTATTTGAACATCTTGAAGTTCCTCTTTTGTGTTTTGAGTAATATTCTTAACAGTTATCGCATTTGCGTCTTTTTTGGGATATGCTTTGAGTGGATTAATCTTTTTAAGCCCAGTTACTTCGTCGGATTGCCGGATAATTGTAATAGCAGATTCGATATCATCGGTACTAACGGTGCTCGAATCGTAGTGGATTATAAGTGGTAACTCTATTTTTTCTGCTTGTATCTCTTCAATAGTAGGGACTGATACATATGGTATTTCTTTTTGATTAAGTGTGTTTAGTATTTGAAATAATCGAACTGCCGGCATGGGTGTATCTTTTGCAATATGGATTTCAAGTGATGCTGCATTTTTTGGCGTAATTGTTAATGCAATTGGTTTATCTGTGCTTTCTTCCTTTTTAACAGAAACTGCTTTTTGTTCTTCTTGTTTCGTGGTATTAACTGGTTTCGGTACATTCTTAAATTCATCGATCATAAAGTAAATCTGGGATTCATCGATGTCAACTTTGGGATTATCAATCTTATCTTTTAAAGCGTTTATTACATCAATAGATTGAAACAATAAGTCTATAACTGTCTCATGAATTGGGTCCGGTTTATTCCGATACTGCTGTAATGTGTTTTCTATTTCATGTGAAAACTTTTGTAGGATTGAGTATTCTGCAATTCCTGCATTCCCTTTGATGGTATGAAAATTACGGAATAAGCTTTCCTTAATTTCTGGATTTGTAGGTTCTTGTTCGAGAACAACTAATGAGTTTTCGATTTCAGATATATGTTGAATAAGCTCTTTTAAAAAAATCTTTTTTTCAGCTACAGTTAAATTTAACTTAACCTTCAACGTATTATCCCTCGTTTAGATATCCCTTAAGCTTTTTTAGTCTTGATGGATGTCTCAATTTTTTCAATGCTTTTGCTTCAATTTGACGAATACGCTCTCTTGTTACATCATAAACCTTGCCAACTTCCTCTAGTGTTCGAGGTCGATCGTCAACAAGTCCAAATCTAAGTTTTATGACCATACGCTCTCTTTCAGAAAGTTCTCCCATAATGTTATCTAGATCTCTTCTAAGTAATGTTCTAAAAAGATTATACTCTGGCGATTCAGTCTTATCATCTTTAACAAAATCACCTAACTTTGAGCTATCTGCTTCATCTCCGATTGGTGTTTCAAGAGAGATTGGTGTTAGTGATGATTTAAAAATGTCTCGGATTTTTTCAACAGGCATTTCCATGTATTCTGCAATTTCTTCTTCGGTTGGTTTCCTTCCCTTTTCTTGCATTAACAACCTAGAAGCTTTGCGAAGTTTACTCATTGTTTCCCCAAGATGGACAGGTATTCTAATAGTACGAGATTGATCTGAAATAGCTCGAGTTATTGCTTGTCGAATCCACCATGTGGCATATGTTGAAAATTTATATCCCTTTTTGTAGTCAAATTTTTCAGCAGCTCGAATGAGTCCAATATTGCCTTCTTGGATTAAATCAAGAAATGCCATTCCTCGGCCGATGTATTTTTTTGCGATACTGACAACAAGACGAAGGTTAGCGTCAATTAAATGTCGCTTTGCAACTAAGTCTCCTTCCTCTACTAATTTTGCAAGTTCTTGTTCTTTTTTTAAGGAGAGTAAGTCTACTTTTCCTATTTCTTTTAGGTACATTTTAACAACATCTGATGTTTTAGCTTCTCGCTCTTCTGGCTTTTCTGGTTTCTTCCCGGGTGTTTGCCCTGTTTCTGATGGTTGATTTTTTACAATATCAATTCCACGATTTAACAGAGTTTCAAGTTGATCTAGATTATTTTCCGGCTCAGCAATAATCTCAAGAATATCTTCTGGTGTTAAATAATTCGGAGGATAAACGCTTTGTCCTTCATCTCCTAAATAGTTGTTTGTATCGTTAGTTCCCAATGTCATAATGTGTACCTTACTGTAAAAGATTTAGAGCAATATCGATTTTGGATGTGCTCTATTTAGATGTTAATAAATTTATAGTTAAACGTAAAGATTAAGACTAATAACTATAATGAAATTGCTTCAACGGGACATGCATCAATTGATTCATTAATCTCGTCGTCAGATACTCCTTCGTAACTTTTTACAACAGCAATCCCTTTGTCATCGTCCATTTCATATACTTGCTCAAGCATAGATGCACATACTCCGCATCCAATACATAATTCTTCGTTAATAGCTAAAGCCATAGGATTCCTCCTTTTTTAATTACCTGGATTTTATTTTCAGTATTGTTTGATAGTTCATATCATTATCAGTACAGTCTACTGATATATTTTAACTGAAAGACTTATAGTATATATATAAATTATTTTATTTGCAAGTTATAATTCCCCTTTTGAAAAATGAAAAAGTTATATAAAAAAAATAACTAAATCTACACAGTATGTAGTGTAGTAAGTTGTTATAAAAAAAATATTATTATCAATTTATGATCTTAAATGAACACCGATTTTTCATAAGAGATACAGTATAAATTGAGATTGTTATAAAAGAAGGGTAAACTATGAAACATGGAAAAGATAATAGAACGGTTTGAAAATATTGCAAGAACTAGCCAGGGTGATAGCTGTAATATAAATATAGGTGAATTAAAATCATTATTAAAATTTTTAAAAGAGCTAATTCTCAAAAATAAGCGGACATCGAAAGACTTAAAACAAATAAAACAGGATAAAAAAAATCTAAAAAAATCTGGCGAAATATTAGATGATACATTTAGACTAAGTCGTGAGAAAACCGAGAAATTTTTAAGGATGATAAATGTTTTGGTAACAAATAAAAACTATTCTATAAGTCATCTAGAGCATTTATTTAATGAATTAAGTCATCTAAAAGAAGATTTATATCCAAGCAAAGATGATAATCCTGTGTATCCAATTATTTCATTGGCTCAGGATTATATCAAGCTGAGAAAACGAGCCCATCAAGAATCCTTGGATAAAATAACAGATGTTCATAAATTGAATTAATTAATAAGTATTTTTTCGCTGATGATTATATCGAGTTTAATATCATGGGGATCGCTAGGTATTGAATCTAGGATTTGAAAATCATATGCTAGTGCTATCTTTAGTTGTGACTTTTTTAGAAATTGATCATAGAATCCTTTCCCAAACCCAATTCGATTTTTGTTTTTATCAAAGACAATTCCTGGCACGATTATAATATCAATACTCGGAATGCTTGATTCGACTTTAATTTTTGGTTCAGGGATATTATATGGACCTGGAATGAAAGCGTCACTGCTGTTAAACACAACTGGAACAATTTGCCCCTTTTTAACTGTAGGGAGAGTTATGTTAATATTCTGATCCCAAAAGTATTGAAACATAATGCGTGTATCAACTTCATTTGTAATCGGCATATAGAATAATATAGATTTATAATTTATAGTTTCTAAATATTTTAGAAGTCTTATGAAAATTAACTTGCTTGTTTTTTCTATAAAAGTAGTACTAAGATTTTGTCTCTTTAAACGGATTTCTTTGCGAATAGACGTTTTATCTCTCAAGTTAAAAGATTTTTTTAATGAGTTCTTCCGCTTCAATAAGAGATTTCGCCTCAGCAAAGTATCTAACAATGGGCTCAGTATTTGATGCTCGTACATGTAACCAGGAGTCCTTAAAGATTACTTTAATACCATCGGTACTATCAATCGTTTCATTCTTAAAATATTCTTTTGTTTTTTTCAGAATAGCAGTAACTTCATCTGTATTAGCAACTTCTTTTTTCTTTTTAACTACTTTATATGCCGGAATGGTGCTGACGATTTCTGATACTGTTTTCTTTGTTTTTGCCAAGTACTCTAGCATAAATGAAATTCCGGCAAATGAATCTCGTCCATATCCAATCTCAGGTATTATGACACCGCCATTACCTTCTCCACCTACAATAGAGTCATTTTCCATTAGAGCTTTAGATACATTCACTTCACCAATTTTAGTATGAATGATTTTTGTTTTGTATTCATTTGCCACATCGTCGAAAGCACGAGTTGTTGATAGGTTTGTTGCCACTATTTTTCCTGCTGGGTTTGGATGCCGATCCAGTAAATATTTCATTGTAAGTACTAAGGTATAGTCCTCTCCGATAGCTTCGCCTTTTTCATTTACAATTGCTAATCTGTCTGCGTCTGGGTCTTGAGCAAATCCAATATCTGCACTATGGTGAATGACCGCATTTTTAAGATCTGTAATGTTTTGTGGTAATGGTTCTGGTTCACGTGTAAATTCTCCGTTTGGATTATTATTTAAATAATTGACTTTAACGCCTAATTTTTCAAAAAGAATTGGATTGAGTTTTGCTCCAGCTCCATTACAAGAATCGACTACTACTTTTAGATTTGATTTTTTAATTAGATCAACGTCTACAAATTTTAAAATATTATCTATATGAATATCGGCAGCACCAGAAAATGTTTCCAGTGATCCAAGTTTTTTTACTGACTGATAGGAAATGGTTTTAGTGTTTACAATTTCTTCAATAGTCGACGATTCTTTTTTGTTTTTTTGGACTGCATGATATAGATTAAATACATTTTGCATTTCGTCTTCATCAAAAAAGATTCCTTTGTGGGAGATGAATTTTAAGCCGTTCCACATAATTGGGTTATGTGAGGCACTAATCATAATACCACCATCAGCTTTTAAATGTTTTACCATTAGTTGTGATGTAGGTGTCGCAACAACTCCGATATCGATAACTTTACAACCAGTTGCAATTAAACCAGAAATAATGACAGATTTAATGACGGTGTTACTAAGTCTTGTTTCCGTTCCAAGAATCACTGTTCCACCTTTTGCTATAGTCCCAAAAATTTCTGCGAAATCAAGAGCAACTGACGGAATAAGTGATTCTCCTATTTTCCCACGGATACCTGCTACTGTTATTTTTAATGAAGTATTAGCCATATTATTTTATCCTTATGTTTTCGTATTGTTGAATTGCCTCTTTTATACCGTCTGCAATCGCTTGAGAGCTTATTGTTGCGCCGGTTAATGCGACAACGTCTTGTTTTGCTATAAATTTATCGTTGATATCTTTTTCTTTAAATTGGCCAAGAAATGAAAAATCTTTGCCAGACATCATTTTTGGATCTTCAGCTAGCGCACCAAGGCCTGGCGTTTCTGTTTGCGAAAGGATTGTCACTCCGGTTATTTTTTTATTGGCCACACCAATGAATAATTTTATTGGTCCACTATAACCAGTTGGAGCTGAAGAAAAAATATAGCCAATTAATTGATCTTTAATATTGAGCGCTTTAAAAACTGTTTGTTCGTCAAAGGATAATTTCTCATCTGTACCTGCAAATCCAGCGGCATTAGGCATGACAAATTTAAGCGCATTTTTTTTTGCATTTAATGCTTGTTTCTGAATACTAGGTAATGTTTGATTGTTAATTTGCAAAAGAATACTGCCACTAATAAAGGTGATAATCCCAAGATAGAGAGTTAGTCTTAATGTTTTGTTCATTAATTAATCCTTATAATAGTTATTATAAATAATAAAATGGAAGAATACACCAATTCTGTCGAGTAATGGAACAAATGCATTCATTAATACGATAGAGAACGCAACTCCTTCTGGCATGTTACTAAAAAGTCTAACGCTCATAACGAGTATCCCTGTCATAAGGCCATATAATAATCTTCCGATTCTTGTTATGGGTGACGTGACATAGTCTGTAATCATAAAAAATCCACCTAATAAAACACCACCAGTTAATAGATGATAAGCAGTATCCTGTTTTGTCACAATTGTAAAAATAATGATTGAGGCAAAAAATGCAAAGGGTATTTTCCAGTCAAGTATCCGTTTATAAAATAACCAAATTGCTCCTAAAATAATTGCAATTGCTGATGTTTCTCCAATACAACCTGCCATGTTTCCTAGGAAAAGGTCTGTATAGTGGCTTACAACTGTTAACTTGTCCGCGAGGGGTGTTGCTGCTGTAACGGGTACAAAATTGAACCAGGAGCCTGGTTTGTACCATGTGGTGAGTGTTATGGGATATGATACTGCTAGAAATAGTCTGGCAGTTAACGCCGGATTAAATATATTGTGGCCTAGTCCTCCAAATGCATGTTTTACAATACCGATTCCGACAACATTACCAAGTACAACCATCCAAAGCGGAATAATTGGTGGTAGTAGAAATGCAAATAATAAACCGGTTAGTGCGGCGGATCCATCCATTATCGTGAGTGGTTCTTTTTTAATTTTATTTATTAGGGCTTCAATGACCATTGCTGATATGACGGAAGTTAAAATAACAGCTAATGCAGCAGTTCCAAAAAAGAATAATGCGGCAATCGTTGCAGGCATTAAAGCTAATATTACATGAAACATAATAACTGGGATGTTTAGAGGGTTTTTAATATGTGGTGATGATGTTGCCGTAAATTTCATAATTATTTCCCTTTAGCCATTATTTCTATTTTTTGTAGTCGAATTCGTTGTACAAGATTTATATTGCTGGGACAGTTGTATGAGCATAAGCCACATTCCATACAATCCATAGCTTGAATTCCCTTCTTCGCAGCGAGTATTGGCATGAGGAATAGGGGACAATTGTCGATACATTTTGCACATTTAGAACAGGTTTGTTCTTCTTTGATTACGTTGCTAATTACGATCAGCCCAGAGGTGCCTTTGCTTACGGGTACATCAAGGTTATGCTGACATACGCCCATCATTGGCCCACCAGATAAGAGCTTCACTGTTTTATTTTTTTCTTCAGCGAGTTCGGGTATTAATACTGAAATTGGAGTTCCAAGTCTGACTCTGTAATTATGATGTTTCTCAATTGCTTCGCCAGAAACTGTTACAATTCGATCTATCAGTGGTAATCCACTTGTAAATGATTTGCCTATTTGAGCTGCGGTTGCAACATTTATGACCACAACGCCTTTATCAATTGGTAGTTTTCTAATTTTTTTTCCGGTTATTTGTTTTACCAATACTTTTTCTGCACCTTGAGGATATTTTGTTGGTAGTGTGAAAATCTTAATATTTTTATGTTGTAATGATGCTTTTTTAAGTGCGTGGATTGCATCTGGTTTATTGTCCTCAACTCCAATAACTGTTTTTGTTGGTTCGAGTATTTTTTGAAGAATCTGAATTCCAAGAAAGATCATTTCTTTATCTTCAATCATTAAACGATGATCTGCCGTAAGGTAAGGTTCGCATTCTGCGCCATTTAGTATTAGCTCCTCAACCTTCTTATCTGTTTGGACTTTAATTGCAGTTGGAAATGTCGCACCACCTAATCCGACTATTCCAGCATCAATAATCATTTGAATTAGTTGTTTTTTAGACACATCTTTTAGTGCCTTAGCTTTAGCCGTTTTAATGGTGGTGTATTTATAGTTATTTTTTACAATAATACTGGTGACATCATTCCCTGTTGCATGGGCATATTTTTTAACATCAGTTACTTCACCAGATACACTTGAATGAGTATTGGCGGAGAACCCTGCGTCAGCTTTTGCTAAAAGTTGACCCACTTTTACTTTGTCACCTTTTTCTACAACTGGTATTGCAGGCTTCCCAATATGTTGAGAAACAGGAAATACATATATATCAGATTCTGGTGCATCGACAATTGGTAAATGAGATGTGAGTATTTTATGATAATCCATTTTAAACTTTCTTGAATTGTTTCATATAGTTGAGTAATGCTAGAACTAAGCCCATTATAATAAACGCGCCTGGTGGTAGTATCATAATAAGCATTGGTTTGAAGTTTGCTAATATTGTAATATCAAAAATAGTTCCGTTACCAAGAAGTTCTCGTATTGCCCCAATTAGAAGCAATCCTGCTGTAAATCCCAGCCCTTTTTCTATTGCATCATGCGTTGATGCTAAGAGTCCATGTTTTGAAGCAAATCCCTCTGCTCGTCCCAGAATAATACAATTTACAACGATTAGTGGGATGTAAATTCCAAGCTGCTTATTAATAGCAGGAAAGTAACCCGCAAGTATCATTTGAATAATTGTTACAAAGGTAGATATAACAGTTATATATACCGGTATACGAATCTCCTTAGGAACTGAATTTTTAATTAAAGAGATAATGACATTAGATCCGAGTAAAACAAACATAGAAGATAATCCCATGCCAATTGCATTTTTTGCTGATGTTGTAACTGCAAGTGTTGGGCAGAGCCCTAATAATAAAACAAAAATTGGATTTTCTTTAAATATGTTCACAGTAGGGCTCTCTCAATGTTCATAATGTTGTGTATAAAATAATACTATTATAAGTTCAATAGATTGTAAATATTAAGCAGCAGACTGATTTTTAACTACCTCGAGTTCGCCACTATAAATAGCTCCTTCGGAGAGCTTTAAACTTTGACACTTAATATTCCCGAAAACATGAGCCTCATCGTTGATGATTATTTTTTTCTTTGCTTGAATATTTCCTTCAACAAGACCAAATATCTGTATATTGTCTGCAATTATATCTGAATATACTTTTGCATCTTTTAAAACATAGATATTTTTATCGGAGTGAATTTTACCATTAATTTCACCTGCTAGGTAAATGTTGTGTTTGCTTTCAATTGTTCCGTTGAATGTTAATTTGTTTGATAAATAAACAAGATTATTATTTTTATTTATTAGCATTATTTTTTTTAAATTCCCTAATTTTGTGTTATGCGTATTATACACTTTTTGCATGTATCTAACAAAAACTTTAATTCTTTTAAATCGATCGATAGCGGTGGTATTAGAACTATCGTATCCCCTAAAGGTCTCAAAAAAACTCCATTTTTGATTGCTTCTTGGCAAACGAGTGATCCAACCCTTTTTTCTGGTGCGTAATATTTTTTTGTTTTTTTGTTTTCACAGAGTTCGATTCCAACCATAAACCCTTCTTGTCTAACTTCAATTACATGAGGTAGTTTGGCAATTTCCTTTAATTCAGTTATTAGTCGATATATTTTTTCCTGTAATGCTTCGATTGTATTATTTTTTTCAAACAACTCTAAATTTGCTATTGCTGCTGCACATGCCAATGGATTAGCTGTATATGTGTGTCCGTGAAAAAATGTATAATTATCCTTATGTTCTCCAAGAAAATTATTAAAGATTTCTTCAGTTGTAATAGTTGCAGCTAGCGGTAGGTACCCACCGGTTAATCCTTTTGCTACACAGAGAATGTCGGGTTGAATATCTGCTTTTTCAACTGCAAACATAGCACCAGTACGGCCGAACCCAGTTGCAACTTCATCTACTATTAACAGTATATTATATTGGATACAAAGTTCTTTTACTTTTTGCAAAAAATGGCTTGTTGTATTGATCATTCCAGAAGCGCCTTGCATGAGTGGTTCTATTATTAATCCGGCCACTTGTTTTTGGTTTGTTCCCATCAATTTTTCAAGTTCTTTCAAGCATTTTTCTTCGCATTCTTCTTTGTTTAGCTTCTGTTTTAATGGATTAGGGTAGGGGGCTTGTATAACATCAAATAGAAGTGGTTTGTATATTTTATGATAAAGATCGATTCCGCCAACACTGACGGATCCGATTGTGTCTCCATGATAAGCGGTTGAAAATGAAATAAATTTCTTTTTTGTATGATATTTAGAATTCGGATGTTGCTGCCAGTATTGATAGGCTATTTTAAGACCAATTTCAACTGAGGTAGATCCATTGTCTGAGTAGAAAATTCGTGTTAAGTTTTGGGGCACGAGTTTTATTAATTTTTCGGCAAGTTTTATTGCTGGAACGTTTGATAAACCAAGAAAGGTGGAGTGCGAAATTTTGTTTAATTGGTTTTTTATTGCTTTGTTTATGTGTGGGTGATTATGTCCATGAACAGTAACCCATAAGGAAGATATCCCATCCAGATAACTGTTGCCATTAGTATCTATGATATAGTTTCCTTTTCCTTTTTCGATAACTATTTGATTATTTGCCATCCATTCTTTCATTTGTGTAAATGGATGCCAGATGTGTTTTTTATCAATACTCTCTAATTCGAGTGTTCGTTCTAGATCTTTTTTATTCATTCGTTACTTTCTTTCTTTTATAGTTCTGAGAATAATTTGCCGCATTTGTCTTTGTTAGACAAAATTGGATTTTTGCTGGGCCATTCAATATTTAAAATTGGATCATTCCATTTGATGCAACGTTCATGATCTGGATTGTAATAGTTTGTACATTTGTAGGAAAATTCAGCACTATCACTAGTCACAATAAATCCGTGTGCTAATCTCGGGGGGATATACATCATGTTTTTATTTTCTGCCGATAGATACTGTCCAACCCAAGTGCCATATGTACTCGATTCTTTTCTGATATCGACAGCTACATCGAAGACTTCACCCTTCGTTACGCATACAAGTTTTCCTTGTGAATAGGGTTCTGCTTGGTAGTGTAATCCACGTAAAACATCTTTTGCAGATTTACTGTAATTATCTTGGACAAAGTTAAGTTCGATTCCATTTTCTTTAAATGTAGTTTCTCGATAAGTTTCCATAAAAAACCCGCGATCATCACCAAAAATTTGGGGTTTCAATAGGATAACATCTGATATATCAAGTTTTTGAAATTCCATGATCAAAATGATAACACTATTGCATTAGCTGAACAATAGTGGAAGTCCCTTTATCTAGGGCAATTTTGTCTAATGCCCCTATTCGTCACTCACTAAGTTCGTGCCACTTTTCCCATAAAGATGGGGAAGGGTTTGGGCTGGGGGTATTAATCTCATTATCTAACTGTTTCAATGGCATCTACTGCAAGTTCATCACAGCGATTATTGTATGGATTATCGGCATGTCCCTTTACCCAGTTAAATGAGATCGTATGCTTTTTAGTTAATGCTAGTAATTCTTGCCAAAGTTCTTTGTTTTTTACTGGTTTTTTAGTACTGCCACGCCAGTTGTTTTTTTCCCATTTAATAATCCATTCTGTAATTCCCTGGACGACATATTTGCTGTCGGAATAGAGTTTAATGTCACACTTCTCAGTTAAACTTGCCAGCGCTTTAATGACTCCCATTAGTTCCATTTGATTGTTTGTTGTATCGGCTAGTCCACCAGAAAGTTCTTTAGTTGTATCGTTGTAAATAAGCAACGCACCCCAACCACCCGGGCCTGGATTTCCACTACATGCGCCATCTGTATATATCTTAATTTTTTTCATAAATAATTCCCCTTTTGTCTATTAGTATTATTGTAATTTAGAAAGGGTATAAAACACAACTTTATGTTTTATGTGCTAGTTATTATTTATTTCAGTGATTGTTGTAACTGAGTATAAAGACTTTTTACAGTTTCTAATTCATTATGCTTATCATTTTTTTCTAGTAAGGCGATACATCGTTTGAAATATTTATGAAGGCCTTTTTCAACAGTACTTGAAATTTCATTATAGGTAAGGGCCTCAAAATCATCTAATTCTTTCATTACGTCTTGAATATCAGAAGAGGAACTATAGTGTATTCTAGTCGGATGTTCTTTTGAATAGATGAATAGACCAACCCCGTGTAAACTCGCTAGTTGGTTAAATCCAGCAGTACTAAGATACAGAATAAGTTCACCGTTGTTGGAAACATTTATCGCAAAATTATCATCAAGACCGGATTCATTTTTAAGAAATATTGGTTTCGAAAGTTTAGTGAATACCGGTTTAATAGTCAGTGCTTCTTTTGCAAGTATGTTTAACTGAGTAAATGTGTCTTGTGATCCAGTAAATTCGAGTGGATTTAATACACCATCTTTATTCGGATCGAGTGATTTTATTAGTTTTTTAGTTGTGCCATTGGGTAACGTAGAATATTTAATGGGTGTTTGAGTTATACTGGAAGCTGACATAATTGTCTCCTTTTTATTTTATATTCAATAATATATCGACCAGATTAGAAGAAAATTTCACTATATTATTTTTTATAATTTTGTTGTTGTTCAAAATATAAAGGATTTCCTTTTATATGCAGATAATATACAAAAAAATTTGTAAATATCTATAAGTATTTATGTTCTTAAGTGAATATAAAAAGCTATTTGAAGTCAGTATTTATTATTAAATGACTACTCCCATTGTCCGAAAGTAGGTTCCAATTAGTTTCTATTAACTGCATGCTTTTTGATATTCTGGAGGGTTTAATCGGATTGTGTTTTTTAGAAAATGATATGAAATAAAAGACAAAATTAAGTTTTGTGTACTAACTATTAATTTATATTGTGGGATTATTTAGTTGATAAGACGATATATTTATATGGCAAATTTAAAAATAATTTCACTCGATCCGATCGGTGCTTATAATTATCAAGAGGCTGGAATTCTTCCTGAATTAAGAATTAAAGGAAAAACAGTATTCCCTGTTTTGAATACGCAGACTTCTTTAGATGTTGAATTAAAACTAATTAAATCAAAGGTATATAACAATCATACAATGCTCATTATTAAAGCTGAGTTCGGGTACATAACATTACGAATAGTCGATGGGAAGGATGCTCATCTTGATGTGGGACTAGTATCCAGCGAAATATTATCAATGGCCGATAGTGAGAGTGATCAACTATGGGTAAGGGAATATCTTGAAGATCAATATTTGCTATTTGCGTTTTGTATTAAAGATGATTATCAAAAACAATATTCTGGACTGGGAAAGAATTTAATGAATATTGCTGTTGAAGTTTGTAAATTTATTGGAGTTGAAACGTTCCGGTTGCACTGTGATGAAACAAAACATTATCCAAGTGGTAGTTTTTATAGCCGATGGGGAATTACCGAAGGTATCCAATACCAGTTAGGAGATATTAAAACATTCTCTACTGCTGTTACTGAAAAACAATAAGTTCAAATATTAAAAAATTTAATTGAAATCAGTGTTTGTTATAAAATGACTACTTCCGTTATCGGAAAGTAGATTCCATTTTTTACTTAGAGTAATACTGTCCACCTGGTAGGGTGGTGTTGCTGCATGAGATAGATAGATCTGTTCATTTTTTTTCTTAAAAATACTAGTGAATAAATTAAAAAATACTGGAATTATTCCGATTAATATCAATAAACTGTGTGTTTTTTGATATTCTGGAGGGTTTAATTTTATTGCATAGTCAGTGCTAATGTTTGAATAACACATTCCGGTCGGGTATACGATTTTTTTAACTTGAGTATTTCCGATTGTTGCTTTTTCAGATGTATTGCAGGAGACTAATAATAGTTTTTTTAAATTAAAATGTTTTGCATAAAGGTTGATTACGTTTGACACCGGAGTATTGTACTTGGACGAATAGAGCAAATCTTTTTGTATTTCCCCATGTAGAGCAAGGACTGGTCCATTCCAAATAAATCCGTGTTGGTTTTCTTTAGACCAAATCTGAATACTCGTATATGCAAAGAAATATTCGTCATCGACATGAGATGTCGAGGGTATTAGCCGTTGGAGAGAGTTGAGCAGTTTTTTACTTGATACTGGTATTTTATTTCTGATGACATTCAATAACTTATTAATTTTTCTTGGTTTCACTTTGAAATGTTGAAAATCTTTGAGTGCTCCATTTTTTTGAAGGGATATACGTTTCTTATTCAACATTTTTAAGCATTTAACCTTATTCTTTAAGTGTATTTGATTCTGCTGAAAGAGCACAGCTCTAGTTTTTATCTATAAATATATCGTGTTTGAAATAAATTTATTTCAGATTTTTAAAAAAAATGCCAAATTCCCCATCATAACGGAAAAAAAACATACATAAAAAGTGCCAGAAATGGCGATAACTTATATAAGGAATGTGTAACACATGGGGGTAATACTATGGTAGAAAAACCAAAGCCGGGTTCATACATATCGGCAATTGTCGCAGAAGAGGGCGAAACGGATAGTGTTGATAAAACAGAATTGGAACTGAAGTTAGCTAAGATAAAGAATATGATGGTTACAATTGATGAGCGAGTATTAGTTCATGAACGTAAACTAGCAAAGCTATATAAGCTGGATGAAAGGGAAGATACCCGAAAGATAATAGCTAAAGTGACTCAAAAGATATTGGCAAGTTCTTAAACTAAGGAGACTAAATAATGCCTATTGGAGGCGGACAACAAACGAACTGGCATCAAGTAGATAATGAAGTTGATGTTAATACCGATGATCTTCAGAAGCTCATAATGGGTACGGATGACGAGAACAAAAAGAAAGCATCCGCTGAATTTAAACGGGTAGAACCTAAAACGCCTATCCAACAGATTATTCAGGGAGAAGATCAAACTGCTAAAAAAGATTTATTAAAAAACTTCATTCAGAAGGTAGCATCCAAGGGAATGGAGGTATTCAGCGATAAGGGACGTCGTGATACCAAGTCGATTAGTGAGGTAAAACTGCTATTTGGTGATGATGGACTAAAAGCAGACGAGGTATCTATCAGTGCAGAAGCACGGATGGATGAATTAAAAACAAGCGTGGCAGAAAGCTCATCTAGAGTTACAAGTTCTAGTAGTAGCGAAGAAGTGGATTTAGAGGCACGCGAAAATTTCGAAACAGATTTATATACGGAAAAAACCGATGCCAGAAACGAAGTGGAATTGATTGATGATTCAGACTCTTCCAGTATTGATGATATTCTCGATGGAGATGGTGATGTGGAATTAGAGCCGGATTCATTGGATATGCCAGAATTTGATGACGAGGGAGCTCTAATAACTCGAAATGAAAGAGATGGAGATCGTGGAGATCAACGTGGAAATGATTCCGATGATCAGGTCCATTTAGAAGAGAGTATTGAAGAGCAAATAGAGGCAGAAGGTGAAGTCGAGGATGCTGATGTAGAAACAGCGGATGGTGTAAAGAAGGCCTATGGTGATGAAGAGCTGGATGAAGAACTGGAAGATTTAGAGGGTGAAGCAGAGGAAATGGACCAAGATTTTTTTGACGAAGATTTAGAATTGGATAAATTTCGAGTAGGGCGTGACGCACGTGGTAGTAAAGATCGTGGTGATCAACGAGGTGATGATTCGGAAAAACAGGTGCGTGTGATTGAAGCTCGGGACGATCAACTAGTTGAAATCGATGAGGATGAGGATGATCTTTTAGATGAGGACGAACTTGGTGTTGGAAAATCAAAGTCTAAAAAGAAATCTAGTAAAAGTTCCCAGACTAAACGTGTTGGTGGCATAGAGTCTCATTACGGTGATCAGGAAGAAGCCCCCACAGAGGATGAAGATTTGCTTGTTAATTTGCAATCAGATAAGAAAAAATTAGCTGATTTAGATGGAGAGGAAGATGGTGTCGAGTCTGATTTAATGGAAGTTGATGTGGATGAAATGGAAGAAGGGGAAGACGATTCGGTTGATTTCGATGATTTAGATGAAGAGGGTATTGAAGAGGATGAAATTGAAAAAGCAGCAGGTGGACGAATTAGAACAAATGCTGCTGGTGGTAATAGCGCAGACGATTCTGACGGCGATGATAGCTCAGATCGTGACATAGTCGAGAGACAATCTGAAAAAGTAGCCGAGGAGAAAATAACAAAGACAGAGCTTCTTGAAAAGTATACGGATAATTATCGTAAATATTTGCTTAATCCCAAAAAGAATTATTTAGAATTGAAGGCGGATGAAGAAATGCTTTTAAAGGAATTTGGGATCACATCTCGTCAATTAAAAGATATGCAGATGACGATCAGAAATAATATAAAAATGGAGGTTCGTGAGAGTGTAAAAGATTCGATACTACAGAAACAGTTGTCTGCACTAAGTAAATTCGATTCTGTTAGTGCTGATGCAAAATTGAATCAGTTTACGGACTATTTTACATCGAACATACTAATGGGTGGGGCAGATTTTGGTAATTTTGATGATAATTTTCAGGGGCTAGTGAACAAAGCGATGTACTTAGCAAGTAAGGATTTGGCTAATTTTGCAATAGGAGAATTGGAAGATTTTGTTATGAGTGAATCGTTAGATTCCAGTCTAAGTAAAGCTGATAAGATTAAGAGTTTTGAAGCAAAGGTTCAGGAACTGAATTCAATTACAAACAATCCGAAAATTACTGAGGAATGGGCACAGGCAGCAATGGAAGCATTTATGAAAAATTATGGTTTATCGAAAGAAGATGTTGATCTAAGAAAAGGTGAAACATCTGGTATAAATGTAAATGTGGAAACTGGTGCTGGTGATTCTAGTGGTAAACAGGATCAAAAAAGGGAAAAACATGGATATGAATTTGATGCAGATGACGAACGCGGTATTTTTATAAATCGTTTACGCGCATTATATTTGCAGCGTGCTTTAAATCCAGGACTTAGAACGACTCTTGATACCGAATTTAAAATACGAAAGCTTAAAAACGGGCTTTTAAAAATGGGTGTTTATACGGATGTTTTAAATACTGATATCCAAGAGGAAGCTAATGAGGTAGCAAAGGAGCGATTAATGCAGATGCTTGAGGAAGCGCTTCAGGAAAGAGCCTCCCTATATGATCTTAGGGGTTCTGCCTATCAATTAATAGAGGATAAAATAAAGAGTATTTTAAAGAATGGAGAAAAGGTAGGATTAGATCTGGATAAAATCGAATTTAATAAGATTCGAGATAAAGTTAATTATGAAATGTATGAAGTTACGAAGAAAGAGATGGAAATGATTGGTGTTCGTCTTTCTGATGAAGATTTGCCGGCATTGGTTGTTAAGTATCGTGAAATGAAAAAACTAATAGAACGCTTAAGTGAGGAGTCGGGGTTTGATGCGAATGTTAGTGGCCATGAAGCGCTGGAACGAATCACGATCGCTGAGACTGCTTAGGGCATAAGTTATGGAAAATTTAAACGAAATTGAGCTCATCAGCAGTGGTGAATCCATTTATGAAATTTCTAATGATGGCGTATTGGAGTTATCTCAGCTGATAGATGCGAGTGATGGTGGTGTGACCGTTGGTGCGGTTATAGCTGCTGATGATTTTGTGCCGGCGGGTATTGTTGAGTCGGATGTTGATACTTTAAAAAACAAAATTCGTGCTAAGCAGAATAAATTTACTAAACCTACAGTCGATAATAATCGACAAATATTTCAGATCGCATCGCTTCGAGTTGAACTGAATAATGATGCCGAGATTATTCGCGAGAGGGGATATTATTGTTTAACAGAAAATATTAAATATTATGATGATGATAGAATTCTTAAGATTAACAGTCATTTAGTGAAAATTCCTCAGAACTGTAATATTTTAATTGATGACGGATTTATTCAACTGGATATTACAGAGAATCCATTAAAACTAATGGATCAATATTGTCAGTTAATTATTGAGTATAACGAGGAGTTGTTCCGTTTAAAATATGACAGTTATCACTTGGATTTTGATAAGAATGATACCAACCTTTTTATTGATAATCTTGGGAATGTAACATTTACTTACCATGACGAAATAGCGGTTATAAACATTGTGAATGATATTTTAAAATTGGGTCGATATGAACTGAATCTATTAGGAGAGGATCGTGATTTAGTCGCTAATGGAAAATGGATTAAGCTTAATCGTAATTTATCTATAGATGGTATTAATGGTGTTCTGAAAATGGGAAATAGTAAGATTAAAATTCCAGAAGATAGTTATATTACATCCACGATTGATGGTGCAAATATTTATCTTAGGAATAAATCAAAGGGAAGTGTTGTCCAGCTTTATGCAATTTGTCAGGGGGATTATGTTGAATTTCGAAATCAGAATAACTCGATACGGATGAAGAAAGGGGCCAATGTAATAGTGGACTCTTTCGCATGTATTCACTTTGATTACGAGGGAGAAAAAGCTTGGATCGATTTTAAAACATATTTAATGAAACTGGGTGAGATGACGGTACATATATATAGAGGTGAGAATATAAAGGTAACGGGTAAGTGGGTTTATTTAAATGAAGTAACATCGATAAACCCAGAGTCTCAACTAGTTAAATATGGTCGGAGTAAAATACTGGTTCAGGGAGTAGTTGAATTATTTCCTGCCATTGATCAATTAGAACTGAAAAAAAAGGATAAAAGCATTTTTTGTATACCGCGGCACAAACAGCTGTTTATCAGAGTTGGCGGTAAGCTTATTATTTTAACTATAACAGTGGGGATTGCGATTGATCAGAATGGAAATTTATCATTTGATCATGGTGGATATCGTGCACTTTTAGATACAACTTTTATGATCTTAAATATTGACTCAGTAAAAATGAATATGGGTGAAATTCTTGGCATTTGTATCGAATTTATCGGTAATACTGTAATTGTAAGTACGCAGGATCATGAGCGCAATTTTTTTGAATTATTGCAGAGTCAGCTTTCTAAAGGTGGTATTATTTCGCTGCTAGCTAAATTGACTCAGTCGGATATCGATATTTCGGAACTCATAGATATGATTTTAAATAGAGGTGGTGATATCATTAAGCTTTTACAGGAAGCTGGTGTTAACCTAGACTCTGCCATTGTGGAAAAATTGCAAAAATTATTAGGTAAAAATATCCTGTCTGAATTAATGTCATCTGATGGTAATCTTCTCGATATGAACCAATTGATGTGTTTATCGATACAGGGTGGTGACTTAAATCAATTGATGCTTGGAGGGCAGATGATGTCTTTACCAAGTGCCGAAGAAATAGTTGAATTAGTACTTTCGAGTGGTGGTATGGAAAGTATTCTTGCGAAGATTAAAGGATCTGATATTAATCTGTTACTTGCTAATAGCTAGATCACTAGCTAAATTCCGAATGTTTTTCCGCTAATTTTGTAAATATAGGTCAAAATATCTGCCACAGCTGAGTACATATCCGAAGGAATTGGCTCACCAACTTTACTGTTTTTATATAATGATCGTGCAACAGGTGGATTTTCAACAATGGGTACATTATTCTCAGTTGCAAGATCACGAATTCTTTCTGCTACTTTTCGGATACCCTTAGCGGTAACTATTGGCGCTCTGTTATCCTGTGCGTTGTAGCGAACGGCCACGGCGACATGAAATGGATTTGTGATTACGACATCTGCTTGAGGCACTTCCTCCATCATGCGATGTCTGGCCATTTCCTGTTGTCGTCTTCGGATAGCACCTTTAATTTGGGGATCACCTTCAGAACGTTTGTGTTCTTCTTTTATTTCTTGTTTTGTCATTTTCATTTGTTCATTTAAGGAGTATCTCTGAAATGCATAATCTGCTCCAGCAATTATAATGAACGCGAGCATTATTTTATATAGAATTTCTCCTGCCATTTTACAGATTATAAAAAAAGATTGAAGTAAGGATAGGTCAAAGAAGGTGAAAATAATGGGCACATCTTTCCGTATGCTGCTATAAACGATATATCCAATGAAGATCATTTTAGCTAATGTTTTGAAGAGGTTCTCAAGTGATTTCTTTGAGACTAAATTTTGAAATCCCTTAATTGGATTTAGCTTACCAGGATTTGGCTTGATTGGAGTTAGGGTTAGCAAGAATCCAATTTGAAGGATATTGCTGATAATAATGACGAGAAGGATTACAATCATAATGGGTACTACGATGATAAGAAAATTAAAGAGTATATTTAGAAAAATATTTGATAGTTCATCCCGTTGAACGCTAATAGAATGCACGTTGGTAAAATAAAAACGAATAACATATTCCAGTTGATTAAAAATGTGTTTGCCGAATATGCGAAAAATGAGTAGAGTAATTAGCAACACGAGTGCTGTGCTGACTTCGACGCTTTTAGCAACACTCCCCTTTTTGCGGAATTCTCCCTTTTTTTTGGGGGTGGGCTTTTCTGTTTTTGAAGGATCGGACATTTAGAGGTGTTTCAACGCGAGTATTATATTTTGGTAAGTTAAATAAGGTATTTTAATGAAAAAATTACCGAAGTAAATAAATGCTGAGTATAGTACTATAAATCCGACCATATTTTTTAAAGGCATACCTGTTAGGAATACGTTCATTTGTGGAACACTTTTTGCAATAATACCTAAGCTGAAATCTATTAAAAAAAGTATTCCAATAACAGGTGCTGCCAATTTGAGTCCGATGACAAAGCTGTTGCCGACTATCGTCATAAATGCGTCTATAAAAGAGCCAGAAAAACTGAGTGTCCCCATGGGTAATATTTCGTAGCTGTTTGCAGCAGCTAATATAATGTAGTGATGTCCGTTAAAACATAGAAAGAGCAGGATTGTGATCATGTATTGTAATTGTCCCATTAAGGATTGTCGTTCTTTTGTCATTGGATCAACCACACTTGCAATCATCATCCCCATTGATCGATCAATAATTCGGCCTGTAAATTGTATTGCGATAAACAACATATTGGCAATGTAGCCGATTAGTATCCCAACAAGTGCTTCTGATACTATGATGACTGCATATGAGACCATGTTTATTTCCTTAAACATGTTTTGCTTTTCAGGTGATAGTGTGAATAGCAGGTAGGCAACCATAAGCGAAATAATAATTTTAATTTGAACTGGAATAACCCTTGTGCCAAATATTGGTGCGGTTGTGAATATGCCGATAATACGACAAAAAAGTGCAAAGAAAAAATAGATATATGTTAGGTTTAGTATTGGGTAAAACATATCACTGGGTGAAATATGCGATACTAGTGAAGAGCCTTGTTGTGAATGTTAATAAATTATTTAAAATCCATCCACCCAAGATATACATAACGACAAACATTGCAATAAATTTGGGGACAAATGTTATAGACATATCTTGTATTTGCGTGACTGCTTGTAAAATAGCGATTGAAATTCCTAGAAATAATGCTGTAAATAGTATTGGGGAAACTATTGTAAAAATTAGCGAGATTGATTCTCTCCCTAAGTTGAGGATAAAGGTTTCGCCCATGTCAGTTAAAGCTTAGTAATAGTGAATTAACAATTAAATTCCACCCATCAACTAGTATAAATAGTAGTATCTTGAATGGTAGAGATATCATGACGGGTGGTAGCATCATCATCCCCATTGACATGAGGACGGAGGCAATGGTGATATCTATTATAAGAAAGGGAATAAATATTACGAAACCCATTTGAAATGCTGTTTTCAGTTCGGATAGGACAAAGGAGACTATTAGTATATGTGTTGGAATATCTGCTTTATTTTTGGGCCGTATTTTAGCAAAGTTAACAAATAATAAGAGATCTTTTTTTCGAGTTTGTTTAAACATGAATGCACGTATCGGAGATAATCCTTTTTGTATTGCCTCTTGTTGAGTTATTTGTCCATTCGTATAGGGCTGAATTGATTCAGAGTAAATTTCCTCAAAAACAGGTGCCATTATAAAAAAAGTTAGGAATAATGCGATCCCAATTAGTACTTGGTTTGGTGGTGTTTGCTGGGTTGCTAGTGCATTTCGAATAAATCCGAGTACAATGATAATTCGAGTAAATGATGTGACTAAAATAATAAGAGATGGTGCAAGTGTTAAAACTGTAAGTGCTAGTAATATTTGTAGTGCCGAGTTTATTGCTTCGGGGTTGCTGGTTTGAGATAGGGCAAAGCTTATTTCAGGGATTGCAAAATTCATTTTTTGTTTAGATCTTCCAATTTATTTGAGTTATCAATGATATCTTTCAAGGTACTTTCAAATTTAGTATCAATTTTTGTTTTTTTCTTCCTTTTATTAAAAAATCCAAGTAAATTTATTGCTTTTTGTGCTGAGTGTTCTTCTTCTTTAGTTAATATGCTAAGTATTTCTTTTTGGTCTTTTATCGTATCCAATAAAATCATTTGGCTGCTATTATTTGCTAATAGATAGAGTTTTTTCCCAATTTTAATAAATAAAATCTTAAGAGAGTTATTGATAGATATTTCTTTTAATAAATAGCTATGGTTGCTCGGCTTAACTTTGAGTACATGTTTCAAGATATAGATGCTTAAGTAAATAAGTCCAATTACAAGTAGTGTGTTTAAAACAAAACTGACTGGGTTAATGGGTAAAGAAGCAGTATTGGCTATATTTGCACTTATATTTGCCGATGGTTCGGTAATAAAAAAGAGTGGGTCTTTGGTCATGTATATTAGCCGAGATTTTTTTTCGAGTTAAATATTTCTGATATTCGTAAGGCAAAGTTTTCATCAATAACAACCACTTCACCTTTTGCAATTATTTTCCCATTAGCTAACAGATCTACCGGTTCACCAGCTAATCTATTTAGTTCAACCACGGTTCCTAAACCAAAATTTAGAATCTCTTGGATAGATGTTTTTGTTCTCCCTAATTCGACAGAAAGTTCTAGCGGGATGTCTTTAATAAGTGAAATTTCAGATTTCCCATTGTCTTCTTTCGAATTTGAAAGTGGTTTAAAATCTGCTGACTTAGCGTCCTGTGGATTCGGTATGCCTACTGCAGCTGGTTTTTGATCTACAGTTGGTGGTGGAGCTGAAGTAGTTGGACGATCGAACCCTACAGCTTCGCCTCCTTCTAACCCGAGCAGCTGGTCAATTTCATTTTGGCTTATACTAACTTCATTGCTCATTATTGGCTCCTGTTTATATGTTTGTTATTACTGTATTATAAAGTCGTTGAAATATACGTTCAATACTTTACCACTTTTTAATATAAAATTACATTTCAAAATTATAGCTTTTCTTAAATGACTTTTTCCTTCGACTGATTTTATATCATTAAATGTTTTGCTAGAGAGTATATTTATTATGTAGTTTCGTAGTACTGTTTTTTTTGTTTCAATTTCGGCACTGACTTTTTCGTCTTTTACTTCCAGGCTAAGTGAGACTTTTAGATACCGTCTTCCCCCGTAATCGATAAGGTTTACTAAATAATCTCTCATTGGGACTATGGTGCCAAGTGTTTCGGTTACTTTTGTTTCCTTTGGTTCTGGTCTGTTTACTAGAAAGACAACGCTTACTGTGGTGATTAAAATGAGAAATGTTAGTACAATCGCTAATATTATAATGATTGTTGATTTTCGTTTTAGTAATGGTACGGATTCAGTTGCCTCTTCAGGCTTTTCTGCCTCTTCTTTTTTTTCTGCCATGGTAGTATTTAATATAACTCAATATCTTGTTTTTTGACAATGATGATTGTAACTCGCCTGTTTTTTGCGCGGTTATGTGCGGTATCATTTTTTACAACAGGTTTGTATTCACCATATCCTGCAATTGATATCCGTTTCGGATTTATTTTTGGTTTTTGTATTAAATACGCGTTTACTGCGAGGGCACGTGCTGCTGATAA
>Ga0208900_1000264_pt1 | contig 33539 bp, 23 predicted proteins | sample AntAceMetag02UKK_FD_184763 | JGI IMG/M metagenome (GOLD analysis project Ga0208900, IMG submission 184763) | Saline lake microbial communities from Ace Lake, Antarctica - Antarctic Ace Lake Metagenome 02UKK (SPAdes) (version 2) | ecosystem: Environmental > Aquatic > Non-marine Saline and... | reverse complement strand
CTCGAATTATCCATAAAGCAAGCATCCATATACAGCGAACTGTAATTGTACATTTCTACTCCCCATGAAGTATTATTCAGGAACTCACTATTATTAACAGTTGAAGATGAATAATCCATGTAAATGCCCGAGTTGCTGTTGTTGTTGAAAGCCGAATTGTTTATTACAGCGCCATCCGATTTATACAAATAAACGCCATATCTACTGTTTAATTGGAATAAACAGTTTTCGATTGAGGCTGACGACCATTCAAAATAAATGCCGTCGTAAGCATATTCAACAGTAGTATATTGGAAATTTGAATTATCATTGGCGGCATCGTAAAAATCGATTCCTGCCCATTGGTTGGGCTGCTGCTGTTGATTGCCGGGGCCTGAGGTGAATAAAACATTGTTTCCATTAGTGCCATTACATTCCAGGTAGCCATAAACAAACAAATTATAATTTCCCAGGAAACGGACTATTGTACCCGCTTCAATGATTAATGAATCGCCTTCAGGAATAGTAATATCGCCCGACACGCTGATAAATTCGCTCCAGGTACCCGACACGTTTCCTGAAACATTAGTTCCCATGTCGTAAAGCATCGATTCGCCAAGATCAGTATCCTGCACAATCGACATATTTTCCATTATGATGGGTGTTTGAAATCCTGTTTTACTCAACCGAATGGAATAAACGCCCGGGAAAATATCATGTGTTTCAAAATACCCAAGTGCATTTGTGTAAATACTATCGGCTACTGCCGAAGGTGACTGTGGAACAAATTTAACCTTGATGTTGGCATGGTTATTCCTGTCCTCAAGGAAAGCAAAGCCCAAAACGGTAGTCTGGCTGGTATTGTTTACCAGCAATGCTGCGGACTGGCCGGAGAATGATTCGTTGGGTGTACCACTGTAATCGTAATTGCCGGATACTATATAATAGTAGGTATGAAAATCCTGTGCCGTTGCGTCAGTGAGCGTGGTATCAGAAATATTATCGGCCAATAAATTGAAGGCTCCGGGCGTAAACCCATCCTGCTCACTCCGATAGATTGTATAATCAACAAAATTCGTAAGGTCAAGGGGTTCGTACCAATTAACTTCAACCGTACCATCGTTATTATCTGTAACGCCCAGCCCATAAGGAGGAAAAGTAGTAACTTCGAATGAATACAACTCAGCAGGTGCATTCAGAGGAAGAATGTAATTATCAGTCCCATCTGTTGCAGTTAAGTAATAATCAATTCCAGTGTTGATGGCTTGCCCGGGAATATTTCCTGTAAACTCCTGGGTGCTTCCTATTTCTGTCATCGCAACTTCATTGAACGACCCGCCATTGATTCTGTAAAAAAGTTTAGCTTCAGATATTAAATCACCTTCATTATCTATTACCAATGCAGTAATTTGGTAGGGACCACTAAGATTGTTTGTATTTGATAATGGGGTGTGAATGATATTATAAAATTGTCCTTGAAAATGGTTGGGGCTAATTGTACCAGTGTTGACAAGATTATTGGTATTCATCCTAATTCGTCCTTCACCACCGTTACCGGCAAGATTGCTATAATGTCCAACTCCCCCATTTCCTCCGAGAGAGGAAATCGCAGTTGAGTTGTCGATGTTAAAAGCTTCAAGGTAAACTGACCCACCGGCAGCACCGCCGCCGCCACCTGAGTTTGAACCACCATTTCCACCAATTCCACCATCCGATTCAATAATCCCCTCACAGTCGATTGAATTGCAGGAGATGTAAAGCAGACCACCACCATTTCCACCAAAGCCAGGATTGTAAGGGCTATGGCGTCCGCCACAACCACCGCCGCTGCCCAAATAAAGTTTGGCAAGGTCGGCAGAACCATAAGTTCCGCCGCCACCACCGCCACCACCTTCGCCTTTGCTTCCACCATTTCCAGACATATTATCCCCGCCATTCAGGCCATTGTTACTATTGTTGTAGCTGTTTCCGCCAAAGCCAAAAGTACCATATCCGGCACCACCAGCACTCCCGGTATAGCCACCGCCACCTCCACCAGCACCACCAAGATTGGCAGAACCAAGTCCAACTGATCCTCCGGTAGCTCCTCCGCCACCTCCGGCGATTCCATTACCTCCATTATAGCCATTGTAGGCTGCACCGCCACCACCAGCACCAGCTTTTCCATGGGGATCAGCGGTATAGTGTCCACCATCGCCACCAACATCAACAAAGCTTTCGCCCCCCTGGCCACCACCATACGTGTCACCAAACTGGGTTCCACCACGGTAGCCTTTGCCTGTTGAAGTTACAATACCTGTAGCACTAATTGTTACAGTACTGTTTGACCTGAAATACAGTATTCCTCCGGTATTACCGTCCCATCCCGGGCAGGTAAGCGTTCCTGTAATATCCACATCAGTGTACTGAGGTATCCTCACTACCTGGTGCTTCATGCCATCCACAGCATTAAATTCCTGTCTCAAGGAAGATTCAAGACTTAACTCGCCGGATGAAGTTCCGGCAACGTAATGCACCTCCCATTTACCGACACGATTATCGTTCATGTTAGTTTCTGCATCCTGCATGGTGATAATTAATACTTCATCACCAACCTGAATGCCTCCGGTACTATCTACAAGAATTGAGAACGCACCGGCAAAATTGCTGCCGGTCACAGTTGTTCGTTCGGTGTTAATTGTGAGCGTTTCGCCCTCGTTAACCGTGAGTGTGCCATCTGATCCGTTGCCAAAAGGATTTTGTGCATTTGCTACAAAGAGCACAAACATTAAATTGAAAATAAGTGTAAAAAGACTTTTCATGTTACTGTGGTTTTATGTTAATAATATTTTAAAAAATTCATTTAATAATGGGGTCAACTTGTAAAATCAGATTTAGGAAGTCGGATAATAACACCTTTAAATTTGAAAGATATTAATTTACGGTGTAAAAGTCATAAGACTTTTTCTTAAAAAATTGTAATAATAATCTTTTAATGTTAATGTGTTGTTAAATATTATTCGGGTGAATGGCTTATTTACCGGGGTTATCCCGGTTATTTTATTCTATTGATTTAAAAAAAAGTTGTGTGCTTTCATTAGCACCTGCTTGTCAGTTGATGGATTGGTGCTTTTGATACATCAAAAAACTTACTTTAGAGACAAGTACTATTTTGGATGCTGAAGAAAAAAGTTGTCCCTTCTCCAATACTTGATTCAAACCAGATTTTACCTTCAAGCAATTCAATTATTTTTTTAGTGTAATACAATCCCAGGCCGGTGCCGCCATATTCGCGTTTCAGCCCCTGGTCGATTTGCCTGAAACGCTCAAAAACCAGCTCTTGCATTTCAACGGGAATCCCAATCCCGGTATCTTTTACAAAAAATGTTACCTCACTTTGCGCGGTGTTTTTAACTCCAAAACTAATTTTTCCGGAATTTGTGAATTTTATGGCATTATGAATCAAATTATTAAAAACTCTCTTTAGCAAAGATTTGTCTGTTTTTAAATCAAAAAACGGATGTTCGTTTGGGAAATCAAGCAAAATTTCAATTTGATTTTTTTTCAGTTTCGATTGGTGTGTTAAGGCATAGTTGAGCACTTCACTAAGAAAACTATTAAGTTCCACCGGTTTTATTTCAGGTATGGTATCACCCATTTCCAGATCGATAGTTTGAAAAATATCATCAATTAACGAAAGCAGGTTGTTTCCACTCAGGTTTATTTCTCCGGCAAAATCCTCAATTTCTTCAATTTGCATACTCCGGTCTATCAAATCGGAAAGTCCGATGATGTGAGTGAGGGGGGTGCGCATTTCGTGGTTCATCATACCAAGAAATGCAGATTTAAGTTTATCGGATTCTTCGGCTTTTTCTTTGGCAATATTTAATTCGCGGTTTTTGGTCAGGAGGGATTCGTGTGCTTTTTGCAATTCGCGTTCAATTTTTTTCCGTTCGGTAATGTCCCTAAAAATACCGAGGGTGCTCGTGTAATTACCGTTTTCATCCAAATTGGGTGTCGCGGTAACAAGCAAGTCTCTTGTTTGGCCGTCAGGTCTAATTATTTCAATTTCATAAGTTGATTTTAAGCCTTCTTTTCTTATGTTGGTTTCCTGGAGAATCCTTTCAAATTCGCCGGGCGACATAAATTCTTCCAGCTTTCGGTTTATCAGGCCTTCATTTTCTACACCAAAAAATTTATTTGCAGCTGGATTGGAAAATAAAAATTTATTATCGCTGTCGGTAATTCCGGCACCTTCGCCAATGTTTTCTACTAAATCTCTAAATTGTTTTTCGCTGGCTTTTAAAGCCTTTTCTGCTTCCACCCGTTCCGAGATATCTTCGGCCAGGGCAACACCGTTTTGTATCTTTCCCTGGTCATCCACTATCCCCTGGAATAACACTCTTACCGGCGCTTTTCGATTTGTTAGCACTGAATGGTAGGTGCCTTCAAAGGATCCAGTGCCTGTTTCAAGCGAATCTTTAAGCCCGGCAAGCATTGCTTCATTCTTTAAATCGCGGAAGATGTTGAACCCACTTAGCACATCCCGGGGACTCCCCAGAAGTGTGGCAAATTTTTCGTTGCAATCGGTTAATATTCCATCTTTGGTGTAATATCCAATGGCCAGTGGCGAGTTGTTAAAAATGCCCTGGTACCTTTCCACGCTGTTGCGCAGTTCTTCTTCGGTTTTTTTGCGCTCGCTAATGTCGATAGCCAGCCCCCTAAGGCCAGTCATTTGTTGCCTGCAAAAAATAGGGCTGTTAAAAATCTGTGCAATTATTTGTTTCCCCGAGCCGGTAAGCAGGCGATATTCATTTCCCGTGGTACGTTTCCCCGACGAGTTATTTAAAATACTTACCATGGCTTTGTCCAAATCGTCAGGATGTATCACTGTCGATATATTTACTTTGCCCTGCTCAATATCAGTAAAGCTAAGTCCAAGTTTTTCGATGCCATATTTATTCATAAAAATGAAATTTCCCGACAAGTCAATCTCATAAACTATCTCTGATATAAGGTTGACAAGGCTATCGAAAGGCTCAAGAATATCGGTATTTTTTTTATTAACAGCTTCAGCATGATTGCGAATATCAGCAAACAAAAATTTCAGTTTATCCAATTCATCTTCTGCTGTGCTTTTTCCTGCTAATAGATCAATATCATTTAAACGAGTATCGAAGTCGGTAATTTTATCAATTAGTTGTTTCATCATCTTTTATAATAATTGGACATAAAAGTATGAAAAATTTGATTTGATTAACTTGTATTAAAAATCAATTAATCAGAAATTGGGGAAAAGCATTTAGAATTATCCCATTTTGTTCCTGCTAAAAACAGCTACTTTTGTTGGCAAAATCTGATAATATGAAATCAATTTGTGTTTTTTGCGGATCGAGTGTAGGAAGGCAACAAAGCTACACCGATAAGGCGCGAAGTTTTGGGAAACTTATTGCCACAAGTAATCTTCGCTTGGTTTATGGTGGCGGCAATATTGGCCTGATGCGCGAAATTGCCGATGCCGTTTTGGAACATGGCGGCGAAGTTACAGGCGTGATGCCCGGGCTGATAGCTAAGAAAGAAATAGTGCATACCGGGCTTACAAACCTCCATATTGTTGACACAATGCACGAGCGCAAAGCCCTGATGGCCGAGCTTTCGGATGCCTTTGTGGCCATGCCCGGAGGGTTTGGGACCATCGATGAAATGTTTGAAATCCTTACCTGGAACCAGCTCGAAATTATTAGAAAGCCGGCAGCACTTTTTAATATCAATGGATATTTCGATGATTTATTAACCTTTATCGAACATGCAGTTAGCGAAAGATTTGTGCGGACAGAGCATAAAAACAACCTGATTGTTGAGGATGATGAGAAAATTTTGTTGGAGAAATTGTTTAACCATAAACCCGCCAAAGCGGAGAAGTGGGTTGAAAGGCTGAAAAAGGATTTGATTTAAAGAATGTGGTTAATGCGATTTTTGTGGAAGGGCTCTTTTTTAAGTCCTCAGTCCTCAGTCTTCAGTTGGCAGTGCCGGGCTTCGCCCGTGCATCCTCGAAAAGTTACGAAAATCGTAGATTTTCTACTTTTCGGGATCTTCAGTCCTCAGTCCCGAAAGCTTTCAGCGAATTTATTAATGCCTTTTAATTTAGTTTTTAACTTATTAAACACCACATATAAAACATGTTACGTTTTTATTTTTGATAATTAAATATGGCGGTACCTTTTTTTAGTGAATTTTCGTGTCTTCGTGGTTTGTGCCATAGGCATCACTATGTGAGTGGCATTTATTTTTGCTACAACCTGTCCCGATTATCGGGAAAAACAAATCCCACGAAACAACGCCACATTTAAATTTAAATTACTTGAATAAAACAGTAAGTAAATCAAATCATTACAATATTATGAACTCTAATTTACAATGCTAATAAGATGATTATTATCGGAATTACAGGAACTTTAGGCGCGGGAAAAGGCTCCATAGTTGATTATCTTAAAGCCGGGAAAAATTTTAGGCATCTGTCCGTCAGGGGATTTTTAACTGATGAAATTATTAAGCGGGGCTTAAAAGTTGACCGCGACAGTATGACCGAAGTAGCAAACGAGTTAAGGGCGCAAAACTCCCCATCGTTTATTGTAGATCAATTGTACCTGGAAGCCCTAAAAACCGGAAGCAATTGTGTAATCGAAAGTATTCGCACACCCGGAGAAATTACAAGCCTCAGGGCGAAAGGGAATTTTACCTTGTTTGCCGTTGATTGCGATCCCGTGGTGCGCTACAACAGGATAAAATCCCGGGCTTCGGAAACCGATAAAGTAGATTATGAAACTTTTTTGGCCAACGAAAAACGTGAAATGTCCACTGATGATCCCAACAAACAAAACCTGAAAAAGTGTATCGAAATGGCGGATTTTGTTTTTGATAATAGTGGGACAATAGATGAGCTTTATAGCGAGATAGCTGCCGTGGTTAAAGCGCTGGATTTTTAGTTTTTTGCCACAGCCCTGATTTAAAATAAAATTCATCCGGACTCAAATCAAATTTTTCACCATCAAACTCAACAATGCTATCAGGAGCATAGGCCAATAAATCAAGCCCTTTTTTAAAAGATGCTTGCCCTAAGCGTTTTACAAGTAAAAACATTCCGGGCTTCGCATAATCCAGCAATGCCCCCGATTCGCAAACCACAGGCTGATTTTCAGGAATGAGTTCGAGTAATAAATCAAAAGCTTCCCTTATGTTTTTATCGATGGTTTGGAGGTAGAAAACTATTGATGCACCAGCACGTAACATCCGCGAACTATCTTTATCAGCCAGCGGATTAGTTTCTTCTATGATTTGCCAGTTACCATCCTGATCAATCACCTTTTGCCCATCAACCTGCTGATGAAGGTGTGGCGAAATTTTAATCCCCACCACCTCATGTGTTTTTGAAACAGCAGAAATCAGCTCGCAGGCAAAACTTGTTTTCCCCACATTTCGGCCTGTTCCGGCAATCATCAATAAATTTGGGATTTCTCTCATTTCAGAATTCTGCTTTGGTTTTAATAGTGTTTCGAGTTCAACTTTTGAGTTCACATTAAAAAAAACATCCTTGCCGATCCTATCCTTCGCGCCAGTAATAAATTTTTTATGGTTTGTATTGTTGATCAAATCCTGGATTTTGAATTTCCCCGATAGGATAAATTTTTCAAACTCCGGGATCAAAGTTTTTCGATAGGCCGCGCACAGGGGCTCATAATATTCATTCCCATGCCAGGGAATCACAGTATCAAATTCATCTATTGAATCAATAATTTGAGATATTACATAAGATGTAATTAGGGGCATATCGCAGGAGAGCACAAAATTGATCTCATTTTTAGATTGTTTCAGGCACGAATAAATTCCGCCCATAGGCCCCGAATCGGGGATTTCATCTTTGACTACTTCAAAGCCGAGAAAATCGTAGGCGGTGGCGTTTGTGCTGATAAGTATTTGATTACAAAATGGCAATAAGGCTTCAATTGCGTACTCGATCATGGGCTTCCCCCGGAAAGGGATTAAACCTTTTTCGGCACCCATTCGGCTGCTTTTACCGCCGGCAAGTACGATTCCGGTTATTTTCTTTTCTATCATAAAAATGCGCTTCGCTTAATTAACTTCGTGCAATTTGGCTTCGCCGTCATTTGTGCTTCGCATGACCACTAATGGCTTTTTCTTACCACAAAAGTACATAGAAGAACACATAAGTAATCAATGGCTACCAATGCCGATCCCGAAAGCTTTCGGGACAGAAATCTACGATTTCATATTTTTTCGAGCATCCTCGAAAAGTTACGAAAATCAATCCCAAAGATTCGGGATCTACTTTTCGGGATGACAATCAATGACTATTTTCTTGTCGCAAAATAAAACAAAAAAGCCGCACCACAATTAAATGGTACGGCCCAATTTAAGCTATGAAAAAGCTGTAATTATTGTTCAATCGGATTACTTGGATCAGCAATCCATTCGTTGTAAGCGCCGTCATAAACCTTTACATTATTAAAGCCTGCTCCGGTAAGTGCTACAAATATTGGGCATGCACGTACGCTGGTTACGCAGTAGGCAATAACTTCTTTGTCGGGAGTAATATCATGTTTTTTGGCAACAGCAATAATTTCTTCCTTAGTTTTGAAATCACCATTTTCGGTTAAAAACTCTTTGTACTCGATGTTGATAGCACCTTTAAGGTGCCCTTTGCTAACGGGTTTTTCGGAAGTGCCATTATATTCATTGGCAGCTCTCGAATCGATTACCACTGCTTTATCGCTGACAAGTGCTTTTTTTACTTCGTCAATATTGGCAATAATGGCTTTGTTAACTTTGGGTGTGAATGTTGCGGGCTGAATTTTGGAAGCACCGGCAGTTAAAGGAAGTCTCACTTTACGCCATTCGCCTTCCATGTCTTTGTGAAGCAGACGAACATTTTCTGCACCAACATACTTCAGTATCCAATACACACGGCTGTTGTATTTGCTTGAGCCTTCATCGTAAATTATCACATTGGTAGTATTACTGATGCCATTTTCGCCAAAAATTTTGGCCAGTTCTTCGGGCGATTTTATCAATCCTTCGATGTCGCCGTCTTTGTAAAGGCTTTTGTGGGGAATGTTCACCGCGTTGGGGATGTGTTTTTTGTAGTTGTCTTCGCTGCTTGCATCAACTACAACAATGTTCTTGTCGTTTTTTAATTCGGCCATAAAATCTTTGGCCGAAATTACGTCCTGTGCTTTGAGGTTAGCACTCAGTAAAATTAGTAAGCTTAATAAGAGTGTTTGGAATTTCATTTTTTTAATTTTTTGAGGTTATACAATTAAATCATTTTTTAGAAAATTACCTGGAGCTGAGCATAAAAAGCGTTATTGGCTTTATCAACACCGGCAAAATCGTTCATTACATAGTTTACCTGGAGACGAGTCCATTCGTTAAAGAAATAATTGAAACCCACGGTGTACGAGTTTTTCATATTATTATCCGTATCTGAATTGGGGTCGTAACTTTCGTATTTTACAACCGGCTCAAGGTTCCATGGTGTTTTATAAAGCAACATGGCTGCAAAGCCGTTCTTTTTTGTTTCGCCAACGGCAGGGGTAATCTCGATGGGTTCACCACAACCACCACCTGAAAGTGCAAATCCATCATCGCTTCCGCCAATATATTCGCCCTGGAAGAGGAAATTGAATTTTTCGACAGAAAGGTCAGCACCAAAGCGGGTTAGTTTATCGCTATCGCTTTGCGAATCTTTCAGTACTTTCCCGGTTTTGAAGCTACCGCCAATATGTATAAAATCCAAGGGGCTTACTACAAGGCGTCCTGTGAAAGTTTTATTTTTATTATTGTCGATCGCATTTGCTCCGGTACCATTGGTTACCGCAAGTTTCCAATCCAAAACATTATGTTCTGATTCACCCAATTTGGTTCCACCATAAATCATAATTCCAAGGTCGCGGAAATGACTGGCCATTTCATTAACAACAAGGGAACGATTGACGGTATGTAATTTTTGGCAGGGTGTGGAAAGCTCAAGGCCAAAAGGCTGTTTAAACTGTCCAACAGTAATATTTGCCCAAGGGCCTAAACGGTGCCAGGTAATAAAAAAGTCAAGTAAATATGGGCCGCCGATTTTTGGGCTAAATTCAGCCAGTGCATAATAGCTAAAATCGTAGGGAATGGTTCCCATAACACCGATGCGGGCACGCTGGAAGTAGAAATTATTGGTGGCTTCTCCGTTATGTTCGTTAAATTCAAATTGTGGTTGGAGGTATCCCATAACATTTACGCCGTCTTCCGATTTTGCTTCCATGCATCCCTGGGCTTCAACGAAAGCTGGAGCCATCATTAAAAAAGCAAAAATTGCTATAAGTAGTCTTTTCATTTTAGTATTAGTTTTTTGATTAGAAAAAAATGGGAATAAAAAAAATGATAAAACCAAAAAATGGACTGCAAAATTTACAGTCCATTTTTTGGGTTTCAAAAGTCTTTATTTTGTACTTGTGGACAAGTCGTAATCCATGGTTTGTCCTGCTGAGAATTGGTGTGTGGGCTCAAGGTCTGACCAGATCATTCCATTGGTGCCGAATTTCAGGCTGTATGCATCATAACCCATTACAGTTAAATATGCAGTAATCATTGATGATGTTTGGCCTGTCCAGCAGTAAGTAACCACTTTTGCTGTGCCATCGTAGTATGCATATTCACCATCTTTAAGTGTAAGTGGAAGAATGCGGTGTGCGGTTTTGATATTACCGTGGGCTGTAACGTCAGCTTCTGCCCAGTAGTTATTAATGAAATAATTTGAAGGGTTTGCAAGAACATCGGTATTGTTTACACCTTTAAAACCACCTTCGAGCAATTTTGCAACACGGTCAACAAGTATTTCGTCCATAACATCGGTGGTGTAAAGCAGCTCGGGAGCTGTCATTGGTGTATTTGCAACTATATCCCCGGGAGCATCAGCCCAGTTTGGGTCTCCAATGCCTACATCACCGGTTGCACCAATCCATGCACCGTTTGTTGCCGGATTCCAACTGCTCATACCCCATTTCAGTACTTTTGCTGTTGGGTATCCACTCAGGCGCAAAGCTACAACTGCAACACCCGCGTTTTGTCCGGTATAGCAAGTTACAACAATAGTTTTCCCACCATTATCGGCAGCTTTTTCCAAAAGGTTGCCAAAGGTTGCATATACAGCACCGGCAATGTGGCCAGTATTAAAATCAGCTTCGTTACGGATATCAATCACATAATAATCGTCCATTGCATCGTGAACGGCTGTTGCAGATGTAATCCAACCATCAAGCACATTGGTAAAGTCCATGTTGTTTGTTACCATGTAAGTTTTAAAGGAATCAAAACGATCTACTGCTTCAGGAGTTGGGTCATCGCTATCATCGCTACAGCTGGTAAGAACGAAGAAAGGTAAAATCGCAAAAAATGCGGCAAATTTCAATAACTTTTTCATAATAAATTTAATTTGTTAGTTTTACAATAGTTTTACTTAATAATTACTTCTCTTGTTATTGCTTTCACAATTGTTTATTAATTAACAATAACAGAGAAAAAAAATGAACTCACGAGGGGTTCAATTCTTTGATTAGTTTCTGACGGCAAAACTATATTGTAAAGTCTTCCGGGATGATTAAGGGATGGGTAAAAGGGATAATAAAAGTATTGTCATGGGTCAGTAAATTATTGATCTATATCAGACTTTTGTTTGTTCTAAAACTGGTTTATGCTAAAAAAAATTAACATAAAATATGAACACTAAACACATAAATACTTGTTCTTCACTGGTTAATGATAATTCATGTTTTAACCTGCTTTCGCCCGAAGAACTTGCTTTGGTTGAGGGGAATCAGGTGATTTTGAATTACAATAAGGGCGAAATAATCTGTAAACAGGGTTCGCAGGCCTCACATATTATTTTGCTTCAAAAAGGCCTTGTAAAAGCTTACCTTGAAGGAACACCCAAAAACCTTGTGCTAACCATTATGCCATCGGGGCAACTCATTGGATTGCCCTCGATATTTGAAGGTAACAATACTTTTTTGTACTCTGTTTCGTGCTATGTTGACTCTACTGTAAAGATGATTAACATTGATGTTATTACGCATCTTATAAGTCAAAATTCAGGATTCGCAGCACGAATTATTAATATTTTAAACGAAGGTACAGCACAGAATTATGGTAGGTTTTTCAGCCTGGTACAAAAGCAACTCCATGGCCGTATGGCCGATATATTATTATGCCTTTCGCAACGCATATTTAAATCCATTTCATTTAACCTGCCGCTTTCGCGAACCGACCTTGGCGAGCTTACCAGCATGTCGACCGAAAGTGTGATCAGGATTTTTAAAGATTTTAAAGAAAATAAACTGATTGCCGTTAACGGCAAAACAATCGAAATACTTGATGAAGAAAAGCTTGAAATGATAAGTGAGAAAGGATGATTCGGGCTGGAGGATAGTAGCACGTTTTACCAAAATTAGCAACACCGGATTCTCGCTTTACAATCCTGCAACTATTTAAGAATTATAAAATGCACTTTTTACATAGCGTACCATATTGGGTACACTTACTAATTTTAAAAATCCATATACTAATTATTGTTTGTACAATTAATATGGCGTATCTATTTTTGCAGCTTAATTAAACTTAGAGAAAAATGAACATATCAAATATCAAAATCACGACAAATATTTTATTAATTGTATTGATTCTTTTTGCCATCTCATGCAAAAAAATTGATGATAATCAGCAAACTGAAAATCCAGATATTGAATCATTGCAAATTCCCGCTGACTTCGATTATAATACTTCAAACGAGGTTGAAATAAAAATCACGGTAAAAAACAACCAGGATCAGCCCATAAGCAATGTAAGGATTGATATTTATTCCGACTTTCAGGAAAATGGCGGCATGTTGCTGGCTTCGGGAAATACCAACGCAAACGGGCTTTTCGACCGGGTTCATCCCATCCCCGCTTACTACGAAAACATAATTGTTGCTACACGCTATCTTGGATTTCCGAGCGAAGTGGAAGTGCCTATTGTAAATGGCAGTGTTAACTTTATTCTGGGGGGGAAGCAGCAAAATCAATTCAAGAGTTCGCCCATACCTTTCAAAGCTACCAACAGTGTGTTTCATCCAATGGGCGATTGGGATGCAAACGGAACACCGCTTTATCTTGAGCCAGAAAACGACATTATTGATAACGAATTCCTGACGGATATCAACGCTTCATTTCCCGAAGGTCATCCCGTGCCGGAGTATCATCCCGAATATATTCTTCCCGAAAATGAATACGATTTTAAATTATTGGATCACAGCGATGTTTGGATAACTTTTGTTCACGAAGGTGCCGGATACAGAAATGTGCTCGGGTATTACACCTACACCATTGGTAATGCACCAACTTCACCAAATCAAATTGACACCATAAATATCGTTTTCCCAAACATATCTTTTGTTGGCAGTGGTGGAAATCTGGTTACCGGCAACAAGGTTTATCTTGGTGATTTTGCTGCCAATACTGCTATTGGATGGGTTTTAATAGCCAACGGGTGGAGGAGCAACGGCACAATTAGCGAGGGCAATGGTGTGTATTTTTCTAACCCGGTGCTTAATCCCGAAACCGATCCTGATTTCAAGCAACATGCTGTTCACCTTTTCGATAATGGCCGTGATAATTTCTTGTTGGGTTTTGAAGATTTATTCCGGATGTCGAACTCTGATGAGGATTTTAATGATGCCATGTTTTTTATTACCGCCAATCCTATCCAGGCTGTTGACCTCACGGGTTTTCAAACCATAACATACACTTCGGATGACCAGGACAATGACGGGGTTTCTGATAATTTTGATGATTATCCAACTGACCCAGAAAGGGCTTTCAATAATTACTATCCAAACCAGGGCACAACCGGAACACTGGCGTTTGAAGATTTATGGCCTGGAAAAGGAGATTATGATTTTAATGATATGGTGATCGATTATGCCATAAATCAGGTTACAAATGGCGATAATGAAGTAGTTGAAATTTTTACTTCATTCACACTGCGTGCCATGGGGGCATCCTTTAAAAACGGGTTTGGCATTGAACTCCCCATTTCGCCTGATGATGTTGAAACAGTAACGGGGCAAAATATTCAGATGGATATTATTAGTATAAATGCCAATGGCACCGAGGCCGGGCAGAGCAAAGCAGTGATTATTGTTTTTGATAATGGTTACCGTGTATTAAGCTATCCGGGCTCAGGAATTGGAATTAACACGGATGAAGGAGCGCCATCGGTTGACCCGGTTACTTTAGATTTGGTAATCACCCTGACTGAGCCTAAGCCAATAAACATTGTGGGTATTCCATCGTACAACCCGTTTATTTTTACAAATCAGGATCGCACTACAGAAATACATTTGGCCGATAAGCCGCCAACTGATCTTGCGGATGTCTCTATGTTTGGAACTTTTAATGATGATTCACAGCCTGAAAATGGGAGGTATTACAAAACAAACAATAATCTTCCCTGGGCTATTCATGTTATCGAAGCCTTCGATTATCCTAAAGAAAAAACTAAGGTAACCACCGGATACCTTAATTTCGGTTCATGGGCCGAAACAGCCGGACAATATCACAGCAGATGGTTTAAGGATGAAGCTGGTAACCGCGCAGAAGAATTTATCTATTCAAAATAAGTTTTCATAGTCATTTGTTTTTTGGTTATTAATGAAAGTAACCCCCGTTTCAGGGGGTTATTTTTTTGATACGATTTCAAAATTTTCGCTAAAGAAATTCCCGTCCTCATCAACCAAAACCAGCTTGTGTTTCCCTTCTTTTGGCTGGAGGTTCATCTTATGAACGTGTTTGGTTTCTCCAACAAACTCATCATCCACATACCAAAAAATTGTTGTGGAAGGGTTTTGATGTGCGGCTTCAAAAATTGCCATGCCCAGGCTGCCATCAATTTCTTTTGGCAGGTAAATTTTCGTGGGTTTATCGGGCCAAACCAATTGTATCGGGTTTTCGTTGCCCGGATTACAGCCGGGATTCCAGGGGGGTAAATTTACATAAAACGGGTCTTTTGATCTATAAAACCAAGCCATTGCCGGAGGCAATACAAACCATGATTTTTGTTGGAATTTATCCAAAGGATAACATCCGGCATGTACCCTGAATTTTCCGGTTTCATCAACATGGATCAGCTGGTGATATTTGCAGGCTTCGGTTTTCAATCCCGCCAAGGGAACGAGGATGCTATCTGTTTCTTCGCAAAATTGGCCGGGGCGCATCCCGCTTTTTTTGCACACGGCAATTTTCGTCAATTCATCCCACGGGGGTTCAAACCATCCCACCCAAGGCAGTAAGCCAAAGGCATCGAACATGATGGGGGCTGCCGCCGTAATTCCGGTTAGCCCCGGCCTGCCTTCGCCATCGGCATTGCCAACCCAAACACCAACAGTAAAATCCGGGGTAACTCCAATAGCCCAGGCATCGCGAAAGCCAAAACTCGTTCCTGTTTTCCATGCTATGGGGTAAGACGACAAAAAGGATTTCCAGCCACTTTCAGCATCCGGTCGGCCAACTTCTTTCATAGCTTCAAAAGTGGAATAAATTGCGCCGGGCTTGAAAACAAAATCTGTGTTTTTATTTTGAGGATTTTGGGATTTTAATAAAACTGGTTCGCAAAACTGCCCGCTTTCTTTTATTCCTTCAAGGTTTGGATATTCGTTCAAAGTATTGGCCAGACCACGGTAAACTTTGCATAAATCCCAAAGATTCACCTCAGCACCGCCCAAAATCAGCGATAAACCATAATGATCGGCATCGAAGTTTAGGGTTGAAAAACCGGATTGCCTGAGTACTTGGTAAAACCTAAGCTGCCCGAATTGCTGCAGAAGCCTTACGGCGGGAATATTCAGCGAGCGGATCAGCGCCTCTTTCGCTGGCACAGCACCATCATAAGTTACACTAAAATTTTTGGGCGAATAATTACTTATTGTTGTAGGAATATCGGCTACCAAAGTTCCGGGCAGTAGTTCGCCTTCATCGAGCATTGCAGCATAAAGCAGAGGTTTTAATATGCTGCCGCTGCTGCGGGATGCCATAATTACGTCAACCATATTGCCATGATTTCCCTGAACCGGCATGGCCGAGTTACCAACATAAGCCAGAACTTCGCCTGTATGGTTATCTAAAATTAGGAGTGCAGCATTGTGAATTTCATTACCACTTAGCAAATCAATATGCCGGTTTACAATTTCATTACATCGTAGTTGCAGCTGGCTGTTGATAGTGGTTTTGGAAATTTCCCCATGATTTTCCTTGTCGAGCCGGGTTACAAGATGTGCAGCAGTTTCAGGGAGTGGGAGTGGTTTTTCAGGTAGCGCTTCACTTTTTGAAAGTGCATTTGTTAAAGCATCAATTTCACCTTCCTGGGTTAAAAAGTCCAATAAGCGGTTTCTTTTGGCCAATAGCGCATCGCGGTTGCGGCCGGGATGGATCAATGCCGGGGCATTGGGCAGCACGGCCAATGTTGCCGATTCGGCCCAGCTCAGGTTGTTTGCACTCCGCCCATAATAGCGCCAGGCAGCGGCATCCAGACCCACAACATTTCCACCGTAAGGTGCATGGGAAGCATATAATTTTAGTATTTCATTTTTTGAATAAGAACATTCCAGGCGCAGCGCCAGCCACATTTCCACAATTTTCTCAACAACAGTTCTGGGTTTTCCTTTGCGGGATAAACGGATGGTTTGCATAGTGATTGTTGAACCACCGCTCACAGTTTTGCCCTCGGAAATATTTTGTTTTAAAGCCCTGAAAATGGAAAAAGGATTTACGCCGGGATGTTGGTAAAAGTGCCGGTCTTCGAAGGCCAGCAAACAAGTTATATATTTTTCGGGAATTGAATCCGTTTCCGGGAAACGCCATTGTCCGTCATCGGCAATCCTTGCGCCTAAGAGCTTTCCATTACGATCGAAGACAACTGTGCTGCTTGGGTATTGAAATAATTCTTCCGGAAGCGAAAAAATGAAAAAGATTAGCATTGCAAAAACGAAGAGCAATGACCATCGCCAGAAGGGGTAAGTTTTCACCAGATATTTTTTTAGCTTGCCCATTGCAGTTCAAAAAAGTTTTGATTAGTTCTACTTTAACAAGTTAAAATTAACTCCATAATGTTGATATCTAAGAAAAAAATCTACTGTTTTGATGATTTGCCGCTACTTTCAGCCAGGGACATTAAGGAATTTCTGGTGTTTCAATTGTATAAACAAATGACCGAGGAAGATGTAATTGCCAAATTTTTTAATCGACATTTAAATCGTCAATGCGACATAAATTACTCATTCTATCGAGATTAAATGTTTTGACCACTAAAATCTACATGTTTAATTATGTCCATGTTATTATAATTATGTGAGTTTCGGGAGCTAATTTAACATAGCTCCCGGAACGCTTTCAAATTACAAAATAGGGGCTGACTACCCCAAGATTAAAAACTATTCCGCCGATAGCCTCAACAACTCCACAATCATTTTCAAAGCCTTCTCCATATCTTCCACATAAATATGCTCGTCGAGGGCGTGCTCGTTTCGGGCACCAATGCCCACCACGGCCATTTCGATGCCCATGTTGTTGTAAATGGAAGCATCGGTAAAGCCGGTCATAAAGGTTGCCTTTGCATCGATGCCCACAGTTTTTAAAGCTTTTTTGGATAAGTCCACCGTAAAGGAACTTTCGGGGATATCCACCGCTTTGCATAAGTTGTTTTCGTCGATTTCTATTTTAGCTCCGGCGGCTTCCACTTCGCGGGTCATGATGGCTTTCATTTCGTTGGCCAGCTTTTCGGCTTTTTCGTGGGTAAGGCTGCGACATTCGGCTTTAAAAACCACCTTGTCGGGAACGCCGTTGCGCACGATGCCACCCTCGATAATCCCAACATTGGCCGTAGTTTCATGATCCAGCCTTCCGAGTTTTAAGGCGACAATGGCTTTGGAAGCTGCCACAATAGCGTTAATGCCTTTTTCGGGCTCCATGCCTGCGTGTGCCGATTTCCCTTTTACAGTTACATCAAAAGTAAAATAAGATGGCCCGCCAATGATGATGGTGTTCAGGGTGTCGTTGTCCAGAAGGAAACCTCGTTTGGCCGTAAGTTTTGAATAATCAAGGTTCTTTACGCCAAACAGCCCGATTTCTTCTTCGCGCGAAATGGCAATCTCGATGGGAGGCCGCACTTCGGCGATGCGCAGAGCCTCCAGCATTTCGGCTATGCCGGCTTTATCGTCTGCCCCTAAAATTGTATCTCCGCCCGAGCGGATAACGCCATCTTTGAGTACAGGCTTTATTCCAACACCGGGTTTTACGGTATCGGCATGGCACGACAACAAAATGGGTTCTTTGCCCTCGCAACCTTTGGCTGGCAATTTCGCGATGAGGTTGCCATAGCTGTCCTGCATGGTTTTGGCACCCAGTTTTTGGTATTCTTTTTCGAGGTAGTTAATGAAATTGGCTTCGTGGCTTGACTCGCTGTCAATCTGAACCATTTCCATAAATTGCTTAATCATTCGTTCCGACATATCAATTATTTCTTTAGGTTAGAATTTATAAAAAAACTCCTCAAAAATAACTTTTTAAGGAGGATGGTCTAATGAAAAATAATGCTACTGCGAATTTAAGGGAAAGACTCTAAAATTTTTCAGCCCACAGTCCACCCATAGAACACGGATGACACGGATTTACACCGATCTATGAAAATCAGTTGAATCCGTGCCTGCCCCATTTTTGCGAGGCCATCTGTGTTCAACTATTTTTGAAAAATAAAAATGGGGTGTTTTGGCCCGCTTCGCCAGCGAGGCGAGCTCGCCTCGCTGGCGAAGCTATGCCTCGTCCGGTTTATTATTGCAGGTTTTGCCTGCTGAAACCTGAGTTGAAAGATACATTTGCAAAATTTCTAATTTATAATAACACAAAAAGAAGATTGTGAAAAAAAACAAGGTGTTGGATTTAATAAAATAAATTAGAAATTTTGCTTAACAACTTGGACAAGCCAAAACCGGTGAAGTGCTACTTAATTTAGAAGCCTGTTTGGTTTTGGCTTGTCCAAGTTGGGCATAGCCTAAGCTGAACATACCGAAATTTTATTGACAGCCGAAAAAAACATGAAGTAAGGTGAAGAAAGCATAGCATCGGGCAATGCCATTTGCACCGAAGTAGCATCAGGTTCAAAAAGAAGAATGGCTCAAGAAAAACATATTAATTCCCAAAGAAGTGGGGGGAAATCGCATTAATTCTATTTCCTGAATACTACCTTTTGATAATGCACCTGCATTTCGTTAAGCTTTAGTGCCACAAAATATATCCCTCCGGGTAAGGATTGCTGGGGTTTCCATTCGGCGGTATATTTTCCCGAATTCAAATTTCTTTCTTCGAGGGTAGCCACCATTTGCCCCTGCATATTAAAAACCAGCAGGCTAACTTTAGCATTTCGGAAAACACCATAATTAATTTCGAGGCGATCGGAGAATGGGTTTGGCCCGGCAGTGTAAATCATGCCTTTGTCGATATGAATATCATTCGTTCCCACAATGCCATCGCCATCGATCACGATATCCCAGATTCCTTCTTCTTTGCCTTCATAATTGGTGGTGAGTGGAATAATGCGGTGTGTGGCATCAAACTGGCCTTCGGTAATCGAAGCCGCAGCATCGCCCTGAATGTAGGGGTCGCCCTCAAAATACAACTGTGTTGTTAGCGTATCGAAACCGGGAGGGGTGATTTTAAAATGGATATGCGATGGCCTGAAACTTCCGGCATTGGGGTATTTCCCGGGATGAACCGTTTCGAACATAAAAAATCCCTGGCTGTTGGAGGTGGTATATCCGCGCAAGTTGAAACCGGAATTATCGTATTGCCCTGCATCGTTGGCGTGCCAGATGTCGATAATTGTACCGGGGATAAATTCTGTACAATCCAGGTTGCGCACCCTGCCACTGATAACCATCCTTGTGCCTGGCTCATCCGGGGCGGCAAGTTGGCCGTTGATGATTTGTGGAGGGCCATCGGTATAAAACGGGCCTTCGCCATAATAATCGGGGGTGGACAGAAAACATTCGTCAGGGTTATCCGCTCCGGGTATTGCTTTTACAGTGCGAGGCATCAAGCCAAGAGCTAATGCTGCCAAAGAAGTATTTTTTAAAAATTGACGTCTCGGATTTGTATTTTCGTTGGTCATGTTGAGGGTTTTAAAAATTTGATAAATCGTGGTATAATAAACCTTTAATTCCCGAAAAGGTTTAAACCCTATAAAAACGAAAGCTTAATGACTCATCAATTAAACTACTTCCCGGAATGCCCGATTACAAATATGAGCCCGTGGGATGTAGGGCTTTTATTATCTTTGTGGTGAAGCTTTGTAAGTGTCAATTGTCAGTAGCCTTATGGGGTACATTACATAACACAAACATGGCATTAATTGCCTTTCATTTGTAAATGGGAATGACGCATTAGCCTCTACGACCTAACAGATGGAGGGCTTTTTAGGCATTATCTGATCTGTATAAAGAACTATAACAATTCAATTTCAACCCTCCGAACCCATTAGTTAAAAATCAAATAAATATAAAATGCAATCGTAAATCGATATGTCGCTAAATTCACCCTTAAAAACTTAGTGGCTAAATAATAAAAATTTGCCACGAAGGCTCGAAGGCTCAAAGTTTCACAAAGTGTTTTTAATGCGATGTAACAATTACTCGAAGCCAGAAGTTCTGAATTTGCATCAAATTTTCACTCAAAACTTTAGTAACAGTGGGGTCGTTTAATCCAAAGTTTAGTATCCTGATTAATAAGAAATCTCAAATCCCCTTTTTGTACTGGGCGTTGGTGGTGGGATGGATTAATTCATGGACTTCGTTTTCTGAATCGGGAATTCCGTTCAATAGATTTTTGAAATGTTGAATTAGCTGTTTTTTATCCATTCCAAAATCAGTCTCTGTTTTTACATCCGTAAGATCAATCATAAATCCTGAAAAGAAATCGGGGAGATCAATCATAATTTCCGTATTCAGATAATGGCTTCTACCATAAACGCGGTGATAATTTCCTTTTGATTTTTGGATGAGAAAAGTATCCTTTTTTAAATTGGTGATGGACGAAGACTTTACACACTTTTGGATGCAGGTTTTATCCAAAATATTTTTTTCGCATCCTGTTACCTGCTGAAACAAGCATTGCCTGCTGGTCATTAAAACTATGGGGTGAAAAATACTGTAATAACATTCAAAATCCTCAGGGCACTTTATTCCCCTGATCTGTTCCTGGTTTAGTTCGTTGGAAATGAAAGCGCCCGAGCATTTGAAATTTTCTTTGAGTGCCCTTAAGCTGAATGAATTGGTGATATTCAAAAAAGGACCGGCAATCCAGGGAATTTCATTTTGCCAGGCTTCCCAGGCAATCCCGGTATTATTTGTAACAATCAAGCGAGGTTTTACTTTTTGTAAAAACTGTACTGCCGCGGTGTAATCTTCGCCAATCAGCACCGAAGGAAACCAGGGGATGAGTTGCGGGTTGGATTTAAAAACTTCGATAAGCCGGGCAGATTCATGTTTCATCCCTTCCGGTAACTGGAAGTAAACTTGGGTATCTTTTTCATGTAAAAGATGGGTGTTGTTTATTGATGAGATTAAAATGGATAAGGAGGGTTTGGTTTTTAACACATTCCCCTTTTTCAAAACGGGAACATCAATGGGTTCAATTGGTGCTTTGGAATTATTTAAGCGGAAGAGTATTTCTTTTCTCATGGCATTTAACTCCCGGTATGGGACGGAAACATCACCTTCGAGCCTGTCCATGTCGAGATGCTGAATGTAGTATTCCGTTTCGTTGATAGCCTTAAGTTTTTTCTCAACCATCCTGCGGTTCAAATCCTGTGTGCCAACGTTTACGAGGTCATCTTCCGACAGGATCAAAAATGTTGTGTCGGGTGTTTTTACGGATATTTCCATCGGGAAACCAGATTTTCCTGTCACTGTGATGGATAGTGGAATTTTAGCGATCTCAAGTTTGTCAATCTCACTTTTAACGAATGTTCTAATGTCCTCCTTTTCCTGATACAATTCCTTTTGCCCCGCAATCATTTCATCTTTCGAGCTATAATCATTCTCCTCAGCAAGCCGCTTGGTTGAATAACTCATGGGATCATCGATAAACATATCCCTGTTTATTTTTCCTTTTAAAAACCCGTTCGTGAAATCCCGGTTAAACACTTTATGCAAAGCACTATTGTCGGAGTTGTGGCTGTTTACACCCAACAAACTTAGGAGCTGATTTTTGTAGGTTTTTACAACAGTATAAACGTATTCATACTCTTTAATCCGGCCTTCAATTTTTAAAGAGGCTACCCCGGCATCGTACAAATCCTTTAAATCAAAAAACGCGGAATTGTCTTTCAGGTTTAGGGGGTAATCTAAACCGGCGGCAGTAGTTTCGTACCTGTCGCGACAAGGCTGACTGCATCTGCCACGATTTCCGGATTTCCCGTTTTGCGCAGAACTCATATAGCAAATTCCCGAAAAGGAAATACAATATGAGCCGTGGATAAAAACTTCGGTGAGCACATTGTTTTCGTGCGCAATTGCAGACAAATATTTTATTTCATCAAGGCTCAGCTCCCGTGAAAGATTAACCCGGTTTGCGTTAAGTTTACCCAGGAATTTTACCTGGCCTCCATTGTGCGTGGTGGCCTGTGTTGAAGCATGAACTTCGAGTGTTTTAAAATATTTATTCAAAAGGTAAAACATCCCCAAATCCTGAACAATCACTCCATCGATGCTGGTGTTTACCAACCTGTTTAATAGGGCAAAAAGGGATGGGATTTCACTTTCGAGGATGAGGATATTCAGGGTGAGGAATACTTCGCAATTGTGTTTGTGCGCAATCCGAAGTATGCCCTGCAAATTTTCGAAGGTGATATTTGCCGCCCGGTTGCGGGCATTAAACCTATCGAGGCCACAATACACGGCATCGGCCCCGGCAAGAATTGCAGCTTTTATCGCATCCACATCTCCACCCGGAGCGAGTAGTTCAATTTTTCTATTCATCGAAACTTACCATCCAGTTTATGCCGAATTGATCGGTAAAACTTCCGAAATAGGAATTCCAAAAAGTAAAATTTATGGGCATTGTAACCTTCCCATTTTTTGAAAGCCCATCAAAGAGCCTGTCAGCTTCTTCTTTGCTGTCTGTCTGTATTGAAACTGAAAAATTATTTCCCTGTAAGTATTTAGGTGCCCATTCCCCGCCGGTATCGCTTCCCATAAGTATGGTTTCTTTGCTTATTGGAAATGAAACGTGCATGATTTTTTCTTTGTCTTCATCCGACAAAGTAAATTCAGGATTTTCGGGTATGTCTTTAAATTTACTTATGTAAGAAAATTCACCTCCAAAAACTGATTTGTAGAAATCGAAGGCTTCCATACAATTTCCGTTAAAAGTTAAATACGTGTTTATTGTTGTCATAATTTTATGATTAAATATTTGAAAATAAATAATTTCTGGTATTACTGCGAACTTAAAGCTTTCAAATCAAAACGATTATAAATAGAAGATGCTGTTTTATCAAACTATGAGTCAAATTACTACCGCCATAGACCCCCTCTAACTCCCCCTGGAGGGGGGGGATTCCTTCGCTCTTGCCGCTGCAGTGGTTAATGCGGCTGGTCTCCCTTCCCTTTTAGGGGAAGGGCAGGGGATGGGGTCATGATGGCTTGGGTTTCAATAATGCCACCTGAATAATAATAGAAAAATTAAGAATTATTCATTATAAAATCATCACGATATCCTTTTATGATTTCTCCAGGACAGTCTTTAAATTATCAAGCCCGGTTTGTAAATCATCGCCAAGCATTTTATCGAAATCCATGAACAGGAACATCAAATTCATGGGGTATTTCATTTTGCCGTTAAAGCCCCATTTCACCAAGGTTTTATTACCCGAAACGCTTTCGGTTGTCATGTAAGCCTTTTCGGTCGATTCGAAGGGTTCGAGGAATCGGAGTTCAAAATCAACCCTTTTGCCTTCGGTGATTTTGAGGATTTCCTGTTCGCCTTTGCCAACATCCTTGTCATCGCTATCCCATGCCGAAACGAAACCTACCGTAGCATCTACTCCGGTAAATGTCTTCCTCATATTTGGATCCATATTAGCACATTTGCTATAGCTATCCTGGTTTTTCAAATGTTTGATGTAATTAAAAACTTCCTGGTTTGGTCTATCGATGGTAATTTGCCGCTCGATGTCATACTTTTGTTTAACGAAAAGCGCTACCACCAATGGGATGGCAATTACTATGGCCAGGCCAATTAATACTCTTTTTACAATTTTCATTTTGATAAATATTAAGTGATACAATATTATTTATGGTTATTGCCCAAAAATGGTTTTATCCGCGGGGTGGGGAGAATTACAATTAACTGTTTAATCCGGCATCGTTTCCGTTTGGTGTACGTGCCGCAAGGTATTGCGGGACAGTACCCTGTCCACCTACACGAAAGTTTGAGCAGGTTACAACGCTTGAATACCCACTGAAACCCTTATGGCATATACACTTTGTTTGCAGCTGGGCTCCCTTCCAATTTTTTCAATTCATATTCCGGTTTTGCAACAAAAAGGTCTCCTTCAACTGTTTCAAGTTTATTAATTGTCGCTTTGATTGCGTGTTCTGATTGGTCAATGCCAATCCATTTTCTACCATTTGTTTGGGCAGATTTTAAAGTTGTACCTGAACCACAAAAACAGTCAAGAACAATACTGTTTTCATTGGAAGAAGTCCGAATAATTAAATCCAACAAATCAGAGTTTTTTTCTGTCGGATAAGTTGGATATTGTGGGTCTTTGTATTCCCATATATCTTGGACCCTTTTTCCTTCTCTTTCATCTGCATAAATTATTTTTCTTGGGTTGCCTGTTGACGACCATTCTATTAAGCCACCTTTGTCCCATTGCTCTAAAGTTTCAACATCTGTTCTCCAATGTCTTCCTTTAGGTGGCATAATACCTTTAAAGGGTTGATTTGATTTTCCATTTTCTGTCTCGCCTGGTGCGTGGATTGGAACGGTTGTATATTTTCTCCCTTGCTTATCCATTTTAGGAAAAAGTTTTTCAAAATCTTTTTCTGTGTATTTTTCTCTTGGTTCGTTCCATATTGGATTATTTGATTTTGTGTAAAAAAGAATTAAGTCTTTTACATTCCCGTAACCAAGTCTGTTGAAGTTTTTTGGATTACATTTTATTCTTGTAATGTCGTTTCTAAAATTTTCTATTCCAAAAAAATTATTATTATCCATATAAATGCCTTTCAATAATTTTAATGTACTTCGTCATTGTTGTTGCATCAACTCCTGTTCTATAATACCAATTTTCTTTATAGGTTTTCCAACCTGTCCTGTTACCATCTTTATTGTATAGGTCAAATTCATCCTTTGTCAATAAGACATTTCTTTTCCCATCATTGTTAAGAGTTCTTTTAACTTCAGGAATTTTATCGCAATAATCTTCAACTATCACTTTAATTAAGTCTGCAAAGCGTTGAGATAAAGGAAGTGAATTTTTGACAGAACGAGTGGCTATTTTAACACTAATTTTACTTCGGTCAATAAATTGCGAATTAGGTTCATCCAATTTTCCACCAAGAAGTGTGAATAATATACACGCCTTGTAAAACTCAATAGCATAAAATTCAGTAGAGTTTATTCTTTTCAATACCTGTTTACAAATCTTTTCAATTGTTATAGCATTAGTATTTTCAAATGAAAAGATTGCCAGTTTATTTTTCTGGGCTCCTTTGTCATTGTTTAAGTATTGATAGGCTTTTTTGGCACGGTCAATAGTACCAACGCCTACCTTACAGACATCCTTTATATTATGTTCATGAACATATAATATTTGTCTAATATTGTTTAAGTTCATTTCTTTAGACTATAATTGATATAAAAACTCCCTCAACACCAATACACTCATCGTATAAGTATTTTTATATGCTTCGGAATATTCTTCAAACATTTTACTATAACTTGATAAATATAAATTAGCGTCAAGAACAACAATTTTAACGGCATTAACTCCTTTTGCTTGGATGGTACTAATTGCATCATTGAATTGAGCATTTTGATGTCCACCAAAATCAGTTAAAAATTTTGCTTCGCCAATTACAAACTGCTTATTAAAACGCCCCACAAAATCTAATCCTTTGTTGTGGTTGTATCCTAAATGCTCTTTTGCAAAAATCATCATTGCGTTATCACCTGCATCTAAAATTGCATCTTTGTCATTTCTTAAAAATTCTTCTAAGGGTACTGGCTCAACGCCTAATGACTTTCGCTTTAGCCAATCACGAAACATAGGACCTATTTGTCTATTAGTTTCTTTCGGTTCGCTACACCTTTCAAATATCTTGTCAAGCCCCATCTCATATAGTCGCCCACAAATTCGGTTTATTGTTCTTGGATTTCTGTCAATAGCCGTACTATCTCTTTTTAAATAAGCAATATAACTGTCTTTAATAGGGAATAGATTGAATTTTAATAATTGCCTAATTAATAAATTATTGTCTTTCTTTTTGAATGATTTTTCAACTTCTGCCCAAATATCTTCATTTATTTCCCTGATTCCTTCTGGAATTGTTGGATAAACTTGAAACAAGTCGTCCAAATACGACCTTTGGTTTGCATATTCTATGCTTAATTTTGTCCATTTATTCATGTTACAAATCTATTCATTTTATTTCTATGTTGTCTTTTTTAGCCTTGCTGCCAACTAAATAGTATCTGCAAATAAACACCGATTATTAAATTTTCAACATTCGTAGTTTTCTTACAAGGACCAAATCATAAAAGGAAATATGAAAATATAAAAACTCAGTACACTAAACAATCATTCCTTATTTAAGTTTGCCATAGACCAGAAACCTCAGCGAAAACCCCCGATTAAACAACAAAAAAACCTCCGGGATAAAAACTATCCCGGAGGTTTTTAAAATATAATTTCTACAATTTATTTAACAATCAATTTACGCGTAATATTGATTTCATTGTTTTGGATGCGGATGAAATAAATTCCCTCAGCAATGCCATCGAGTTGAATTTGATTATTGGTAAAACCATCAATCGACAGCACAACCTGCCCTTTCAGATTCATCAATTCTACTTTTGCAGGATTGTTATTTAAACCCGAAATCGAAATCCAACCTTTTGCAGGATTAGGATAAATATTAACAACAGGGACATCCAGCATACTTCCAACACCAACACCTAAATCAACCGGTGGGAAAACAACCTGATCGATCCATGCACAGTCCTCTCCACCGCTTACCGAATAATCCTTTACGTATTTCCACGTAAAAGTATGTTCGCCCTGGCTAACAGCATAGCTTGCCTGCGCCCATCCTGCTTCGCCTGCCCATTCGTCTTTCATACTTCCATCAATATAAAACCGAAGATAATCGTAGCCGGATTCTGATGAAACCTTATAGTAAAAAGATATTTCTCCCGCGGCAATTATTTCCAGGCTTAATTCCAGAACGCTTTCCGACTCATCACCGATTTCGCCTGAACGCACAGCATAATTGCCTTCGTAAACCTCACTATCAGTAATTTCCCAATCAGCATCACCACTGGTTAGCCAGTCGAACTGGCTCATATCGCCGGTTTCAAATCCTTCAACCTGGATGCCAACAACAAAATTCATCTCATAATTATAGGTGAGTGCATTCCCATTAGAAGAGCATGATACATCAAGCGCTCCTAAAATGGCATGTCCTTCCGGTGTTTCTGCATCAACACTAAAATTGAGGGTTGCAGTAGCTTCTTCGCCGGGAGCGATGGAACCAAAGTCGAGTGACCCCGAATTAATGACAATGTGGGGATCGCTTGAGCCGAAAGCGCCCGAAACGTCTGTAACTTCATATAGTCCGGCATTTTTGAGGGTAACAACAACATCCACAGTTTCGCCCGGATCTATCATTCCATTGTTATTTCCTGATGGGTCAAGAATTTCGATGTTGCCCATATTCATGGCATAAGCGGTTTGCGCCAAAGCTTTGATGCAGAAGTTCCCGGTATTATCGAACCCCGAAGGATCGTCGTAATTGTAAAAATCAACCCAGTTGCCGCCGGATTTGTAAAAGCTTTCGCCTTCGTTGGCGGCCGATTCAACGATGGTTCTTGAACCACCACCCAAAAGTACAGGAACATCGGAGGTGCGATCGTAGGGCTGGCCACCATCTGAAAGGCTAAGGTAAATGTAGAAATCATCTCCTGTTTCAAGTTCAACGGGGCTTGACAAATCAACAGTGTGCAAGCCAATGTGTGAATAAAAGCCCGATTCGCTGATAAGTTCATTTTGCAGTTGTCCGTCAATGTAGTCATCATAAATGGTGATGGTGTAGCTTACATCATCGGCAGCAGTAAAGAAATTTACGGCTGATATTACATCGTTCGATTCGGCAGTAAAAGCATTGAAAGCTTCGGTGGCAGTGGTGAGCTCATCTCTCCAGCCATGATAATCATGGTAATACACTTTGGTGTATTCCATCAGGTCAACATCGATAAATGAGATGGCACCCATTTGTGGTTCCTGCCCTGCCCATTTGTCGTAATACGAAATCCAGAAATATCCGCTTTCGCCCCAGCTTGCGCCCCAACTGTTTTTTACAAGCCACGCACCATCTTGGGGAGCCTGGGTATCTTTTGCATCATCCCAGCCAATAATGGCAACAGAGTGGTTGGGCAACTCACTACTTGTAGGTGGCTGGTAATGGATGGTTCCCTGAATGTAAGAACTGCTGTAGCACATACAGGTTGCCATTACGCCGTATTCCATCACCTTCATTTTCACCTCGTCAATATTTTCAAGGTTTTCACCCACGGTGTACCATTCCACATCGTGCGGGTAATATTTATGGTAAGAATCCTGGTATCTGTCGGGAGCTGAGGAATAGGTATTTCCGTCCACCTCGCGGGTTGAGCCCTCGCCACGCGACAAATATGCCGTGGTAACTCGGTAGTCGCCACCCTGGTGAACTTCCAGTCCGCTTCCCGAGGGAGGGTTCATGTCGTCGTTGTTATAATCGTTGAAACCATTCCACCAGTCTAAGTGATATTCTGCCAAAGCAGGTTCACCGGTTTCACCGGCAGCATCCCATGTTCCTGTCATCAGCATGTTACCTTCCATCGAAGCAAATGAACCATGTGTCCAGCATGTTCCACCTTGTTGGTTTTTAACCGAAGTAACATAATTTACACCTTCCACATCACGCAGGTCGTAAGATGAAGGAACTGAAACCTGGCCATCATCAGTTAAAACTTTAATACAAAAATTTCCTGTATTTTGAAATCCTGAAGGATCATCATAATCGTAAAAATCGACCCACTTACCTGCTTCTTTATAATAACTCTCACCGGCATTTGCCGCCGATTCCACGATAGTTTTTGAACCGCCACCCAATAAAACGGGTACGTCAGAAGTGCGGTCGTAGGGATGTCCACCGGCAGAAAGGCTGAGGTAAACGTAAAAATCATCGCCTTCGCTCAGGTTAACCGATGAAGCGAGATCGACAGTGTGGAAACCTGAATAGTCAATAGTTCCGGTTTGAGTTCCCAAAAGGTTTTGAAGTTCGCCACCTGAAAAATTGTTGTAAATATTAATGGTATAATCCACATTATGTACTGCAGTGAAAAAGCTCACAGCTTTTACCATTTCGGTTCCGTTTGAAGTGAAAGCATTAAAAGCTTCGGTAATATCGTTTTTAGTATCGCGCCAGCCGTGGTAATCGTGGTAATAGGTGTGCTGATATTGAAGCGGTTCAGCATCCTGAAAAGAGATGGCCCCCATTTCGGGGTTGCGGCACGAGTGCTTATCGTAATAAGAAATCCAGAAGTATCCGCCATTGCCCCAGCCAGCACCCCAGGAGTTTTTTACCAACCATGCACCGGGAAGCGGAGCCTGGGTATTTTTGTTGTCGTCCCAGCCAATAATAGCCACGGCATGGTTTGGGTCTAAAGTATTTGTGGGTGGTTGGTAATGGATGTAATTAGAAATAAATGCGCCATCGTAACACATGCAGGTACCCAACACACCATAATCTATAATTTTTTCTTTGATGAGATCGATGCCATCGAGGTTTTCATCCATGGTGTACCACTCGATGTTGCGTGAATAATAATAATGGTAATCCTCGCCATAGCGTGAAGGGGGAGAATTGTAGGATTGCCCGTCTTCTTCCCTTACTGCACCTTCGTTACGGGCAAGGTAAGCAGAAGTAACGCGGTAGTCGCCACCCATGTGTACTTCGAGGCCACTGCCTGAAGGTGGGTCGATGTCGTCGTTGTTGTGCTGATTGAAACCGTTCCACCAGTCGAGATGGTATTCGGCCAGGGCAGGTTCGCCGGTTTCGCCGGCAGCAGACCAGGCACCGGTCATGAGCATATTGCCTTCCATAGCAGCATAAGCGCCATGTGTCCAGCAGGTTCCGCCTTGTTGGTTTTTAACGGAAGTTACGTAGTTTACGCCATTAACATCGCGCAGATCGTAGGTTTCGGGAAGTTGTGCAAAGCTGGCAAAAGCAAACGTTGCGAGTAAAATAGTTAAATAGAGTTTTCTCATTTTGTAATAGTGTTTTGTGATTAAATTAAGTTTTTATAAAGAGCCACAAATGTAATAAACTTCTCTATGTTGTTTTAGGTTTTTTTAAGATTAGGGTTATTTTATGTTGATGGAATCTGTTGGATATTTACAGAAAGTTCAAGCCTGCCAAGCAGTTAGCACTTATGCTAAGAAAACCCTCACGGAAATACTTACATAAAAAGGAGGAAAATTAATGAAGCCCGGCACGGTGAACTGTTTATCAAAAAAATAATATTAACAAATAAAGTCCCACAAAAATGGTAGTAGAACCAAAAAATTAGCGAAGAAGCAATTATAGAAACTGAGATTCTAACGCAAATTGATGAGTCGATAAACAGTCGTGATAATGACCAATTTATTATTCCTTTGGCCGTTTAGAATACTTGATCTTATTCATAAAATCAAAAATTATAATCATCATCAATTAGAATAAATACAGTAGCGCTGATGAAAAAACTAATTATTCCTTTTTTGCTCATATTTCAATTTGTATCGGGTAGCCTTTTTGCACAAGACAAGATTAATCCCGAAACCATAAGAAATGCACAGCGAAATGTTTGTGCAATAAATATTTCAGTTAAGGAATCCGGGAAAACTTTGACCCTGGGTTGTGGCGTTGTGTTCAGTTCAAAAGTGAGAGATCGTAACGAATACTTCGTTGCTACCGCTTTTCATATTGTCAAGGAGTTAATTTCAAATCCGGGACTCCAGGCAACAATCAGTGTTTTTGATCAAAATGGAAACATATACACTGCCGGGGGAATAAGTAGTAAAAATATTGTGTGGAATAATTTTTCGATGGATGCCGCGCTGCTTGTATTGCCGCATGATCTAAAGCCCCGCGATAATATTCCTGCCGATTACAAATTTCCGGGTTTAGCCAATCTCAAACTTATTGGCGAACCTACATGGGGCGAGAATATTTATCTTTTTGGCTACCGATGGATCAATGAAAATTCATTTATCGATATTGTAAAAAAGGGAATCCTCTCCGTGGGAACAAAGGATTTGCCAGGTTACGAAGGCCACCTGGTTTACCTCATCGACAATATGGCAAACAAAGGCATGAGCGGCGGGCTGGCTTTTAACGAAAGAGGTGTGGGGATAGGCATAATCAGCAGCTATGTTTACGAAACCGACAATGAATTTCTGAACAGCGATGATCTGACAGTTTGCCTGCCCCTGACCATTTATTTTAATGTGTTGGGTTCGGTCGTTATCAACAATCCTGAAATAATCAGGAACATCGTGGATGAGTAATCATAGTGAGATGCTTATTCTTACTTTGCTTTGTATAAATCAAATCAGAATAAATCTGGTTTATGGCAACGAATTTTTTATCCTGTTGGATCTATGATTTTCTATTTTTCGGGATCTCTTGTCTCTTGTCCCGAAAGCTTTCAGCGGTTATTGTGCTGACAACTGTAAACGGATGATTAATTAATAATAGCCTTAATAATTTACAACAATATTTTCGGTGGTTTTTACAAGATAAGCCTGCCCGGGGTTAAGAACCTGCAAGGCAACAATATTTTCGGATGGCCAGAAAACATTAAAGCCAACGGCATCTTTTATCACAACAATTTTATCGAGATTGCCCTGGAATAACTGCGAAAGCAAAACGGGCTCGGCACTCAGCACCGGCAGTAAATTCCAACCGGACGAAAGATTTATGGTGCGATCGCCCGGGTTAGTTCCGTTGATGTTTAGCACGGTATTGCTGCTTGTTTTTATGTAATACCCCGATTTATAGTCCCAGGCTGTCAAATTCCCTGATGGTTCGGCAGGAATAAAAAACTCGTTCATATCCAAGATTACTTCAACCTGCCCGGAAATATCAGACAGTAGTGTTTCCATATTTGTGTTTTCGGGGATAAGCCAGGATGAAATTCCTGACCAACCAGCGGGAAGTGTAATTTGTTGCGCTATAAGTACTGACCCCGAAAGTTGCGTGATTGCAGTTCCCAAAGCGTTGAAAGTTTCATCATATCCCGGATATGGATAGCTTGCCGCAACATTTGTAATTTCTCCGCTTTCAACATTCCATAGTCTGTAAATGATTTCATTTCCGGGGGTAAAACCATTGACCTCCTCAGGATTTGAACCATCATCCATCGAGGCTGTAATTTCCAGAAAAGCACCACCGCTTAGTTCCTGTGCAAGTGTTCCAACACCCACACATATTTGTTGGCTTGTGTTGGGGTCAACATCAAAAATCCCAATTTCATCGCCGGCCTGTATATTGATGCCATCAATAGTTACTTCTTCCACATAAATGGTCATGGGATTGAAGGGGGTATTCCACACAGTTTGAAAGTGGGTAATTGGATTTTGTATAATGGAAATTAAATATTCGTGTAAACCACAATCATAACCCGAAACATAAATTTTGGCTTCTCCAACTCCGCTTATTGCCTGCGAAAAAGTAATATTGGCAATTCCATTTTCATCCGTTTCTGCTATGCCATAACTTATGCTGTCTTTCACAAAATGACAATAAAGCCCTTCCAAATTTCCGTTTCCGGAGATTGCAAGCTGACAAGATGTGCTGTTTAAAAAAAGTGTGTCTTCATAATTAAGATTGATCTGCATTGGCTCGTCAGGCCAAAACCTAAGGGCCGCATCGCCGAGGAGGTTGCAATCGTAGAAATTCCAACGCAGGGCACCTTCTTCCCATTGGCCTGGTGCCGTAACCCACGGGGCGGTTGCAATCCGTGCCAGCGTGTAAGCCATACCGAGGTGCGATTCTTTTTTGTCGTAAAAAGCATCCACAAGCTCCCGGTTTAGGTGTGCTGCCGGGCCTTCGGTTTGCCCTTCGTTAAACCAGCCATAGCGCGAATTCATGTAAACCGCCACAGCCAGGTTGTTGATGTTCACCATTT
>Ga0208900_1000263_pt1 | contig 33558 bp, 19 predicted proteins | sample AntAceMetag02UKK_FD_184763 | JGI IMG/M metagenome (GOLD analysis project Ga0208900, IMG submission 184763) | Saline lake microbial communities from Ace Lake, Antarctica - Antarctic Ace Lake Metagenome 02UKK (SPAdes) (version 2) | ecosystem: Environmental > Aquatic > Non-marine Saline and... | reverse complement strand
CCCGAAAAAAAAGGGTTTCATTAGTTGTCATGGCATCAACGATTCTATCTTTAAGTTTCCCGGAAGAATCTGACTGGGCTTTTGAATGAAACGCCTGAAACGAAGCACAGCCATTTTCAATAACCAGGATCGGTATCTTTCAAAAACCATTATTTGAAGGCATCCTTACATATCTCCTCAAAAATAGTTGACACTTTTTTGAATGAATTCCCCAAAAATAAGGGAATTTCTAAAAAGTGTCAACCAGTGAATAAAGGATGCCCATTTGAATACCGATTGCCTGAACCGGTTGTGTTGACAATTACAATTTAAACCGCTTAACAACCTCTGACAGGAATGCTGCCATTTTGGCAAGTTCCGTAGAAGATTCATTGGTCTGGTTGGCACCAACGGCGGTTTCCTTTGCGGCGGTGCTGATCCCCTGAACATTCTGGGAAATATCACTCACCCCCCTGGCAGCCTCAACTGAAGACTGGGCCACTTCCTTTATGCCACGGGATAACTCATCCACATGGCGGGCCACGTCAGATGCAACGGTTGAGGTTTCATCCGTGGAGGTTGCAATCTCATTGACCAGCTTGGCGGATTCTCCGGCATTGTCGGCCACCTCTCTTACCGTTTTGGCATTGCCAGCAATGGAGTGTGAAATTTCACCGGCAGTGGAAGTCTGCTCTTCAACTGCGGATGCAATGGTTTCATTGATCCCGGCAATTTGTGTGATGACCTTGCTGATTTCCGAAATGGCATCCACGACAGCATTGGTGCTGTTCTGAATCTGATCAATTTGTCCTGAAATCTCGTCGGTGGCATCTGCGGATTGTTTGGCAAGTTCCTTGACCTCCCCTGCAACAACGGCAAATCCCTTACCGGCTTCACCGGCTCCAGCCGCTTCAATGGTTGCATTCAGTGCCAGCATATTGGTCTGGTCCGCAATATCTTTGATCACGCCCACCACCTTGCCGATCTGTTTGGATGCACTGACCAGAACATTCATTTTTTCAGTAATCTCATCTGTCGACCGGCTGGCACTCTGTGATATACTGCTGGCATGACTTGTGTTTTTAGCCACTTCATTGAGCGAAGAGGTCATCTCTTCCATTGCGGTCGCCACGGTATTAATCCCGGTTGATATGGACTCACTGTCTGTTGCCATTCGCTGAACATTTTTTGCGGTTTTATGGGCAGACTCAGCAACATTTGAAAAGGTGGAAGACATCTCTTCGGTCATGGTTGCAATATTGGAAACAGATGAACTGGATTGTTCCGCTGCCGAAGCAACGGTGCTGACGCTGGCGGACACCTGTTCGGAAGCCGCTGCCACCGAGTCGGCCTGGGCATTCATCTCCTCTGCCGACGAGGCCATCTGCGTGGAAACCGAAGACAGCTCCTCTGACGAACCGGACAGATTGTTGGTGGTATCGGTCAATTCCCTCATGATATCCCGCAGTTTTTTGGACATGTCCCTTAACGCCTGTGCAAGGATACCGATTTCATCTTTTTGCTCCACATCCAACTGGGTTGTCAGGTCGCCGTTGGCAACGGAGCTTGCAAATTCAACCCCTTTTAACAGAGGCTTTGTAATCATCCGGGCAATAAGATAAGCACCTAAAGCCACAAGAATAGTGATGATTAACCCCACCATAATGATGGAATTCCTAAGTTTTTTTACAGGGGCAAGCACCTCTGCCGTGTCTGCCTTGGCCACGAGACACCAGACTATCTCACCGATTTTTACCGGGGTATAGGCCACCATGACTTCATTTTTCAAGTAATCCTTAATGGTATCAATTCCCACTTCATCTCTTTCAAACACCGCTCGGGTTGAAGAGTTATCCACCTTGCCTTTGGCTGGATTTTTAAATGAGGCCATCACCGAGTGATTTTCAGGGTCACGAAAGGAATCAGACCGCATCAGATAGTCCGGCCCCACCAGAATGGTTTCTCCGGTCTCCCCCATGCCTTCTCTCTGCTTCATGATTGAATTTATGGATTCCAAAGAAAGCTGTAGTGCAACAACCATGTCAAGCTCCCCATCCTGCTTATCAATAACCGGCTGGGCTATAAAAGCGGCTGGTTCATTATTGCTCGGGGCGTAAGGGGCAAAGTCCGCCATAGCGTACTGGTGTGATTTCTTTACTTTTCTAAAAAGCTTGCCAAGACCTGAATCGGCAAATTTTCCGTTTTCAAAATTGGTCTGATAATCTGCTTCCTGGGCAACGGAATAAAAGCAGTGCCCATCCGAAGTCATGAGAAAAAGATCATAGTATCCATACATTTCTACATATTTTTTATAGAAATACTCTCCCTGGTTATCTTTTGGGCTAAACGCTTCTGCCACATCCATTTGTGTAATAATCGCCCAGGACAAATCCATTATCTTGAGAGGGGAAAAACAGGAAAGAACGGTATTGCCGTTGTAATCTATGGTCACATCCTGTCCTTCCTTGCCTGCCAAAGCATTTTGTGATGCTTCGGTGTCTACCTTTCCTTTGTCCGGATTTAAAAAGCTGGTCTTGACCGTATGATTTTTCGGATCAAGAAAAGAATCCGACCGCATTAATTTATCCGATCCAATCAGATAGGACTCACCAGTTTCGCCTAACCCAACCCTTGTGGCCATAACTTTGTTGATCTGGTCAAGGGGCATCTGAAATGCAATAATACCGACCATTGATCCTGAATTATCTTTGATGGGATAGCCTGAAAACATGGCGGGATCATCATTGCTTGGGGCATAGGGGGCCATATCCACAATAGCGGGTTTGCCTGAAGCTACAATTTTTGCCCAGAGATCCCCAAGCCCTGAATCCTTGTATTTTCCATGGCCGAGATTTTCCCCGAGATCTTTTTCCTTTGCGGCTGAATACATGATATGACCGTGTTTTGCACAGATTAAAAACACATCATACACTCCGCTGGTTTTGTAAAATTCGTCAATGGGTGCTCCCAGGGTTTCCCATATCTTTTGGTACTCCGGGGTGGACACATCATAATTTCCGGTGGGTGAGGTGTTCATGTCATTGTGATAAGCTACCAGCCTGTCATAGAGCAGGCTGACATCCTGACTTTTGGCAAATATACCCATCTTCATAAATATGTCTTTAAAATAGGTTTCTATTGCTATTTTTTTTAGGTGCTGTACGGTTTGAAGCTTGTCAAATGCTTCATTTCTAAGCGTATCTACGGTTTCCATTAAAACGCTCATATCCCCTTTGCGTTCATCAAAAAAGTTTTCGATCTGTTTCTTTTTAAGTTCCCTCATGGAAATCAGCTGCTGATCTGTTTTTTCCATCAATGCATTTTTGGCTTGAAAATTACTCCAGAATCCAACGATGACAATGGGCAGCAGACCTGCAATCAAAAACAGGGTGATCAGTTTGGGTTTCATCTTGATGTCGTTTAAAGAAAACATTTTACCTCCAATTTAAAAAATTATTGTATTTTAATGCATGTGAGGGGTTTGCAGAGACAACTTTCTCGCACGCATCAATACTATATATTGATATGCATAAGATTGCCACTACTGCATGTAGCACAGTTGGTCTGAATGTTTTTATTTCTGCAAGCGGATCACGTAACAATTATTTTATATTTTAGACTTCCATGCGGTCACAGGCCGCCATGATTTTTTCCCTGGGTGATGATGGTTAATTTTATTTAAAAATCAGGATTGATATCATTTGTTTTCCGTTAATGCCTTACATTTCTTTGTTTTTTTAAAAAGATCCCATCAATAACCCGAAAAAACTGATTCAAATTTATGGGTTTGATAAGGTAATCTACAAATTTTTTAGCCTTTGTTTTTGCAATGATATCGGGCGTGTCATCGTAAATCATCGCCACAACCGGTATATTGCAGGTCTCCTGATTTTTGTTTAACTGCTCCAGGAACGCAAAGCCGTCCATGTCCGGCAATGCCATGTCCAGGAGTATTAAATCAGGTCTATGAGCGTTTGCCATATCATTGCCCTGTTCTGCATTCGAAGCGATCAGCAATATGATATTTGTTCGTTGTGTTAAAAACGCTTTTACCAGTTGTTGATCGTGCAGATTGGCCTCCACATATAATAAGGTAACCTCTTTATTACCATATAAAGGATTAAGGTTCTTTGATTCGGGTATGATATTTTTTTCTTCTTTTAATGTCTCATCAAGTGGAAAATCAACAAAAAACGTGCTTCCTTCGTCCACCTTGGTTGAAAAACCAATATTTCCATCCATCTGTTTAACCAGCTTTTGGGCAATGGTAAGGCCGATTCCCGCACCGTGACCCAGGATACCCTCAGCCCCAAGGCGATCAAAGGGTTTAAAAATGCGGTCTCGCTTTTCTTCTGAAATACCAGGGCCGTTATCCGCAATGTTAATGCGAACCCTATTCGGGTCTATTCTCTCAGAAAAAAGTCTTACAACCCCCCCGGTATGGCCAAATTTGACAGCATTTGAAATCAATTGTTGAATTATCTGCTGTAACCTGATCCGGTCTGCCCGGACAGCTATTTTTTCATCCGGTTTTTTAACGATAATTTTAATATTTTTAGCATCTGCCTTGTCTTTCATCTCCAGGATCACTTCATTTACCTCGGACCAAAGAGAAACCCGCTCCAGGGACAAGTCCAAGGTGTCTGCCTCAATTTTTACCAACTCAAGGACATTGTTAATCAATTGCAAAAGCAGATATCCGGATTTCAATATTTTTTTAACATACCCCCTTGATACGCTGTCCGGCTGCAATTTATCATCTTCGTCAAGCAACTGGGAAAAACCTAAGATTGCATTTAAAGGCGTTCGAAACTCATGACTCATGCTGGAAAGAAAAACAGATTTTGCCTTATTGGCTCGTTCAGCGGCTTCTTTTGCCTGCGTAATTTCTGTTATATCGATATGAATATAAACCCTTCTGCCGTCCTGCAGTTCTTTCCCGGAGACATGTATCCACTTGTTTTGTTTTAAATTGTCATTAAACTGAATTTTCTTTTCCATTAATTTGGCAATCCGGTCAGCGGTCCATTCTTCAATCCGGTTGTTTGCCTCAGGATAAATTCCCCGTTCTGCTCCAGCCCTGATAAACTTTTCCAAATGGTTACCCAAGACAATACAATCTGTTAATCCTGAATAGAGAGAAATGAATTTTTTATTAAAAATTTCCATACATCCATTCCTGTCGAGAAGCAAAAATCCGGCAGGAATATTCTCAATGGCCGCCGAGAGTATCGCCTTGCTTGTCTCCAGGCGCTGTTCAGCTTTTTTTTGTTGGGTGATATCTTCTTTGAGCCCGACAAAATGGATTATACTTCCATCTTGAGATCGAATAGGTGAGATTATGGTTTTTTCATAATAAATATCTCCATTCTTTTTTTTGTTCCTGATTTCCCCTTTCCAGTCTTGCCCTGAGGTAATAGTGTGCCATAACTCCGTATAAAATTCGCTGGATTCCAGACCGGATTTCAAAATCCGCGGTGTGTTACCGATGGCTTCTGTTGCTGTATAACCGGAAATCTTCGTAAAGGCTGGATTGATGTATTCGATGATCCCTTCTCTATCGGTTATGACGATGGAAATCGGATTTTGCTCCACAGTCCGGGAAAGTTTTCTTAATTCGATTCTGGCTTCCTGACGTTCGGTGATATCCATAAAGGAGACAACGGCACCCATTGGTTTGTTGTTGTCGAAGATTGGGGTTGATGTATATTCGACAGGAAAACTGGTGCCGTTCTTGCGCCACATTATTTCGTTATCAACGCGATGAATTTTTCCATCTGTAATGGTCAAAAACATCTTACTTTTCTCCGGTTGATACTCTGTACTGTCTGGCAGATGATGTTGGATAAGAGATATGGATTGATTAATAAACTCCTCTTCTATATATCCCAGCAATTCACATGCCTTTGGGTTCACAAATGTTACCCTGTAATTGGTGTCAAGGCCAAAGATACCTTCGCCAATGGAAGATAAGATCAATGTGTTCTTTGCGTCCCGTTCCTCAATTATCTGCCGGGTGGAAATTAACACTTTTGCCAATATGATTAATGCGCCAACAATCAGAAAGGTAAAAACGAAAATGAGGATTCGCATATTATTCATGAATGTGAATGATTCGACAGCATCAACTTCCGTTGCGATTCCGAACCCGAGTGTCTCATCCCATACCCAGGCTCCGACCACAGGGACACCTCGATAGTCACGGTATCCGGCCAGATCCGTGCCTGTCTTACCGGTAACGGCACTCTGAGCCATGAGTGTCAGGGGCTGCTTGTCCCTGGGCAAAGAAGCGGATTTGCCCAGCATAAGGTTGACACCCGGATCACAGACTCTGATGTGCAGGTCGGAATGTTTGCCCGAGGGCAGCAAACCGATCTTTGCGAGCTGGTCGTTAAAACGGCTTTCACTGATGAGACGACCCGCTTTATTAAAGGCATATGTCTCGCCCGTATCGCCGAAACGACCGCGTTCAAGGACTTCCGAAAAGCTTTCATCCGGTTCAATGCGAAAGGTGAGTATGGCTATAACATCACCTGTGTCATCCTTTATTGGTGTTCCAACAAACATGGTTGGCAAACCCGGAACCATTTTACCGTTAATATCCTTGAGCGGAACATCAGAAGGTTGGGGTAGCGTAATCAGGGTTTCACCTGCCCATAATCTGTTCAGAAATTCCGGCTGCTTGGTCAAAAGATTAGGCGTGCCGATATTTTTGTCCCTGGAGGCAGCAAGACTGATATTATTTTCTCCAATAATAAAATAGCCCCGAAACCCCTGGGTTCTGAAAACCGGGGTCAACCACTCTCTTAAATTTGCCTGGGCTTGACTGTTGATCAGAAGGTCCGGGTTATTAGAAAGGGGGATAAGCTCTATAACTGCGGACCTTATCAGGGTATTATCTGCCCAAAGCACAACTGCTTTTTTTTGAAAATCAAATGATTTTTTAATGCCTATATGGCAAACTTCAAGGGCGGTTATCAAGGTTTTTTTAATATCTGCTTTGGCTTTGGTTTTGATAAGGGTAAGGAGACTCCATGAAGATATAAGAATAATAACCGACAGAGAAGCAGCAACAAGCCACTCTTTTGAAAAATTATTTTTTGAGGGCATTTTACGATTCTCCGCACATTTAATAACGCCGGGATCTTTGGATTCATAAAACATATTAGAAGCTTTCTCTTTTAGATTGACCGACCGATGGATTGGTCTTGTTATTCTTGATCATTTTTTCCAACACCTGGATAACATCCTTAAACCCGTAACTCGTATGGGAAAGATATCTTGGATATAATAGAAACGCCTTTGAAAATAAATTTTCTTCCTCATTTGGAAGAATTAAAATATATCTTGAATTAAATAGACGTTCTTTGTTTGCAATTAAGGAATCCAAGTCCTCCACAGAAGAAATAAGAAAAACGATGATGACTTGATCAGATATTTTTAATTTGACTAAGCGGAAAAGACTTTTAAAATCAAGGGCCAAGACATACATCAGATCGGAAACCCGAGAATTTTTTTTTAAAAGCGTGTCCTTGTGGGGATGGTCTTTATTTGAATAAATAATTAATACCTTCGCCAGTTTTATTTTGGCTTAAATTTCAACCTATATATGGTGATCAAATCACCCATGCTACACAATGTATAGTGCTGTGATTGCCAAATTTTAAATTGGTGTTGAATTTGGCGAAGGTATTGATAATAGGGCGCATTCCCATTTTCCCGACCCATCACATAACCCATTGATTTCATTAAGCCTTTATCCATTAATACAAAATAAAATATCTTGATAAATCAAAGAGTTAACTCTCCAACCGGGAAAATGGGAATGCGCCCTGATAATAACTTCCATTTTTTTCCCATGTTAATATAAAAAAGGGTGTTGAAAAGTGTTTTTAAAATATTAATTATTTCAAGGCTTTATACCCTAAATTACCCAAAAGCTAACCTTGAGATAACTTCTTAATTTTTTATTAACTAAAATAGCAATCGTTTCAACACCCTTTAAAAAGATGGTAACTTGAAAATATCCCGCCTTAAATGGGTAACCGAATATCTACTGCCCTGAATCCGTTGTGTTAAAAATTATAATTTAAACTGTTTGACAACATCTGACAGAGATGCCGCCATTTTGGCAAGTTCCGTAGAAGATTCATTGGTCTGATTGGCACCAACGGCGGTTTCCTTTGCGGCGGTGCTTATTCCCTGAACATTCTGGGAAATGTCACTCACCCCCCTGGCAGCCTCAACTGAAGACTGGGCCACTTCCTTTATACCACGGGATAACTCATCCACATGGCGGGCCACGTCAGATGCAACGGTTGAGGTTTCATCCGTGGAGTTTGCAATCTCATTGACCAGCTTGGCGGATTCTCCGGCATTGTCGGCCACCTCTCTTACCGTTTTGGCATTGCCAGCAATGGAGTGTGAAATTTCACCGGCAGTGGAAGTCTGCTCTTCAACTGCGGATGCAATGGTTTCATTGATCCCGGCAATTTGTGTGATGACCTTGCTGATTTCCGAAATGGCATCCACGACAGCATTGGTGCTGTTCTGAATCTGATCAATTTGTCCTGAAATCTCGTCGGTGGCATCTGCGGATTGTTTGGCAAGTTCCTTGACCTCCCCTGCAACAACGGCAAATCCCTTACCGGCTTCACCGGCTCCAGCCGCTTCAATGGTTGCATTCAGTGCCAGCATATTGGTCTGGTCCGCAATATCTTTGATCACGCCCACCACCTTGCCGATCTGTTTGGATGCACTGACCAGAACATTCATTTTTTCAGTAATCTCATCTGTCGACCGGCTGGCACTCTGTGATATACTGCTGGCATGACTTGTGTTTTTAGCCACTTCATTGAGCGAAGAGGTCATCTCTTCCATTGCGGTCGCCACGGTATTAATCCCGGTTGATATGGACTCACTGTCTGTTGCCATTCGCTGAACATTTTTTGCGGTTTTATGGGCAGACTCAGCAACATTTGAAAAGGTGGAAGACATCTCTTCGGTCATGGTTGCAATATTGGAAACAGATGAACTGGATTGTTCCGCTGCCGAAGCAACGGTGCTGACGCTGGCGGACACCTGTTCGGAAGCCGCTGCCACCGAGTCGGCCTGGGCATTCATCTCCTCTGCCGACGAGGCCATCTGCGTGGAAACCGAAGACAGCTCTTCCGACGAACCAGACAGATTGGTGGTGGTGTCAATAATCTCTTTGAGAACTTTAGACAGGTTCTCAACCATCTGTTTCATATTTGCATAAACACCGGTTATTTTTCCATCATCTTCATTAAATTGAACCCTAAGGTCCCCTTTGGCAATACTGTCGGCAATATCAGCTATTTTTGACGGATCTGAACCCAGTTGGTTTAAAACGCTGCGGGTTGTAAAAAATACAAGCACAATTCCCGCCACTATCGCAGCCATGCTAACAATGATGATGAAAAGAACGGCCTGGGTGTTGGATGCCTGAAGCCGTGGGCCGATTTCATCCTGTACTTTTTTGATGCCGAGTTTGACCGCATCCACCTGGAGAGCAACGTCGGGTCCAATTTTATTAAGCGTTTCTTCTATCAGATTATTACGCATTGTCATTGTTTGAACTATTTCAATAAAGGCTTTGTTATAGTCCTCTTTGACGGCTATGGTTACATCCAACAATTTACGCCGTTCAGGATTTTTCAATTCCCGGTCAAGGATATCCAGCTCCTCCTGCATGAAACTAAACTCCTGGGCAACTCTGTCAACAGCCGCCTGTTCATTTAATGTGATGTATTTCTGGGTATAAAGCCTGGCAAGGAGCAGATTTCGAAGGGCTAACCCCGCATGGAAAGCTGCCACCACATCATTATCTTTTTCAGCAGAAGTCATAATAGCTGTCAAGGCCTTTTCACCTTCAGGACCCCTGACATTTAGTATGGAGATCTCTGTTTCATTATTTTTTTTCTGCAAGTTAACGACTTGCTTGAACGTATCATTGTACTTAAAGCGGTGTTCGTCTATTTGATCAATCATTTTGGCCCGATCAGGAAGCAAAATTACTCGCTGGGCTTCTTCTAAAAACCCGTTCATTAACTCATAGTAATGATCGTATTCTTTTTGATCCTTTTCGCTGCTGGTAATGAGAAAATCCTTGACATTCATGCGAACCATCAACATGTTGGCCTGTAATCGACCAACAAGGTTGGTATCACGCGCCATTTCACGATAATTTTCAAACCCTGTCGATGCATTGTTTAATGCGAAAAAACCTATGGCGGATACAACCCCTAACAGGATAAGCATGGTCGAAAACCCACTAATTAATTTAACTCGCAAGGACATTTTGTTTAGATACATTTTGTTGAATTCTCCATAATTTAAGATTCATTATTCTGTGCTGGCACAGACAGCCATAATTTTTTCCAGGACCCAATTGATATCAAGGATGATAATGAGCTGGTCTTCCTGTTTTGTCACTCCTTCAATCAGGATTTCCAAATATGATGGATACAGGCTGCATTCTCATATACATTATTTTTTCCCTGGGTGATGAGGGTTGATTTTATTTAAAAATCAGGGTTATCGTTCCTTTTTCAACAATAATCTGTTGCGCAATGGACGTCATAAAGCTCAAACCGCGTTTTCCGATCTGCGTCACAGTTAGGTCACCAGGCCTAATCACATTTTCTTTTAGATCAAACCCCTGGCCTTCATCTGTTATATTGATCCTTAATTCATGTTCTATAGAACTGAGACACACTTCAAAATGCGCCGTTGATTTGTGATTATTCCCGTGTTCGACCGCATTCAGCAAGGCTTCCCTGATGCATAAAAGGACAAGATCCCTGTCATTGCTCGCGGGTATCATCCCGGGATTAAGTTTTTGATCTATCCAATTGCAGGCGTTATCAACTTCTTCGTAGGTCGATAAAAATTCTGACTTAAAATCTGTCCGGTTCCATGTGTGAGGATTATGAATACACAGGAGAATCAAATCATCCTCCTGCTCTTTTTTCCCTAATAGATTGTCAAGAAGATGCTGACAAATTCCTTTTATATCCGTTCTGCCGAAAAGTTGCGGCATATTTTCAACCGCATGCATTAAATCCTGTTCTTCAATCCCATCTGAAAATAAAAACAGATAATTATCCGGGTTCAATTTTTCAGACCCGGATATAAAAAGATCATTATTTTCCAGGGCACCCAGCACCATGCCGCCGCCAATAAGGGGTTTAAAGGCTGCTTTGCCGCCTGGATCAAATGAGAGTATCAGGCCACCAGGATTACCCGCCCAAGCCATCTCAAGGTGCCCGGACCAACGGTCCCAAACCAGGGCGGTGGCGCAAATGTGAGATTTATCATTCCCCACCTTAATCAATTCTTTGTTTATTTTTTTCAGCAGCGCCACGGGATCTTTGCAGATATCCCAAAAAGAGGTGAGTATCCCTGTGAATATAGCACTTGTATATGAACTCATCACATTATGACCGGCAACATCTGCCAGCACAATACCACACTGCCCGTTCAACCCGAATCTGTGACACCGCATCATATCTCCGCCTGCCTCATGCAGCGATTGATAAGCAACATCAAGGGATGGACACAAATGAATGCACCCCGGATGGATAAGTTGTTCCTGGGCCTGACGAACCATTTGAGCCGTTTTTGCTTCAGATGCGCGGGACCCTTTTAGTTGGGATTGAGACAAAGCAGATTCAATAATCTCCAGGGCTGCGGATTCAAATTGATCCTGGGGTATGATGCCATCCACTTTTTGTTGAACCGCATATTGAAATGTCGATGTGTCATAGGATTCCGTAAAAAGAAAGACAAGGATATGTGTGAATTTTCTTTTAAGAATTGTTAAAAGTCCCAGTCCGTCAATACCGGAAGTAAAAATATTGCTGATGACAATATGAACCTTATATTCCCGGTTTTCAATATAGTTTAATGCTTCCGAACCGTTGGCAAGCCCCTTTACATGGAAACCGGCTTGAGTTAAAAGAGGGGTGTATCGGTTTCTTAACGCTTCATTCTCCTCTACCAAAACCAGATTAAATCCTTTAAAGTCAGACAATGAAGAAAAAAGGGGCGTATTACCTGTTAAAGACGATATCGTTTTTAGTTCAGCGTTTTGTTCCGAGACTCCCTCTTTTGCATATTTTTGAAGTATTGATCGTAACTTTTTGATATTGACCGGTTTTGGTAAAAAGTCATTACACCCTGACCTTAGACTGCGCTGTAGATCTTGTTTCATCGTAAGAGCTGAAACAGCTACTATGGGGACAGTAACTCCCATCTCTCTGATTTTTTTTGCTGTTTCAAAACCATCCATACCCGGCATGAGCAAATCCAACAACACCAGATTAAAATTCGTCTCCCTAATATTTAAAATCGCTGCTTTGCCATCTTTTGCCTCCCTCACCAGAAAGCCTTCTGCCGTTGCAACTTCCGATATAAGTTCTCTGTTAAGGGGATTGTCATCAACAATCAGGATATTGGGTTTTGCTACAGTCGGCATATCCGAAAATTCTCCTGTAAGTTTAAAACTGATATCATTTCCTGTCTCGCTCACTGAGATAAAAATCATTGCTGGCTTGATCTTCTCCATCTGACAATTCATTTTTAATTTTCACAAATGCATCTATGTTTTCTAAAAACAAATCGACCAGTTTCGGCTCAAAATGACTGCCGTTTCCCTGTTTGATGATTTCTACGCTTTTTCCAATGGGATAAGGGCTTTTATAGGGCCTTCTGGATGTCAGGGCATCAAACACATCTGCCAGGGCGGCTATTCTGCCGCAAATCGGAATTTTATCCTTTTTCAGCCCATAGGGGTATCCTGTACCATCCCATTTTTCATGGTGTGTCAATGCAATATCACGCGCCAGGATCATCAACTCAGAATTATGGCCGTCAAGCAATTTTCCCCCGATAACAGCGTGCTGTGTCATAATTTGCCACTCTTCAGAGGTGAGTTTTCCGGGTTTCAAAAGAATGCTGTCCGGTATGCCAATTTTACCGACATCATGCATTGGACTGGCATTTAACAGAAGATCTAATTGAGGATCACCCATGCCGATTAATCGACCCAATACAACACACATCCGGCTCATTCTGATAATATGGGCACCTGTTTCCGTATCACGGTATTCAGCTGCCTGCCCCAATCTGCGGATAATTTCAAGACGGGTATTTTCCAGTTCAAGCGTTCGTATCTTTACCTGTCTCTCCAGAATAATATTCTGGTTCTGGACCTGATTATGCAAGAGCCTGATCCTGAGCATATTGTGTATTCTTGTTAATGCTTCTATCTTATCAAATGGCTTTATTAAAAAATCCTGAGCACCTGATGCCAGTGCATGAATACGTGTAATGTCATCCTGTAATGCCGTCAGGACAAGTACCGGAATATAGGAATCTTTTTCAATTTTCTTAAATTGTTCCATTACCTCATATCCGTCCAGATGGGGCATATTGATATCCAGGACTACCAGGTGGGGTTTATAGGCCTTATATATATTTTGAGCTTCGCGAGGGTCTGTTATGCCCAGAACGGAGCTATACCCTGCATCGGATACGATTGCTTCCAAAAGGTCTACATTCATTTGATTATCATCAACAATCAAAATTCTTGCGCTCAATATTTCTTTTTTTGAAATCATTTGTTTTCCGTTAACACCTTACATTTCTTTGCCTGTTTGTTTTTTTAAATATTCCATCAATAACCCGAAAAAAACTGATTCAAATTTATGGATTGGCCTTGTTATTTTTGATCATTTTTTCCAACACTTGGATAACATCTTTAAAGCCGTAACTGGTATGGGAAAGATATCTTGGATATAATAGAAACGCCTTTGAAAGTAGTCTTTCTTCCTCATTTGGAAGAATTAAAATATATTTTGAATTAAATAGACTTTCTTTGTTTGCAATTAAGGAATCCAAGTCCTCTACAGAAGAAATAAGAAAAACGATGATGACTTGATCAGATACTTTTAATTTGACTAAGCGAAAAAGACTTTTAAAATCAAGAGCCAGGACATACTTCAGATTGGAAGCCCAAGACATTTTTTTTAAAAGCGTGTCCTTGTGGGGATGGTCTTTATTTGAATAAATAATAACTTCCATTTTTTTCCCATTTTTTTATAAGAAAGTCCTGTCAAACCTGACGGATTTTCATGCTTCGTTGTGGGCAGGCCGAGTTCAGAGTACGGTCTGCCCGTGGCAGTTATATGAAACTCCGTCCAATAAACTGGAATCATGAAAGTTTCATTTTTCGTTGTGGCTGGTGGTTACAGCCATGTATGTTAACATAAAAAGTTGGCTACCCACTTAAGCGGGGATATCCTCAAGGCTTTTTATGTGGACAATTAGGGCTCAAGCCCTAAAATTCAGACTGTTAATACGCTTAATCTTAAAGGCTGTCCCGCCTTAAGTGGATAGCCAAAAAGGTTAACAGAGAGAATTCAATAGCGCGATTACAAAATCTTCTATTACACTATGACAAAGTGTAATACAAAAAGTATGCCAATGGGCGAGTTAAAAAATAAGAGATAAAAAACAGATAGATATAGAAAGTTAAATCTTTGGAAGAGTTAATGCAGGTCGCTTTTCTTATGAAATCCCACGAATTTCTGATTTGATCAGAATTATTATGACCTGTTGATCTTGTATTTTTTTAATAAGGAATAGAGATGGCTTTTACTGAGACAGGATAATGTGCTTGCTGTATCAAGATTTTCTTTTGATGATCGCATAAGATTTTTAAGATATATTTTTTCAGTTTCACTGGCTGTAAAGTCTTTGACTTGTTTAAAAGGCTTGATCGGTTCAAGTAAATTATCAGGTATAATGATTAGACCTGTACCATTTGATCTTTGAGTAGCACTTTTAAAATCGCAGCTATCTTGAAAACTCCCCCCATTTTGTTTTTTCTCAATGGAAGATTGGAGGGATTGCATTCTGATCTGGGTTGATAAAGAATGGGGATAAAGAATGGATGACTCTGGGTCAGCAAGAATTGCTCTTTCCAGGCTGCTGATGAGTTCCCTTGTATTTCCAGGCCAGTCATAACATTCTAAATTATTGAGAAACTCCGGAACAAACCCTTTATTTCCAAAACCATGACGTTTGCATAACGTATAAATATAATGAAGGGTAAGGTCTTTTATGTCCTCTTTACATTCTTTTAAAGAGGGCAAAGCAATTTGAATTGTTTTAAGACGAAAAAACAGATCCTTTCGAAACTGATTTTGATTGACCATTTCTTCAAGGTTCCTGTTGGTCGCTGAAATCAGCCTGAAATTACTCTCAATTTCCGTTGTGCCTCCGACAGGAATAAATTTTCGTTCCTGAAGGACTCTTAAGAATTTTTTTTGTATGGACAATGGAAGTTCTCCTATTTCATCAAGAAAAAGGGTTCCGCCGTCTGCTTTTATTATAAGCCCTTCCTTTGTTGAATCTGCGCTGGTATATGCGCCTTTAACATGACCGAACAGCACTGCTTCAACAAGCTGCTCTGGAAGGGATGCACAATCTACAACCACAAAACGGTTCTCTTTTTGTTTGCTATTTGCATGAATAACGTTGGCAAACAATTCCTTTCCAGATCCAGTGGGACCTGCAATTAAAATATTAGTATCCTTTTTTGCACATCGCGCAACCTTATTCAGGCACGACATAAGCTTGGTGCTTGAACCGATAATCTGGGGTCTTTCCAAAATATTTTCAGAAGACGATTTAAAAGTATTTTTCGAAGCTCTATACCCTAAAGAGCGTTTTACAATGAGCTGGATATCCTTATTAGAAAAAGGTTTTATGATATAATCCCAGGCATTATAGTCAAGTGCTATTTTTGCAGATTCGGTGTTGCCTTGTGCGGTTATAATAATAACTTCAGGTTTTGAATTTGTATTTTTAATTAAAGGAAGCGCATCAAGACCATTGCCATCCGGTAGATTCACATCAAGAAAAACAAGATCAAACGCATCGGAATCGGCCATGTCAAGCCCATGGGCAAGCGTTGCGGCAGCTATTGGCTGATGACCAAGTTCATCTATAAAATCCTTTAGCATCTCTCTGATAAGCGGATCATCATCAATAATTAATATGTGGGCCATTCTGAATCCTTCGTAAGGTTGCGCCGCCTTAAACAATCTTTCATTTTTGTAAGTTCTCAATAACCTCGGGCTGATAAAGCCTGATCACCCTTTAAACATAGGGTGTTATTCAAAAGGATTGACTGAATACCAGGACTTATTGACTCGTGAGTTGCAAGTTCTCATAACCTATTGAATTTATTAACAGTGAAAAAATGAGAACAAAATCTTCAGTTCTAATTATTTCAATAAGTTACAAAATAATGGATTTGCAAAATCATAGAACTTACAACTCACGAGTTATTGAGAACTTACACATTTTTTATCAAATAATGGGCACCCTTCATTTTTCGGGAATCATTCCTCCAAAAGTGCAAAGTATTTTTGGCATCATGTATTAAGGATGCCAAATAATCAATAAATATCAGTCGTCGTCAAACCTGATCATTAAAATCACGATAAAATTCCTCTAATTTTGGAACTATTTGGTCTATAATAATTTGTAAGTTATCCAAAACAGCATTGGCTTTTTCTTGATCAATTTGACCATATTCTCCCATTTTTTCAAGTGTATAAGCCAAATCTGCGGCTTTTTTGCAAAAATGAAGCAACATTCCTTTGAATGCGTGTGATGAGGCACATAAAACCTCGGGATTATTATCAAAAACAGCTTTCTCTATCGCAGCCTGTTTCTCTTTAAAACGTTTAAGAAATAAACCGATTAGCTTACCTGCTAAATTTTTTTTCCCGCCAAGACGCTCCAAAAACAATTCCATTTCAAGAGGATTTTGACTTGTCTTGCATTCATTCAAAAGGGAGTTAGTCATAAGATGGGGCACCCACTTCTAAGCCGCTTTTTTTATTACGTTTATCGGTCGAGGCACTTGGGGCATATTACCGAGTAACCATTTAAACATATCAATGGGCCTATTTTCATAAAACCCCTCTGCTGCGGTTCCATTAGGCCTCTTGAGATAATAATTGTGGATTATAGTAAGGGATTTAGACGAAAATAAACTACCAATTTGAATTTTTTTATCATGCAATATCAACATATGGGGTTGGTCATAACATGGGCCACTTTGAACCAATTTTTTTTGATCTAAAAATAAAGTCAGTAATTACAAATAATTAACAATAACAAATTTTCAGTTCCCGTATAGTGGCCCATCTTATGACCAACCCCCAACATATTAAACTGGGCATGCTGGTAATTTATACTCGGGCAGATTCCTAAGTGCTTTCAGTTTTTGATCACTTAAGCAATGCATTCCGTGGTGTCGAAGAGAGAGTTGAGCATTATGCCCTTCCACACAAGAGCTTGATCTTTGAAAAAGTCCTGCAAATTCTCTGGCCTTTCGTTCCATGTGGTAAATCTCCGTTTCATCACAATCCGCAAGAGGGCCGCGTTCCTGCTGGCTAATACGGAAAGCAGTTCCTGGGACTTCTGCCGGGTGAGTTCCTTTTTGTCCGGATCTTTTTCCCTTTCGGCGACCTTTTGAAGATAGAAACCGGGAATCAAGTGAGTGAGCATTTAATGTGGATATTAAGCTTTCAACCCCTAAAATTCCAGAATCCTAACCTGGACAAGCCAGAACCAAAAAGTTTTTTTTTATTCTCTTGCCAAAAGAACACGAGAATAAGAGATAAGAGTCTAATACGCTTTTTTTTAAAGGCTATCCCGCCTTAAGTGGGTAGCCGAATAAATTTTCATGTTTATGAATTTAACATATTTTCAATAATTTTGTCGACAAATATTTGACATCCTTCATAATTACTTTACACTTTTGAAGGATGTCTAAATATCAATGAAATATGTCTGTTGAATACCGAAAAATATATGTGGGGGTACTTAGGAATGAGTCCGAAATAACATACCCTTTTAACAAGTTGGAAAAACTATCCTTCAACGGTGGCGTGTTCTGAAAAGGGCAAATTATTTGAGATTGGTTCCTTAAATACAAAGCGCATAGCACCAGAAACGGTAAGTCCGATATCTGTTAAAAAATTATTTTCTGGGATGATTCTTCCGCCACAGGCGGGGGCTTTCGTAATTATTTCCCAGGGACCAGATACCCCGGTGATGTTGTTTGGCCTCTTTTTGGGCATCAAGATACGCCTTTTTATTAAGCCCGGCCTGCATCCTTCCCTGGTACACCTCGGCAAGGCCCAGGCGCAGCAGCTCAAGATTGATGTTTCTACCCCCCACAAACAACTCGGCCAAGACCCGATTATATCCCCCGGTGCCATAACTTTTAAGGGTAAAAGGCGTGTGGGCGATCATTCGGGAAAAGGCATCTTTGGCCTTGCGGCTGAAGGGCTGGGGCGCATGTTTTTTTCCACCGGTTTCCGGAGCGTCAATGCCCACCAGGCGTACCATAAGAGTCAGCCCTGCACCGGAAACTTTCAGAGAATCCCCATCATAAATTTTGACAGCTTTGAATGGAATGCCATCCCGGGTACCGCTGGGAAGCCCCTGATATCTGACACCATCTTCCTGAAACTGCTCCACCATAACGCCAGAGGTGGAAGGGGCCACATTGCTGTAATGTCTAATACCCTGGGGATCGATCCAGGAATAAATGCCTCCGGCCCCCAGGCAAACAGTAACGTCCCCGGCCCCGGCAACAACAATGAACAGGCCCAACAAATATTTTAATATTTTGCCCCCAAGGCCAGTCATATATCGCCTCCAAATCCCGCCAAAATCTCAGCATCCTTTGAAAACGGACGCATTCCCATTTTCCCGGAATCAACTCTTCCAAAGAAGTTCCCCGGTCTTTTCCGTGCCATAGCCCCCAAGGGCCGCCACCCGCTGTTTAAATTGCGGGGTGCCAATGGTGTCCAGCAGTACCTGTACCTTATCCGTGGCAACAAACCGATCCGGGATGACCAGATCGTAGGATTCGGTGATCACCGGGATAAAGTCCAAATCCAGGGCCTTTGCCGCCGCGTAGATGCCAAGACCCGCATCGGCCCGGCCGGACAGAACCGCCACAGCCACGGACATGTGGGTGTACTCCTCGTTGGTATAGCCTTTTATCTGATCCCGGGTGAGGCCAAGCTTTTCAAGCTGGTAATCAAACAGTATCCGGGTGCCGGAACCGGGTTGACGATTGATGAAAAAAAGCGATTTCTCCGCCACATCCAAAAGCCCTTTAATTCCTTTGGGATTGCCCTTGGGGAGAATCAATCCCTGTTCTCTCATCACAAGGTTGATGAGATGTACCTTGATATCGGGAAGATATTTCTGAATATAAGAGACATTATAAGAGCCGTCCTCCGGGGAAAGCAGGTGGGCTCCGCCCATGTGACAGGCCCCCTTTTTAATGGCCATGAGTCCCCCCATGCTGCCCACATGGCTTGAGGAAATGCTCACCCCGGGGTTGGTACGCCGGATCTGATCGGCCAGAACATCCAGGGTGTTGTCATGGGAACCGGTGATCACCACCGTGTTTTTGATAGATGCCAGGGGCCGCAAAAGCTCGGCTGTCACCGTTTCTCCTTCGGCAATGCCCTCCACATGGGGGGGAATGCGAATAATGCCATCGGCCTCGGTGATGGTGGTGATGCTGCCCGCCCCCCGGGGAAGTTGGGAGGCAATCAATCGATCATCCACAGAACCGATCTTCACCCGCAAGAACTCTTCCATGCCAAGCTTGGATGCCATCTTCCGGGCGGGCTGCACCTGCACAAGATCCCGATCCATGGAACCCCGTCCCTGCATTTGCAATAACAGGGGACCGGCAAGCTGTTCAAAGGCCACAATGGCCGACACAGGATACCCGGGGATACCGAACACCGGCTTGTTGTTCACCCGGCCAAAGAGCACTGGTTTTCCCGGCATCATGGTCACCCCATGGACAAACACCTCGCCCAGGGCAGAGATCACCGGCCGGGCAAAGTCCATGGAACCCGCAGAAGAGCCACCAATGATCATGATCATATCGTAATCGGATTGGGTGGCCTCATCCACGGCTGTGGTGATCCACTCAAGCTTATCCTCCACCATGGGGCGGCTTTCGGGCTGGCACCCATACTCCCGGCACAGGGAAAGCAGCACAGACGAGTTGGATTCAATGACATCCCCCGGGGTAAGCCCCTTGTCTCTGGCTGTCTCCCAGGTCACCAATTCATTGCCCGTGGGAATGATCATTACCTTGGGTTGTTTACGAACCTTGACAGAGAATACCCCTCCGGCAATCAATGCCCCCACAGAATAAGGGGTAATTCGATGCCCCCGGGGGAACAGAAGTTCCGTGGCCACAATATCTTCCCCCATTTTTCTGACGTTCTGCCAGGGAAATGCCGGGGCTTCAATCTCCACCAGATTCTCATCCAGGGTCTGGACATTTTCAATCATGATCACCGCATTGGTGCCCTCTGGCATCACATGGCCGGTGTTGATCCAGAACATATCTTTACCGGGTATCAAGGAGCGTGGCGACTCTTCATTGGCACCAAAAGTATTAATTGCATCAACGGCAATGCCATCCATGGCAGCAGCATGGAAATTGGGAGAAGAGAGCCCGGCCACGGCAGGTTCAGCCAAAACCCTTCCCAGGGCATCACAGGAGTTGATCTCTTCCCACTGCACCTCCCCGGTAAGGGGAAAGGCATCAAATAGAATATTTTTTGCCGTTTCAACGGACTTCATATCCAGGTATACATTTCGTTTTACAGTCATTTTTTCTCTCTGTATCTATTTTTTTGATCACATGGGCAGCACGTTTACCATGGTGTCTTTTTCCAGCCCTTCCACATTTTCACCGATTTCAAGGAGGGCACTGGCCATGACCATGGTTCGGATAAGACCAGATTTCCCCAGCACCGGGGCTGCATATAACTTACCCTCTTTCTCCTGTAAATCCACCCGGATAAAATCTGTTCGTCCCTGGGCAGAGGCCACATTACGGGTGAGAATGGCAGGTATGACAAGACCTTTATCAGCCCAGTCCTGTTGCCCCATGAGTTTTTTCAAAAAAGGCAACACCACCACCTTAAACACCACCATGGCAGACACCACATGCCCGGGAAGGCCCCACACCGGTTTATTTCCGGAACGGGCCAAAATGGTGGGTTTACCCGGACTGATGGAAATACCGTGGAGCAACAGTTCTGTTTCCGGAAGATCGGAGAGCACATCCACCGTAAAATCCCTCATTCCCACAGAACTGCCACCGGAGATAAGCACCATGTCCGCCTTCTCAACAGCCTGGCTACAGGCATCAAAAAGATCGGCCCTGTTGTCTTTGACAATGCCCATTTGAAGGGGAATGGCCCCGGCTTCCTGAATCAGAGCTGCCAGGGTGTGGGAATTCATATCTCGAATTTTACCCGGGGCCGGGGTCTCTTCCACAGGTACAATTTCATCCCCTGTGGAGATAATGGCCACGGTGGGGCGCTGAAACACCTCTATATCGGTCACACCAAGGGCTGCCAGCACACCATTTTCCTGGGGGCGAATCCGGGTTCCTGCCTTTATAATTTTCTGACCCTGGCGATAATCTTCAGCCCGATCCACCACATGCTGCAAGGGAGCCACGCTTTTATAAATCTCCACGGTGGCTTCATCAACCGGCTCGCTATGCTCCACCATGACCACACTATCAGCCCCTTCGGGCAGCATGCCACCGGTGGAAATGGGGGCCGCTTCATCCGGGGCCAGTGAGAAAGACGGGGTTTCACCCATGGCAATGGTACCGGCTATCTGTAGCCAGGCAGGATTCGCCTCTGATGCACCAAAGGTGGCCCCGGAATGCACGGCATAGCCATCCATGGTGGATCTACGAAAACTGGGCAAATCCTGATCTGCAACAATATCTTGGCCCAATATCCGAGCAGATGCCGCATTCAGGGGTACCGTTTCCAGGGGCATGGCCGGAAAACCGGGGGCCAGCCCCATCACCTGATCCAGCCCCATTACCTTAAAGAAATGGTTCATTTCAGGGCCTCGGCAATGCGAATCATTGCCTTTTCCACATTTTCACGGCTGTTAAAGGCACTGATACGGATGTAACCCTGACCACAACTGCCAAACCCGGCACCCGGGGTACACACCACGCCGGCCTTGGATAGCAGCAGATCAAAGAACTCCCAGGAATCCCGGCCCTGGCCATCAATCCAGATGTAAGGAGAGTTATCGCCCCCCACAAAGGTAAATCCAAGCTCCCCCATGGCAATGCGGATAAGTTCGGCATTTTTCAGATAATAGGAGACCAGGGCCTTGACCTGGATCTGTCCCTCCTGGGAATACACCGCTTCCACTGCCTTTTGCACGGGATAGGAGACCCCGTTAAACTTGGTGCAATGACGTCGGTTCCACAGGGCATGCAAGGAGACTTTTTCTCCGGCGTCATCATAAACCATGCACGCCTTGGGTACCACGGTGTAGGCACATCGGGTACCGGTAAACCCCGCAGTTTTGGAAAAACTTCTGAACTCCACAGCCACCTCTTTTGCCCCTTCAATCTCATAGATGGAGTGGGGCAGTTCCTCATCCCGGATAAAGGCTTCATAGGCCGCATCAAAGAGAATCAATGCCTTGTTTTTCCGGGCATAATCCACCCATTTTTTAAGACCTGCCTTGGTGATGGTGGTTCCGGTGGGGTTGTTGGGAAAACACAGATAGATCAGATCCACAGGCTCTTTGGGAAGTTCTGGAAGAAAATTATTATCCTTGTTGGAATCCAGGTATACAATGCCCTGGTATCTGCCGTCCTCAAAGATGCCGGTGCGGCCTGCCATGACATTGGTATCCAGATATACCGGGTACACGGGATCGGGAATGGCAATTTTAATATCCTGGGCAAAGAGTTCCTGGAAATTACCGCAGTCACACTTGGCACCATCACTGACAAAAATTTCATCGGCGGCAATGTCTGCCCCCCGGCTGTTGAAATCAAACTTGGCAATTTTTTCCCGGAGAAAAGCGTACCCTTGTTCCGGGCCATATCCCCGAAAGGTGGCATCATCTGCCATCTCATCCACGCCTTTGTGAAAGCCCTCAATGCAGGCATGGGGCAGTGCCTTGGTCACATCTCCGATACCAAGACGGATCACCTCCTTATCTGGGTTTTCATTCTGGTATGCGGCCACGCGTTTGGCAATGTCTGAGAAAAGGTAAGATGCCTTTAATTTATCGAAATGTTTGTTTGCTCGTATCATGTCATATTCCTGAATTTTTTTATAAGAAAAGAAAACTTCCGAACACCCTCAGCAGAGCCCCCCCCCGATGGGTAATAGGAACCGGCCAATTGGGCCGTCTACGGTTCCGGGCCGGGCCCATTGCCCGTCGGGGGGGGGGCGGCATAATGCCATTTGGCTCCGCGTCTACGACCCAATATTCGTTGTGTCCAGCAGGACATACCCGTTTATATAAAACTCCGTCCAAAGTACTGGAATCATGAGAATTTTATTTTATCATAGCTGATTGTTACAACCATGCATATCATACAAAATTGTCCCGGCACACTTTAAAAAGGGCTATAAATTCATCAACGGTGAGGGTTTCTGCCCGTCGGACAGGATCAATTTTTGCCTCTTCCAGGGCCTGGGCTGCCTGGGTGGTATTAATATCCAATTCGGCCCCGGCCAGGGAATTTCTAAGGGTTTTCCGCCGTTTGGAAAAGGCGGCCTTGATCACCCGGAACAGGTACGTTTCCTGATCCGGTGGAAACTGAATGGTATCAAAAAAATCAACGGCCACCACCCGGGATTCCACTGCGGGTTTAGGGAAAAAGAGCTGTCCCCCCACATCGGCCACGGTGGACACCCGGGAGCAATACTGCATCACCACAGAAAGACGACCATAATCCCGCCCCCCCGGAGGTGCCACAATTCTCTGGGCCAACTCCTTTTGGAACATCAGGACGGCACGGGGGACAACATCTCTGTTTTCCACCAACTGTAAAAGCACCTGGGAGGAGATGTTGTAAGGCAAATTCCCAATGACCAGAAGTTTACCGTCTCCGGCCAATGCCCTGATATCCACCTTAAAAATATCTTCATTTATAAGGGTCACATTATCCACTCCAGCCTGTTCCAGCTCCTCTGTAATCAGGGGAATCAGGCGGGCATCTTTTTCAACGGCATATACCTTTGCTGCCTGTTTGGCAATGTGTACGGTGAGTGCGCCCAACCCGGGCCCAATCTCCAGCACTGTATCCTCTTTTTTAATACCCGCACGCTGGACAATCATGGCCGCTGCCTGGGGATCTGCCAGAAAGTTCTGTCCCAGCTCTTTTTTGGCAAACAGGCTGGATGATTTTAAAAGTACGCCTGGATAGGTCGTCATAATGTCTTTTTCTCCACACTTTCACTGATGGCCGCCCATGGAATACCCCGCAAGGCATGGCTATAATGCAACCACATAATTCAACTTTAAAGTCTTATTTCCGGTTGGAATCAAGCCTCATAAGATTTTGATTCCGGCTTGTCCGGTTCAGGACATACAGGCTTGATTCTGAAAAACACAAACCATCACTTGACTTTCATTTTTACTACAAGTAATTATAGAGTAATAATATTTATGGTACCCTCCGTAATCGTGGTGGATGTTATCCTTAACCTGCCACCTTAAATTAGTCTGTACCCGTCATCCTCCAGTTCTGAAAATGCCATAAAATACACATCCAGTACCATGCCACCTATCACTCAATGATCAAGTTGACTCAAATAGAATCAACAAGGGAAAGGAAACTTATCATGTCCCCGGCATATTTTCAACCAAAGGGTTTTGCTCCCAGCAATTCTAATTATGACACTTGATGGCTTTCCAAACTGCAATTTTACAATTTTGCTCAACGTAAATTCAGCACGTTACGCACCATTGGTGCCGTTTGGGAATCCATAATTAGCATTGCTGTTTTTGCTCCCCTGTTCCATTTTTTAACCCCGCAACCTATTTGGAGGGCACCATGGCACAAAACCAGACACCCCAGGTTCTTGTTTGGGAAAACATTATCCAAAACATCATGAAACGCCTTGATATCCCCACACGCAAGGAGATAAACTGCTTTAATGCAAAACTTGACAGACTGGAGAAAGTCCTCTATCAAAAGCAATCTGGAAACGATCTCATCCATGGGTCCGGGCATGAAATACCCCCCAAAAGCAAATTCGCTTCCACGGTTGTTCTGGAAATCATAGCAGCACATCCCCATGGAATCGACTTTAAAGCCATCAAAGAAAAAACCGAATTCAATGACAAAAAATTGCGAAATATCATCTTTCGTCTGGACACCACAGACAAAATAAAAAGGATACAACGTGGCATCTACAAAAAAGCATAGCAGCACAGACAAGGAAGGCAAACACATCCCCCAGGATGCGAACAATCCAGAGATTAAGCCAGGGGATTCCCTGCTTAACTACACCGTTGTTCAAATGGAAACCCTGGAGGATATTGACGGAATTTTTTACCTGTTGGAGCACACCGCCACCGGTGCCAGACATATCCATATCAGCAACAAAGATAAAGAAAACACCTTTGGGGTGGCCTTTCGAACGGTTCCCACCGACTCCACTGGCGTTGCCCACATTCTTGAGCACACGGTGTTGTGTGGATCGGAAAAATTCAATGTCAGAGACCCTTTCTTTTCCATGCTCAAACGGGGATTGTCCACCTTTATGAATGCCTTCACGGCATCGGACTGGACCATGTACCCCTTTTCCACCCAAATTCAAAAAGATTATTACAATCTGATGTCTGTGTACTTGGATGCAGCCTTCTTCCCCCACATTGATGAGCTGAGTTTCAAGCAGGAGGGGCATCGCCTGGAAACGGTGGTGTCAGAAACCGGTGAAATCACCCTGGAGTACAAGGGGGTGGTGTACAATGAAATGAAGGGTGCCATGTCCTCTCCGGGCCAGGTCATGGGCCGGGCATTGATGCAGGCTCTTTACCCTGACACCACCTACAGTTTTAACTCCGGTGGAGAGCCATCCGAGATACCCACCCTGACCCACGAAGGGCTCAGGGCCTTCCATGCCAGATACTATCATCCCTCCAATGCCTATTTTTATACCTATGGCAATCTTCCCCTGGAAGCGCATCTCGAGTTTATCCAGGACAAGGTACTCAATCGTTTCTCCCGCATTGATCCTAATTCTGCCGTGAACTCCCAGCCCCGGTGGCAAGAACCAAGAGAATTCACCGCCCGATATCCTTTATCTGCGGACGAAACACCGGATAAAAAATACCAGGCTTGTGTGGCGTGGCTCACCAAGGATATCCAGGACTCCTACGAGGTTCTCATTGCTTCGGTTCTGGAAGAAATTCTGCTGGGCAATGCCTCCTCGCCGTTAAGACAGAAACTCATTGACTCAGGGATTGGAACCGCATTGAGTGATGCCAGTGGATTTGATCTGGATCTGCGAGATACCATGTTTGCCTGTGGACTCAAGGAAATTGAAAAATCCGGCGTTAAAAAGGTGGAAACTCTTGTTTTGGAAACATTGGAACAAATCGTTGAAAAGGGCATTGATCCAAGATCCGTGGAATCAGCCATTCACCAGATAGAATTCCACAAGAAAGAGATGACCAACACCCCCTACCCCTTTGGCATCAAGCTGCTTCTGGCCTTTACAGGGCCCTGGATACATGAGGGAGACCCCGTGTCCTGCCTGAACCTGAATGAAGATCTCGCCCGGCTCAAAGAAGCGGTAAAACAAAAGGGATTTCTGGAGGGTAAAATCAGGGAATACTTTCTTGATAATCCCCACAGAGTGCTTTTCACCCTGGCCCCAGACACGGGAATGGAGGCCGCCGAAGAGAAAAGAATCCAGGGAGAACTTGCCGAAATACAGGCCCGCCTGACCCCGGAAGCGCTGGACAAAATCAACACCGATGCGGCCATGCTCAAAAAACTCCAGGAGACAGATGAAGATCTGTCTGTTCTGCCCACCCTGGCGCTTACAGATATCCCCCCGGATACGGAAATCATCCGTCCTGACAGTATCAGCACCGCCACATCCGCCACCTGCTACAACAAGGCCACATCGGACATTCTCTACTTCACCTGTCCCATGGTGCCCACAGATCTGCCGGAATCCCTCCTTCCCCTGGTACCCTTTTTTTGCATGGCCTTCACCGGCACCGGAACGGTGAAACGAGATTATGCCGACCTTGCAGCCCTCATGGATCTGTACACCGGCGGCATCGGCCTTTCCGCCTTTTCCGGCAGTGGATTTAAGGATGATGGGAAGCTTGTCACCTTTATGTCCCTCCAAGGCAAAGCCTTGAACCATAACATTGACAATATGTTTGACATCATTGCCGAGTTGGTGTCCGGTGTGAGTTTTAAGGATATCACCCGATTAAAGAGCCTGCTCTTTCAGTACAGGGCAGGATTGGAATCCTCCATTGTGGGCAATGGGCATCGATATGCCATGTCCCTGGCTGCCCGGAATTTCAGCCCGGCCGCAGCCCTGGGGGAAATGTGGCATGGTATCTCCCAGTTTCAGTTCATCAAATCCCTCACCGAAAAAATAGAGGATACAAAAGAGGGACAAACCCACCTGGAACAACTCGCCGGTGATCTTGACACCATGGTTAAATGTCTTTTTAAACGGGAAAATCTCTCACCGGCCATTGTGGGGGATACGGAAGGTCTGGCGTGCGGAGATAAAAACATTGCCCGGCTGCTCACCCTTGTGCCGGAAGGAGACACAAAGGAAACGCAACCCATCAATATCCCGGTAAAAAAGGAATACCCCCGGGAAGGATGGAGTACCAGCACCTCGGTGTCCTTTGTGGCCCAGGCATTTACCACCGTGCGCATGGCCCATGAGGATGCCCCTTGCCTTAGTGTCATTGCCAAGCTTTTGCGCTCCATGTATCTTCACCGGGAGATCAGGGAAAAGGGGGGAGCCTATGGAGGATTTGCCGTTTACAGCCCCGAGGAAGGGACTTTTTCCTTTGGCTCCTACCGGGACCCCAACATTGAAAGAACCTTGGATGTGTATGCCAATGCCTGTGAGTTCATTATCGGCGATGTGGTAACCGATGAGGATGTCAAAGAGGCCATTTTACAGGTATGCTCGGAAATTGACAAACCAGAAACACCAGGACCGGCCTCCATAAAGGCATTTTACCGGGAGAAGGTCGGCCTCACCGATGAAACAAGGCAAAAATTTAAAAAAGAACTCCTGGCCGTGGATAAGCAAAAGGTGGCCATGGTTGCCCAAAAATATTTTAAGGCAGATGATAAGAATAAAGGAACCGCCGTCATTTCCAGCCGAGAAAAACTGGAGGCTGCCAACAAAATGCTTAGTCCGGAAGGCAAACCCCTTAATTTGATGAAAATTTAATCGTCAGGGGCAGACCCAAAATACGGGTCTGCCCCTTTTTTTATTGACTAAAAAGTTCAGACAAACTCTGAATGGCACGCTTATCAAGGGTTCCCCCCTTTTGGGCCAAATCCAGGGTATATTGCCCCATCATCTTATAAAGTGCCACATATTCCGGCATTTTTTTTTCAATATCCGTCAAATGATCTGCCACCACGGCGGCATCCCCCCGGGCCACGGGACCAGTCAAGGCTCCTTGGGTACCCCGCTTTTTAATATTATTCAGGGTTCCTGTGATCAGGGGTTCCAGGATGGAATATGCCTCTTTTTCCGACAGGTTGGCCGTCTTAAGCAGATCCAGGGCAAAATGTTCCAGGGTCACCAGATAGTTGGATGCCACCACCGCCGATGCGTGGTACAGGGTCTTGGCATGGGTGGGAAGGGTAAAACAGGAGCCCCCAAGATCGGCCACCATCTCTTTTCCCGCCATCACTGCCCGGTCACTGCCTTCAACGGAGATATGAATTCCCTGGAAAGGGGATTTTTGTTCCAGAACATAGGGGGCAAAACTCTGGAGGGGATGAAGGGACCCCACGTCAGCACCACATGCCCGGGCAGTTGATAAGATTTCAGAAGACAGAGCCCCGCTGCAATGCAGAACCATACGCTTATCCAGCAGACCTTTAATGGCGGCAAGTTCCCCACACACCTGTTCAATGAGTTGATCTGGAGTGGTGATAAAAACAATGTCCGCCACCGCCACGGCCCCTTGCAGGGTTTCATAAACCTTGCCACTGCCTGCTGCCCTAACCGCCTTTTCAGCGGATTGAACATGTCTGCTAAAAAGCCCAGTAACAGCATATCCCGCCCGGGAAAGAAATACGGCCAAGGCCGTACCCACACGACCGCAACCGATGATGGAAATATCTGATTTCATATAAATGCCGGCAAGAAATCCCCTGGATACTTAAGCCCAAGGGAGGGCTTACCTCCTCCTTTTTAAGAGATGCAACAATAAAAATTGGATCTTTACGGATTAGTGTGATTTGGATAGATTGTAGTGTGCAATTCTCAGTGTATATGCATTGAAAACTATGAATTTTCAAACAAATCCGTGATGAGTCCAAAAGTTTTACCAAAGTCAAGAGAACTAATTGGATTGAGATATAATCCGGAACACAGCAGATGCGATTCTGCCATCTTTGCATTTAGGACACTTACCTGGTTTCTTGAATGTCTTCCGGTTTTTAAATTTAAATCCACAATCCAGGCAATAATAGGGCTCCACATGTATCCTTTTTTTATGACGCCGGACTGTTTTTTCTATAAAAGCCAGATGATGGTAAACATCCTTTTCCATAATGCCAACTGATTGGGATAGATCCCTTACTGTCAAAGGGCCGTTTTCGAGATGACTTATGATTTCCTGCCTGATGGTTTGTTTTCTTTCATTGCTCATAGTAAATGGCCGTTTTTTCAAGTTGAAAAATATCAATCCACATTCAGATATTCATTTATTGTGTCTCTCTCAATTGCCTTTCCTTTTCTGGCACCCGTCATCAATTATTCACTGGGCACAGATCACGCATTCACATCAACCACGATATGCCCGGTAATATTACCTTTCAAAATTTCCCCTGCGTACCGGGTAACGTCTTTGAGGGGGATTACTTTATTGATATGATCCAGGGCCTCATCCGAGATATCGGTAACCAGCCGTTCCCAGGCGGCAATTCTCCTTGACTTGGGGCACGACACCGAATCCACCCCCTTTAAGGTGACACCTCTGAGAATAAATGGCATGACAGTGGTGTTGAGTTCAAATCCACCTGCCAGTCCGCAGGCAGCCACACATCCGCCATATTTCATCTCGGACAAAAGACGAGAAAGAACCACACTGCCCACGGTGTCAACGCCACCTGCCCATTTTTGGCTTTCAAGCGGTGCAGGTTTCTGACTCCATTCTTCACCGCAGGCGATGTCCTGTGCTCCGATCTTTTTTAAATAGGTGTGTATGGATTCTTCCCTGGATCGGGTGAGGGCTGTCACCTCATAACCAAGCCCGGCAAGAATGGCCACAGCATTGCTGCCAACGCCCCCTGAAGCGCCTGTCACAATAATCGGGCCACTGTTCGTTGTTATCCCTGCCTCTTGAAGGGCCATGACCTGGAGCATGGCGGTATATCCGGCTGTACCAAGGGCCATGGCTTTTTTTGTATCCATACCCTTGGGAAGGGGAATCAAAAAATCGGATTTAATCCGGGCCATCTGGGCATAGCCCCCCCAGTATCTTTCCCCCACGCTCCAGCCATTTAAAATTACCTGGTCACCGGGTTTGAAATCCGCAGACCTTGATTCCACCACCGTGCCAGCCAGATCAACCCCCGGCACCATGGGGAACACACGAAATATTTTATTACGATTGGCAAACCCAAGCCCTTCTTTATAGTTCAAGGTGGAATAATCCACCTGGATCAACACATCTTCATCAGGCAAATCTTCAATTTTTAGCTGCTTCAGCGTTGCTACCAGGCTTTTGTCTTCTTTTTCCACCACAAGCGCCGTAAAGGTCTCTTTTTTTGTCATGCCGTATGTTCCTCCTGATTAAATGTTGTTTCCAGTATTTTTATTGACTCAAATATTTTCTCCCGCCATATCCCGCTGGTATTTATATCTATTTTCCCCGAATAGAGCGGCCTGTCCCCGGGTTCAGTTCACTATTTATACTCAAATTCAGACGAAGGAAATTCACCCTTTCGCACCGCATTCATATAATCTTCCAGCCCTTTTGCAGCCACTGCATTGACATCGGCAAATTTTTTAACAAACTTAGGAAGATGCCTGTCATTGATGCCCAGCATGTCATGGAGTACAAGTATCTGACCATCACAATGGGAACCCGCACCAATGCCAATGGTGGGGATGGTCAAAGCCTTTGTGATATTTGCCGCAATGGGGGAAGGAATGCCCTCCAGCACAACGGAGAACGCCCCGGCTGCCTGCACATTCATGGCATCTGACATCAGCCGTTCTTCATCCCGCTGTACCTTGAACCCCCCCATCTGATGGACACTCTGGGGGGTCAGTCCAATGTGGGCCTGCACAGGAATCCCAGCTGCTGCCACGGCCTTGATCACATCACATACATCGGCTCCGCCCTCAAGCTTCACCGCCCCGGCCCCGGCCTCCTTTAAAAACCGACCGGCATTGTCCACCGCCTGATCCAGGGAAGATTGATAGGACATAAAAGGCATGTCCCCCACCACCATGGCGGTTTTACAGGCCCGGGTCACCATGGAGGTATGGTAGAGCATTTCATCCATGGTCACAGGCAGGGTGTTTTCCTTTCCCTGAACCACCATGCCAAGGGAATCCCCCACCAGGATCATCTCAATGCCCGAGGCATCCACCATCCGTGCAAATGGATAATCATAGGCGGTCAATGCGGTTATTTTTTTCCCTTCTTTTTTCATCCGGAACAAGGTGGTGGTGGTTATTTTTGATGTCATATCATTCCCCTTAAAGTTCAAATAAGCTGAATTTAGAAACAAGCCCCTGACATATTTTATAAAAAACCGGCAAAGAAACCCTGAGTCTTTAGCTCAGGTGATGTTGACTTTCCCGCTTACCCAGTTAGGCTAAAAATTACTGTATTGGGCAACGTACCATTGATTTTACAACCCTTCAACCATTTTCCAGGCTTGTTGATTCCGTGGGTATTGAATTCAAACCTCAATTTTAGTTATTGACTATTAAGCACCACAACAGATATATAAAAGGTTTAACTTTATGGGATCTGAAGGCCCATGGATGAGGTCAGGCATTGGACGGGATCAGGCATTTTGTACTCCCAACTTAAATTCTTATCTCTGATTTTCGTGTTATTTTGGCAAGAGAATCAGAAAATCTTTTTGGTTCTGGCTTGTCCAGGTTAGGATTTAAGAGATTTTAAAAAAACAAGCAGGCAAGAGGTAAATGATACAGACCATCAGAGGATTCAGGGATATATTGCCGGAAGAGACGCCAATGTGGCAGAAAATTGAAACCCTAACTGCTGAACTTTTCAGGAACTTTGGGTTCCAGGAAATCCGCATTCCCATCATGGAAAAAACAGAACTCTTTGCAAGGAGTATTGGTGAGGCCACAGACATCGTTGAAAAGGAAATGTACACATTTCCCGATCGAAAGGGCGACAAACTCACCCTGAGACCTGAAGCCACAGCCTCCATTGTAAGATCTTATATCCAGCACAAGATGTATGCGGCAGATCCTGTCCGAAAATTCTACACCGTGGGCCCCATGTTCCGCCGGGAACGTCCCCAAAAGGGACGATACAGACAATTTTATCAAATTGATGCCGAGGTGTTCGGCATTGCATCCCCTTACATTGATGCCCAGCTCATCCAGATACTAAACGAACTTTTCAAGCGCCTGGGATTATCAGGTCTGAAAGCCCATATCAACTCATTGGGCTGCCCCGAATGCCGCCCCACTTTCCAAAAGGCTCTGCTGGATTTTCTCTCCGCCAGAAAAGACCAACTTTGCGACAACTGCATCCGCCGCATGGAAAAAAATCCCTTAAGAACCTTGGACTGCAAGGTTCCGACCTGCCGCAAGGCCCTGGAAGGTGCCCCCACAACCCTGGATCATCTCTGCCCGGACTGTAGTACCCATTTTGACACTGTGCAGTCCACCCTGAAAGCCCAGAATGTTGAATTCATTGTGGACAACACCCTGGTTCGGGGACTGGACTATTACTCCCGCACCGCTTTTGAAATCCTGACCACCGCATTGGGTGCCCAGAGCGCCGTGGCTGGTGGCGGTCGGTACGATGCCCTGGTTCAGGAACTGGGGGGACCAGAAATCCCGGCCATTGGATTTGCCATTGGATTTGACCGGCTGGTTCACATTGTGGAGCAGTTGGCGCAGCAAAAAGAAAATGAGGGGCCGGATCTTTTTCTGGTGGCATTGGGGGATAAGGCCATGGAAAATTGTCATCTATGGTTGTCACAACTGAACCTGTCCGGCTTTAAAGCCGAAATGGATTATAGTGGCAAAAGCTTAAAAAGTCTCATGAAACGGGCTGACAAACGCAATGCCCGCAATGTGCTCATTGTCGGGGATGCAGAGATGGAAGCCAATGCCCTGGTGCTGCGCAACATGGAAACCCGGAGCCAGACCAGCATTTCCATGGTTGATCCAGTGGGTGAAA
>Ga0208900_1000261_pt1 | contig 33647 bp, 37 predicted proteins | sample AntAceMetag02UKK_FD_184763 | JGI IMG/M metagenome (GOLD analysis project Ga0208900, IMG submission 184763) | Saline lake microbial communities from Ace Lake, Antarctica - Antarctic Ace Lake Metagenome 02UKK (SPAdes) (version 2) | ecosystem: Environmental > Aquatic > Non-marine Saline and... | reverse complement strand
CTCCATTCCCTTTCATCCCCAGATTGGCAGGGGGGCTGTGTTTATTTATGATGGAACCCCCGGTGGCATCGGTCTTTCCCACCAGGCATTTCTCCATGGAGAAATTTTACTGGACCGGACCTTTAATGTTATTGCCTCCTGTAAATGTGACAATGGATGTCCGGCCTGTGTTCACTCCCCCAAGTGCGGGTCGGGGAATCGTCCCATAGATAAAACTGCGGCATTGAAGATTCTTGAACAGATACAAAAGGGAGTGCTCAAAGGAAAAGCCCCGTTATCAGCCAGCGGGAAGGCCCGGGGATCGGCCAGCAGGGTGATGGCGCGAGTGGGGTCCTTTATCTCATCCATGAAAAATAAGACAGCGCAAGAGACATCCCAACAACACATCGAAAAGGAGATAACCCATATCCCGGAGATTAAGACCAAAGAATGTAATGCAACAAGTAATCAAGGGATTCATTCCATGGTAAAAAGCCATACCCATGAGCTGCAGAGATCTTTTGATGCGGGAAAAACAATTATACACAAACCTGGGAAATTTCCAGGGGAGGAGTTGAGTCTCTTTGCAGATGGGCAAGATGAGCCATCAAAAAGGGAAGGGCGTTTCCGGTATGGGGTCCTTGATCTGGAAACCCGCAGATCTGCCCAGGAGGTGGGGGGCTGGCACCGGGCACAGGATATGGGTGTCAGTTGCGTGGTGGTGTATGACTCCCAGACAGACATTTTTAAAGAGTATCTCCAGGAGGATGTGCCAGCACTGGTGACAGATCTTGCCGCCTATGACCTTGTGGTGGGGTTTAATATTATTAGATTTGATTATCAAGTATTGTCTGGATTGTCACATTTTGGTTTTTCAACTCTGCCCACCCTGGATCTGTTGAAAAAGGTCCATGATAAACTGGGGTATCGCCTTTCCCTGGATCGTCTGGCCAAAGAGACCCTGGGCGTCCAAAAAAGTGCAGATGGGCTGCTGGCCCTGAAGTGGTGGAAGGAGGGGAAGATCAGAAAAATAATAGATTATTGCATCCAGGATGTCCTTGTCACCCGGGATCTTTATCGATTTGGCCGGGACAATGACCACCTGCTGTTTCGCAACAAAGCGGGCCATCAGGTCCGATTGCCGGTGAAGTGGTGATGTTCTTAAGATTTGAAGCGGGCCATTATTTTTTTTGTGAACAATTGGATCTCTTCAATTTTGAACAGAACGCCTGTGCTCACAAAAAGCCCAATGAAAACGGTGGTGGTTACAATGCACATGGCCAGGGCACCGGGAATGGTGGCCGCATTGAAGAGATGGCCCAAAGGACGGGACAGGTTAAAGAGCAGCCACCCAATACCGATGCTTAACAATGCTATTTTTATGAAAAAGAGGTAAACCGTGTGTCCTTCATGATTATGGCTTTTCCGGTTCCACAGGGCAAACAGGAGTCCTGTCTGAAAGGTGGCACCCAGGGTGAGGGCCAGGGCAATTCCCCGGGCCCCCATAAAGTGCATGAGACCATAAAACACCGGCAGGCTCATCATCACGGACGATGACCCCACAAGAGCGGGAAACCAGGTGTTTTGTATGGCATAATATCCCCTGACCACAACGGTCTGGGCCGCAAAGGCAACGGTGCCTGCCATGAGAAAGGGAAGTACCTGGGAAGTGAGTTGGGTGGCTGTGGCATCAAACTGCCCCCGCTGGAAAAGAAGAAATACGATTTCCCGGCCCAGCACCATGAACAACACGGACACAGGAATCACTAGAATTAAAAATTTCAGGGTGGTGTTTAAGATTTGATTGAGTTCATCCATCTTCCCCTTTGCGGCCAATTTTGCCATAAAAGGATAGGATGCCACCCCCACTGCCTGGCCAAACAGCCCCACCAATATGAACATCACCCGCAATGCGTAGTTCAGGGCCGCAATGCTGCCCTCCTCCAGAAATGAGCCAAAATATTTCAGCAGGATTTCCGTGGAAAAGGTCATGGTCAGACCCACCATCAGGGGAAGGGTCAGCAGGACATATTTGATAAAGTCGGGGTGGGTAAAGCTGATAAGGGCAGAAAGCTGCATGCCGCACTTTTTTGCCCCGATATATTGTAATAAAAAATTACCCACAAAGGCACCGAGCAACACCCCCCAGGCAAACCCCTCCATGCCCAGGCTGGGACCCAATAAAAGCCCCCCGAGAATAATGCCAAGATTATAGATCAGGGGGGCCAGGGCCGGAATCATGAATTTTTCCCGGGCAAACTGAACTGCCATGAAAAGTCCCCCGGAAAAAAAACATAGCTGGGCCGGCATAATGATACGTGTCATGCGGACAGCCTTGGCAAACAGCGCTGGGTCTGTAAGCCCGGGGGCCAGCACAGATACCAACTGGGGGGCAAAACAAAAGGCCATGACCAGAAAGAGAGATAAAAGAACACCAAATGTGTTAAGAACAATGGAGAGTATTTTCCACCCGCCTTTTTCATCCTTCCGGGTCAGGTAGGCAGAAAAAAGAGGGATAAAGGTCACTGACAAAAAGCCACTGGCCACGATGTGATTGAGTATTTCAGGAATGATAAAGGCTACTTGATAGGCATCTACGCCGCCCCCGGCACCCCCTGAATAGGCAATGGTCATCTCCCGGAAAAGTCCGATGATACGGCTTGCAAATACAGAGGCCATCATAATGAAAGACGCCACCCCGATTTTTTTAAGGGTGCCTTTTCTGGATGTCATTGGATTTCCTTTATCTTTGTTTGTGGGATAGCGAGAGCGTTTGATTGTCCATATTGATTTCAAGGGCCTTAGGGTCTTCGCAAGAATAAAACTACCCACTTTCAAATCTGATGTCCCGTATTTACGGGCATGTCGAAAATGAAAACGGGTAGAGTATTTGTTTCGAAGTCCCTTATGACGCTTCCTTATAATTATTTTCTGCCATTTCCACTGTTTTGGCCCCTTTACCCGCTTTTCTTGACAAATTTGCGACCTGCTTATGCGGCATCCATCGAACGGGATCATTTAGAATTTGATAAAAGGGCATCCGTTTTGCTTCAGGGATAATTTTCTCAATAGGTGCTTGTCCACTATTCGCCTGAATTGTGAAAAAATACATTACCAAAAAAACCATCAATTGTTGTTTTGCGCTTCTTACAGAGCTAAATCCGTTGCGAGTTTTGTAAAATCGTTGAAATTGCCTGAAAAAACGTTCTACTTCATTATTTGTAGTTGGGTACTTATTGGGCCTCATTGCGGGCAGCAAACGTTTCAGATTTTTATTCATGGTTTTTAACCATAACTCAATACCTCATTTTCCCTCCAAGTTCTCTTTCTCCAGGCGTGCCAAGCGTCTGACTACGGTTCTGGTGTCTGTCGTCTGGGTTATTTTCTTCATTTTTTTCTTAATACAGGCTTGATCCTTCTCTTCCAGATTGTTGAGGTTCTTTTCTACCCATTTCGTTATTCCTTGCTGATGATGAAAAATGCACGATAGATGCCGTGCTTTTGCAAACACAGAGCTTATGGCCGAGGCATAACCAACTAACCCATCGGTCATGATAGTATTCGGGCATATTCCGAGTCGCATCATTTTCAGCAAAAACCATCGACAAGCCCACTTGGTTTGATGATGCAGCAAATGATCCATAACCGGAAGCCCAGTACCTGCATCAACAGCAACAAACCAGTAGTACCAGCGGCCTTTTCTTTTGATCCATTTTTCATCTATAAAAACAGAAGTAGATTTGACCCTTAATGCCACCATATCCTTTACTATGACCCACAGAGCAACTGAAAGGGCAGTCACCCAATGCCAGATTGTGCTTTTACTCATGCCAAGTCAGATGCCGATGCGGGATAAAGGCACATTCCAGAAGTAAAAGGTCATAGCGATAACCTTCAGGCGCGTGGCTTCAGGAATATCATTGGGTGATGCATTGATATCGAGAAGTTTCTCGGCCGCCTCACGTTGATTGATGGAAGTTGATTCTTCTTTTTCCGGGTCATTTGCTCCTATTTTAAGGTCTGACAGCAGCTTTAAGGTACATCGTTTCTTTTTCGGTGAACGATTCTGTAGGGCACTCATGGCTTCTTCCAGAATAACTTTTTCTTTTGGGTGAAAAACTCCAGATTCCCACTTGAAGCGTACCTCTCTGCGGATCACTGTACATGGAATTTGCTTGGGAGATTCATGAATATTCGCTACTGTTAAATCCGATCGTTTCAGCCGTTCATTCGTTCCGGTGCATAACTCGGTCAGCGGTGCCTGAATATTGTCCTTCAATTCAAGCTCTACCGCTTGAACCACACTCAGATCAACTTTACGTTTTCGGAGGATATAATTTAAGACATCCCGGCCATTTTGTTCAAATTCACGCCAATAGTTATTTACATTACGACGATCAGGGTAGTTAAAAGCATCCGCAATCTTTTTAAAAGTGAACAACGGCTTTTCTTTTACAGGGTCTTGGAGAGATCGAAGAAACACCATCAATACTTTCCGGTTTGCCGGGGTGTCACCTATAGTCAACTTCCACTGTGGAGTGTTGACAGTCATTTGATTTGCATGATATTCTATATTTAAGTAAGCCATAGTTATCCTTATCTTTTTTAAGTCAAATCAAGACAATTATAGCTTATTTTTGTTTTGGCAGAAACTTTTTATAAAAAAAGTTCTAACCCCTTGAAATTATTACAACCAGTTCAAAACGCTCTCGGCAATGCTGGATATTGCAAGCAAATCTATGATTCTAATCCAAATCAATTTCATATAACAGAACGCCTTAAATGAGTTTTTATAATATGGAAAGTTGAAATCCGGTAAATCAACTTTATATATTATAAAAATTACAGTGCAAGATTCGCTTGTGACAGCAGTTGCGGCTCATATAGTGGAATCAAAATTTCAAAACTGAAAAATATTCATATACCACATATTGGAGTTCCCGAAATCTTGTCTGGACTGTGTCTTTAAAATACCAGTGAACTCCGCTGGTTTCCAGCCGAAACCCCATATAGATAGACAATAGAGTCGCCCCAGGGGTTTGAATTGTTTGATTGAAAAACATGAAAATTTTTCCACCCAGAGAGGCTCAAGATTACGTCTGCTATTCTAAAAAATATGGGCTTCTCAACCTTTGAGATAGAAAAATTCCTAAGTTTCATCATCACCAAAAAGGTCTAAATCTGGATACAACTTCTTAGCAGATGCTGTGGCTGAATTCTGCATCGGAATGTTCCTTTATATAAACTTCGATTGGTTCCAATACCCCTTATCGTCTCTATTTTTTTTGCACGTAGCGCATATCGGGTGCATACTGCACAGTTGCTTTATTTCGGATTTATGTTCTCGTAAAACCAACCTTCGGGCCTCGACACTTTCTGTAATATCAATACAACTACCAATTTTGGTATTTCAACCCGTAAAACGGGAGAAGGGTGATCTTCCCGTTTTTTGCTATGAAGAATAATTAAATTAGAGCATTACCCTGTTGTTTTTTCGATAAATCAGCAGGGTAATATTTTTCGATGCTGAATAAATACAATCCATTAAGCCCATGGCTGAGTTCCAGGGGTCAGGAGATCCCCATCCTTTTTTTAAGTTCAAGAAGGTTTTCCGAGGCGCTTGTGGTTTCTGCACCTCCAAGGGCCGCGTCAATCTCTGAGTCAATGGAGCCACCGGCGTCAGCCACTTCACCATATGCCTGGGCCAGGGATTCATCTTCTTCCACCCGGGCTTTCATTTTTTCCAGCATGCCAATGGTGGAGGAGGAGTCAATGTTGGCCAGTTGGGCATTGATTTTCTTGGTGGAGGAGGCAGTTTTTGCCCGGGCCTTTAAGGTGATCAGATCATTCTCATAGGAAGTGACGGTGGATTTAAGTTTGTTCACCTTGGATTGAAGATCATTGCCCCTTGTTTCATGGGCAGTGGCTTCTTTGTCCAGTCTCAGGGCATCGGCTGCATTTTCTTCTTTTCGATTCAATGCTTCGGTGGCCAGGCGCTCTGCCTCGGCAGCGGGCATTTGATTGCTCTGCATTTTCTGGAGCAGCAGCATGGCCTTTCTTTCATATTCAGCAGCCAGATGTTTTTTCTTGTCGGCCTCTTTGCGCGTGCGGATGCCAATGCCTTTTACTTCAGCAAGGCCATGCATGGCAGAGGTGAGATCTTTTTTAAGATCCCGGATGCCCTGCTCCGTCATTTTGATGGGCTCTTCCATTTTATCCACAAGGGCATGGGCGTTGGACTCACCTACTTTAAACAGTCTTTTAAAAAATGACATTGTATATCTCCTTAAAAATTCATTCTTTTGAGTTAAACATATTCCAGAAGTTCAGAGCCATATTCGGAAAGGGCAAGGGTCAGGGCATGGATGGAGCCTTCCAGTTCGTTGCGGTCAAGGTTTTCCAGTTCAAGGGTGTCCCGGAAAATGACGAATTGCTCATCTGAGTCCAGCACAAAGGCCCCATGGACCAGTTCTCGGTTGATCTGCAAAAGTCTTTTGTAAAATATTTCCGTGGTAGCTGGCACCTTCATGATTACCTGTTCCAGGACCACAATGGGAGCCTCGCAGTCGATGACCATGTTTTTAATACCATTTCCTTCGTCTTCCACCACCACAAGTTCTTCTTCTGCGTCCTCTTTGATGATTGAGATGGACATCTCCTGCAAAAATTCTTTAATAAGGCTGAATTTTTCTTCCATTGAGTTCTCCTTGTCCTTGTGTATTTATTCAGCATCGAAAAATATTACCCTGCTGATTTATCGAAAAAATAACAGGGTAATGCTCTAATTTAATTATTCTTCATAGCAAAAAACGGGAAGATTGCCTTCGAACAAAGTACGCACTGCATCGCTGGCCATCACTCCATTTTTTTTGCACGTGGAAAGATAACTTCAAATCCGACAGAAAATTTTAGCCCCCTCCATGGAGCGGAAGCATCCAGATATTTTCTGATGAACTTTGGTCATTCTGAGATCATTTTCCCCTTGGTTGTTGGTGAAGGGTACTATTATTTCATCCATGAATCTCAGAGTTTCCGTTTCATAGCCCACGAGTCGTTCAAGAAGGCTTCTTGATTTGGAGCGTTTGAGCCTGCCCCGTTGGCCTTTTTTCCTCTTGCTTTCATCCGGTGGCGGACACTCAATCTGGGCTTTTTCCAGCAAATCCCGATATTTTTTTCGGTATTCTTCAGAATCTGCTTGGTTAAGTTGACCTCCTGCGTCATCCACTGCAATATTGATCTCTTTCAACAGATCCCGCATGTCTCTTGCCCATTTTTGATTATCTTGTTCCCAAGCTCTTTCTAACTCCCTCAAGTGATGCGCATTGCAAAGGGCATGCTGACAGTCATATTTAAAGTATGGTTTCCAGTGGTCATGACACAGAACCCCTTTGAACATGGGAAGAATCCCTATTTCATCTATGGCATCGCAGCCTCTTTTCTCATGGGGAAAAAATAAGTCCACTGGGCATTGGATGTGCAGTGCAGCCAACGTCTGAAACTGTTTATATTGATACCGGTCTCTCATTTATTATTTCAATATTTTATATTTTATATGCCGATCTCTGATGTATACAATTTATCAAAAATAGGGATTGATCATAACGTCGGCCACCTCGTGGTGTAATTTCAGCATTGAAAAATAAACACTGTTATTGCGAATATTTGCGATGCATCAAATTCAATCTCCCGTGGAGATGGCCCATCTTATGATCAACCCCGCATTTGCAGTGGACATTGAACTTAATTGCCACGAAAAATATACCTCTCATATAGAAAAAATGCTTAGTGTGGAAAAATAACGAAACTTTTTAACCTAAACCGCAGAAGCAAAATCTTTATTCACGGTCAGTTACATTGTATAAATTTCTTTTATTGCTTTATTAAACTCTGCAATCTTTTCATTTGTTGAGGATAGTTCAGTTTGTAATTGACTATAATACGGATTTTCTTGGTTGCTATTATTAAAATCAGAAAATTCCATATCTATTTTTAATTTATCAGATTCTATTATGAATACGTTCATACTGTTATCAATATCGTCAATCACCTTTTGTAACGAAGGAATTTTTTTGCAAAGATCATTAATCGTTTTCGAATTTTTTTCCATAAGTGTATGAATAAAAGAAAAACGGATTACTAAATCCTTGTTTTTGTTAGTATTAAAAATCTCATCTGTTTTTGATTGCAGTTCAACGAATTTACTATCCATAAACTCAATCGCGTCTTTTAAAGATTCAATGTATTCTGTGTAGGTGTCTATTTCTAAGGAATTATTTTTTTCCTCTAATTTGACAATGTGCTTTTTAATACTATTTTTGTCTGGGAAAGAAGATTCTCGGTTCTTTTTAAAATTGTTTGATACAATATTTTTTACAATCTTAAAATCTTTCTTTGATGTAATTATCTCATGGTTTTTTGCCATGATTTTATTCATAACTATTGCTATCTCTTTTTTTGAATTCATCTCTTTAGCTTCAGATCTCTTTGAAGCATTTTTTTTATGTGTATTTATATGTGTATCTATATGTGCCACATAATTAACGATGAAAGACATTATTGCGGTACAGGCAAAAGACACCAACTTGCCATGTCCTATCTTAAAAGGAATTATTACGCATCCAATTATGCCAAGAAACAAGATAAAAAAGGATCTACCATTAATTTTGTTGTGGTCTTCTTTATAAAAATAACAACTAAATAAATAAATTATTAGGAATGTAAGCAAATTTAAAAATACTGAAGGAATTTTAATGAACATGGTACCTCTTTACATTTTGTTGGTAATAAATAAAGTATATTTATTTAATAATGATTATTTTTACACCTGAGAGGGTTTTGTAAAAATAACTTTTCCGCATGCAGTAACACTATATATTGATAGCATAAAGACATAACGACTACATGAAGCAAAAATATCTGAATGTTTTTATTCCTGCAAGCAGCTCCTGATATTATGTATTGATTTAAAGCTATGACCGCAAATGCCAGTTGGATTTTGTAACTACTTAATATGATAATAAATATTATTGATCAATTTTTATAGAATCGACTATAATCACCCAAAATGAAGCCATTTATGGTCCTTTTTTGCCAGTTTTTCGCATAATTCGTTGAAAATGCCTTGCATAACCGTCTGAATTTATTATTTTATAAAAATCCAACTGCCATTTGCGGTCATAGATTTAAAGGCATCTATTTATGAATTAGGGCTTGATCAATAACGTCGGCCACCTCATGGTGTAATTTTAGCATTGAAAAATAAATACTGTTATTGCGGGTATTTGCGATGCAGCAAATTCAATCTCCCGTAGAGATGGCCCATCTTATGATCAACCTCGCATTTGCAGTGGATATTGAACTTAATCACTACGAAAAACATACCTCTCATATAGAAAAAATGCTTATGTGGAAAAATAACGAAACTTTTTAACCTATATCGCAGAAGTAAAATCTTCATTCACGATCAGTTACATTGTATAAATTTCTTTTATTGCTTTATTAAACTCTGCAATTTTTTCACTTGTTGAGGACAGATCAGTTTGTAATTGACTATAATACGGATTTTCTTGGTTGCTATTATTAAAATCAGAAAATTCCATATCAATTTTTAATTTATCAGATTCTATTATGAATGCGTTCATACTTTTATCAATATCGTCAATCACCTTTTGCAACGAAGGTATTTTTTTGCAAAGATCGTTAATTATTTTCGAATTTTTTTCCATAAGTGTATGAATAAAAGAAAAACGGACTACTAAATCCTTGTTTTTGTTAGTATTAAAAATCTCATCTGTTTTTGATTGCAGTTCAACGAATTTACTATCCATAAACTCAATCGCGTCTTTTAAAGATTCAATATATTCTGTGTAGGTGTCTATTTCTAAGGAATTATTTTTTTCCTCTAATTTGGCAATCTGCTCTTTAAGACTATTTTTGTCTGGGAAAGAAAATTCTCGGTTCTTTATAAAATTGTTTGATACAATATTTTTTACAATCTTAAAATCTTTCTTTGATGTAATTATCTCATGGTTTTTTGCCATGATTTTATTCATAATTATTTCTATCTTTTTTTTTGAATCCATCTCTTTTTTTTCAGATCTCTTTGGAGCATTTTTATCATAACCTTTTTTAAATTTTAAACCAAAACTGAACGACGCCATTCCTAAGGTAAGAGCAAAAGAAATAAATGCTAAATCAGAGTACTGCTTGACACCTATCACAAAAGGAATAATAAAGCATCCAACAATGCAAATAATAATAGCAGCGATACCCCAGTTATCAGTATCAGCTTTAGGTTCGTCTTTTGAAAAAAAATGGAAAAGATGCATAACGATATTGTATATTACTAGATTGCCAATTATCAAAATAATTTTAAACAAAAATAATAGCATGTAACTCTCTCTTTTTTGTTGATTAACAAATACATAACTTTTCGAAATTTCACAATAAATCAGGGCTAAGGTCAATTAGGATCAGAGATAATATCTAAATGAAAATTTTAATCATCGGATAATAGAAATAATGAAGAAATGATACCTTTTGGACATCTATATTCCCATCAAACCAACGAGGTACTGGGGCTAAAAGCTTATCTCCTTTGTATTTACTGCTAAAATAATTACCCACTTGTTTCAATTTTGAAGCTATTGTATTGACCCCTTCTGAAAGAGAGTGTTTTTCACCAATTTGGATGTTGTATTTATTTGAAATGATATTAGTTTGAAACACCATTTCATTTTCTGTAAGACAATAAGCTTTATGCGTTACATCAAAAACTAAGAAAAAAGAAACTATATATGTAAATAGAATTAGTCCAAACATAGTAAAAGCTTTTTTGATCATAACTTGCTCCATAAATTAAACGTGTCAGATATTTATCCTACTAAATTAAATTCATATATTGCGGTTTGTTATTGAACTTTTAACTAAGATTTGACATCTTTAAAGCATAATCCTTCACGGCCTACACATCTCACACGCTTTATACCCAGCTCGGATAGCCTCATCACGTGTCTTAAATTCAGCAGAGCATTTTGCGCAGTCATAATATCTGCACCCCGGTGATGAAATATACGGCTTTTGACGTTGTCATGGAAGATGCCAGATGTGGTTTTCACCTTAGCCTTGTTCTGACTTTTTTTTGATCGCTTGTAATCCCATGGAGGTTGTGCATGAGGATCACCCCAGAGGTCTACCTTGTTTATTTTGGCTCGGGTCTCAAAATCCCGCCATTTACGGCAGAAATCTTTTTTACAGTATTGCCCGTAGAGCCAAGCATATCCAAATTTTAGCAACTCCTCATTGAGGCACTTACCCCCCCATAGACAACACCGACTGATCTTTTGTAGAAGTCAGTATCAATGACATCCACCTTGACCTGCTTACAACCCACAAGGCCCAGGGTGAATTTTTTGGCTTTCTGACCAAAGTCCTGAGATTTCTCTGGACAGCCAACACCATATATCCTGACACGGGTCTCCTTGTTGCCTTGACCCAAAACAATGATTGTATCACCATCAAGCACTTTGACGCACCGGCCCTGGAATGCAAGACAAAGGGCAGGAAAGAGCAAAATGACCAGGGTGCTGATCAATAATATTTTTTTATTCATGGGTATCTCCACTATGAAATAAGCATGTGAATGCCTGGCACCAATAAAAGCCAAAATGCTCCGGTCAGAATGAAAGTCACGCCAAACCGAGAGATGAGATCTTGCTGTTTGTACTGTTTGAATTCCTCAGGGGTCCATTCCCCAGGAGGAAATAAAGTGGAGAGTTCATCAGCGTTGCGGTCTTTTGGCAAGTTATACTTAAGGAGGATCACTGCCTCCGCAAAAAGAGCAATGATAGAAAGTCCAAAGAGTAGGTATTCAATTTCTTGAAATGATTGCATATGAAGTCACCACATTGTATTTACGCAACTAGTTTATATCCGGCACAAGTACAGGAAAGGCTAAAAGCCTGTTAAAAATTATTAAGCTCTAAATAAATTCATATTACCATAGAAAAGTTCTGTCAAGAGATTTATTTATGAAAATGTAACATGGTATTGACCTGGAATGAATTTTAGAAAACATTCAGTCTATAACAGACCCTGTAACCAGCCCCCAGGGAAAGGAACTGGCCTGTGGTTTGCTGGTGATCCCGGCAAGGGGAATTTAACCCCGCTGGGTATCCTGATTCATCTCCTGGTCAAAAGGAATGTTTCGGGTAATGCTCCGGGCAAGAACACCTAGGGTAACCGGGCAGAAGAACATTCCACCATGGCCCCGGCGGCCTGTGCCTTGTATGCTCGGACAAAATCCCGTGACCACCATTTCAAGTCATCTTCCCTCACCTTACTTGCCCAGGAGTACCACCTCCACCTGTGACTTATAAGATGTTTTGTGATAGGATCATTAAAAACAGGGGAAACACTGGCTCCATAGAATTTCAAAACGTCCAGGACCTTTCCTGCTTCCATTTCTGCCTGGTGATTCATATCAACATGGCCATCCATTGCGTTGATCATATCCTGAAAGTCGGATAAAGCGTACACTTTAAACCAAGAACGTAACGACATGAGCACTATTTACTTGAAAAACCACGATTTTTTCTTGTTTTTTTAAAATGGTGTAATATATTTATGCGTACACTTTAAAGGGGGTTTGCTCATGGCTAAACCAATAACAGGAAAAACTCATGTCGGTGAACGGCTTGAAAAACGTCCGAATGGCGATATTTACGTCTATAAACGGATTACGGCCTACAACGAAAAAACCAGAAAGACCTATACGGTCAGTCAGAAGCTCAAGGGAAAAATTAAGTCGGGAACTCAAAAAATTGTGCCGACTCGTTCTAAAAAACGCAAGGGCGAAAGAGGGGGTACCGATGCAACATATCGGCATACCGGCCTCACGGACATCCTGGAATGGGTTGGCAAGGTTTCCGGCATTGATGATGATGTACGTGCTTCATTCTGCGAGGGTGATGCGGCGAAGATGCTTTCTATCGCGTGCTATTGGATCGGTTCCGGTGGCAACACGCTGCCGCGTCTTGAGAGCTGGCAGGTGATGCACCCTCTTCCATATCGTGAAGCGATCACTGAAGACGTGTATGGTAAGCTGTTTCAGGATGTTGGTCGCAATGAAGAAGGCGTACAGTGTTATTTTTCAGCTCGGGCGGCACGACTGGGAAAGTCTCCTCTGCTGGCGTTTGACTCAACCACCATCTCGACCTACTCTGAAAATCAGTCGGAGGCACGGCGGGGGTTCAACAAGGATGGCGACGGTCTCAACACGATCAAGCTTTTAACCTTATATTCCGTGAAGGCTCGCGAACCGATTGCCTTCGCTAAGCAACCCGGTAATATTCCGGATGTCATATCGATTGAAAACACTCTGACACAACTCAAGTGTTTCAATCTTGAAAAATCTCTGATCGTCACTGATAACGGCTACTACAGCCAGAAGAGCATGATGGAATTCGCCTTGCGCAATGTGAAGTTTCTGACCCTGGTTAATCCGAATATTGTCTGGGTCCGCGAGACAGTTGATGCGCTCCGTGCAACACTGGCGGGTATGTCCAGCACTTGTCCGTTCGACCCGTCCATCTGCGGAGCGACTTCGCTTAGAATGCACCAGTTCAGCCGGGAACGCCAGCGATCACGCAATGGCAAGGTCGCCGGTGAAAAAGAAAGTATCCCACGCCGTCTGTATGTGCATGTTTACTACTCCCCCAACAACGAAGCCAAGAAAGAACTCGCCTTCCGTAAGGGTCTGCTTGAACTGAAGGCGCAAATAGAAGGAGGAGAAACCCAGTTCACGAAATCAGCGCAAATGAAAATAGACAAGTACCTGACCTGTTCCAGAAAGGGGCGTGGGGGACAGCTGAAGGTGGGATTCAACGACAAAGCTATTACCGAAGCAAAGAAGTACTTCGGCTATTTTGCCCTCGTCAGCAATCAGACTATGGACACATTTACCGCACTTGAAAACTATCGGCTGCGAGAAAAAATCGAAGAACTCTTTGCCGTGCAAAAAGGGAGACTCGACGGTGCGCGACCGCGCACATGGTACCCAGACAATCTGCGTGGAAGACAATTCACACAATTTGTCTCGCTGGGCTATCATTGTTTCCTGACAAAAAAAATAAAGCAAGTGCAAGCCAAGCTTAGGAAGAAAGAGCCCGGAAAAACCAAATCACTTATCAAGCTCGAAAAGAAACTGGAAAACTGGCTTGCCCAACGCTCCCTCGCCCAGATCCTGGATTGGTTCGACTGCATTGAAACCACAAAGGTACAGACTGTCATGGGCAGCTATCGATGGTCCACCGAATCAGTGGCCAGAGACAGATTGTTCTTGAGGTACTTGGGAGTAGACACCAAATAGTGTACGCTTTATCCGACTTTCAGGATATCAACATAGCCATCCATGGCGTTGATCATATCGGCAGTGGTGGGCATGGAATTATATTTGTGTGTCCAGATAAGCTTTGTTGCTGCCCTGACCACCTGGTCAATGTAGGACTCTTTCAGGGCGGCAAATCTCAACTTCAAACCGTTGCCAGTAAGGACGGCTCCCGGATAATTTTCGGTAAGCCCCATCATGATTTCCGTGAATTGCTTTAAATCCTGTTTTTCCATGCCTATACCTCCACACCCATTTTATTCAAAAATTCAGCACAAGCCATGTAGTTGCTATCCATCCTTGCAGATCCGGTAACAGTGCCATTGGGGAATCTTGCCCCAGGCATCCCACCTGCAAATCTTCCAGGAGACAATGCGGCAGGAGAGTTGGTGCTGATGGTTTCCAAGTATCCGGCAGCCCATTTGTTTTTCAGGGTCTTGTCCAGGTAGGCCTTGTACTGCATCCACCCGTCTTTCACATTGGCAGATGAATAAACAATGGCCTCTTCCACCTCCAGGGGGTATATTTCTTCACAGCCTAGTTAACAAGTGCCATGATCATGGGTTGCTGGTGCTGTTCCGGGATAAGATTCAAAAGAGAATTTATATCCTCTGTGGCTGGATACGACGACGGCGTTTCTTCCATAACTTCAACTGTTGGTTCTGAGGCCAAATTTCGAGCTGTCGGATAGCAATTATTTGCAGCGCAATAACATACAAATGTAATAAATTAGGGTTGTTTGAGCCTTCAAGCTGTATCTATACCTTGTAATTAGCACTGAGATTCCGATCCAAATTGGCTCAGCGATGATCTACCACCCGCTCAGCTCGAAACTATTCAGGCATAGCCTTCAAACGATGACCAAGCCCACAAGACGTGGTTTTAAATTTTTAATAAATCTGTCCCCTTTTCCTTAAATCCCGCCTTAAGAATAAACACTTGACTTGCCTTACCGAATGTCTTACATCTAAGTAAGATCTTTAAACCAGTTAAAAGGAGGAGCACATGGCATTAGCTACTGTTACAACTAAAGGGCAAGTGACCATTCCAAAAGAGATAAGAGATTCTCTGAAAATCAACACAGGGGATAAAATAGAGATTTTCATCACAAGTGAACGGGAAGCGATCATAAGAACCATATCAAAAAAAGTTGATGATGTTTTTGGAAAATTACATAAAATAGGTCGGCAGGCAGTATCAATTGATGATATGAATGATGCCATCAAAAAACGGATGCAGGAAAAATTTTAATGAAGGCTATTGATACCAATATTTTAATTCGATTTTTAACCGGTGATGACGAATTACAGACAAAGAAGGTCTATTCAATTTTCAAGACTGCTGAATTGGAAAAAAAAGAATTGTTTGTACCGTTACTTGTCGTTTTAGAAGTGATTTGGGTACTTGAATCGGTATATGAAATTCAGCGATTTGATATTTTAGATGCCATAAATGACCTTTTGTTGATGCCTGTTTTTAAATTAGAGCAACTCTCTGCGGTACAGCAATTTGTCCATTCTGCCCGGGATAATAATTATGATCTTTCCGATCTTTTGATTGCATATTCAGCCAAAATCAATGGTTGCGAATCTGTTATTACCTTTGATAAGAAAGCCTCAAAATTCAAATTTTTTGAACTTGCATAAGCCGTTGTTTTTTCATGAACCAATTGAAAAAATATGTTCAGATAATCACTGAATCAATTCGTAATTGTGTTAGAGGTGAAACATGAATATTGCAAAAGAATACCTGGAAAAACAATTTGCTGTTGTTGGTTTTAAACATTCTTATCTTGAGGAAAAAACAAAATTGGATGTTGAATATCAATTGGAGGAATTGAAAAAAGATATTCAGGCAATTAAACCGGTTGATGAGCTCATTAAAAAAATTGAGACCATTGAGAGATATATTTTGACTGTTTGAATAAAAAGACAATGACTGAAGACAGAACTCAACCCCTGCCCCAAAAAACACCCCCCCCCCTGGAGACAACCAATGCCCCTGAAACCCTTTGAATGGAAAGACGAACCCGCTCTCATAGAACACCTCTTCCCTGCCCAGAAAATCTCCGCAGAAAGTTATAAAGAACAGATGTCTAATCAAGGCAAAATCCTGACAGCCCTTGGAAGCTACCTATGACATTTTTGGAAGTCTCCCCGATACAATTGATGATGAGTGGATACAGGATGAAACTGGATTGAAGGAAAAAATGGATTTTTATATCCACGAACGAAAAAATGCAGAGGATGCCCATTCGGATATGCGGCAAGAATTTCAATCGAAAGCGAATATTAAATACTTGCCAGCCTACGAGCGTTATGCATGTGTTTTCGAAATTAACTGAAATTGAGCTTGCGCTTAGGACAGCAGATGAAATAAGTTGGACAGAAATAGCGCAAAATTTTGGTTCATCTTTACCTGAAAATTAGATCCATAGAATGGTATGATGATGCCGGGAAAGTAGGAATGGCTCTAATGCTTGATAACTCAATTAGGATAGGATCGGAGGAATAATGGACATAAATAAATTTACGATGTTGGGGCTTTTGTCCTGGATTTGTGGGCTTGGAATCTTTCTTTTCCAGGGAATAGCCCGGGCCATGGAGAAAGACAGTCAATGGACAACCCTGTTTCTGGGGAATATGACAGGAGATTTCCTGGATGGATTTGCCGAAAAAATTCCCATGGAAGCTCTCCAGACGGGTTTCAATTTGATCATGCATGAGATGCCTTTTTATCAAGTGTTGCTGGTGCTGGGGGTTATTTTTATTGGTTTGGGCATGTGTTTTCGAAATTAACTGAAAGTCAACTTGAATGGGAGCTTGCGCTTAACCCACGGGAAAAAAAATATGGGTAAAAAAAATAGTCTCATGACACGCCGACAGTTTTTGCAACTGTCCACCATTGCGGGTGCTACAATGGTGACTGGCTGTGCGGTGAACCCGGTGACTGGAGAAAATCAATTGATGATGGTGTCCCGGGAGACGGAGATTTCCATGGATCAACAGCAGTCACCCTATCAATTTTCTACGGATTATGGCACCTTGCAGAACAACCACATCAATGTCTATATCGCAGGGATTGGAAATAAGCTTGCCTCAAAAACCCACCGGCCTGATATGCCCTATTCATTTCGGTGCGTTAATGCCACCTATGTCAATGCCTATGCCTTTCCCGGGGGGAGTATTGCCGTGACCCGGGGTATTTTATTAAAAGTTTCCAACGAGGCAGAACTTGCGGCATTGCTGGGCCATGAATTGGGTCATGTCAATGCCAGGCACAGTGCAGAACAGATGTCCAAGGCCAGTATTTCTTCCTTGCTCATCGGCGGCGTATCTGCGGTGATCGGTGCAAAAAGTTCCCAGCTGGGAGATTTGGCCCAGCGGATTGGCATGGTGGGCCAGGGAGCCCTGCTTGCCCGTTACAGCCGTGATAATGAGCGGGAAGCGGATGCCCTGGGGAATCAGTATATGGTGGCAGGTGGGTATTCCACGGATGGATTTGTGGGCCTGATGGCCTTGTTGAACCGCATGAATGAAGGACACAGCGACGCGTCGCAAATATTGTTTTCCACCCATCCCATGAGTTCAGAGCGATATGAAACCGCCATTGCCATGGCAGGGGGCAAGTATGCCCATTCCCGGACATCCCCCCTGTACCGGGAACGTTACATGGATACCATCGCCCCTTTGCGTGCCCAGGAAAAACTGGTGACCGCCCTGCAGGAGGGAGATGCCCTCATGGGGCGTAAAAAATATGACCAGGCCAAGTCAAGTTATCAAAGAGCCATAAAACTGGATGGCAGGGATTACACCGCCCGGGTCGTGCTGGCCCGATGTCTCCTGGTCCAGGAAAATTACAAGGATGCTTACACCCATGCCCGTCGAGCCCATGACATCTACCCCACCGAAGGTCAGGCATGTCAAGTGGCGGGATTTGCAGCCCTTCAGCTTAAAAAATACAATAATGCCCTCCAATATTTTAATACCTATGACAGGCTGCTGCCCGGTAATCCCACCATTGTTTTTTTCAAGGGATATTCTTTGGATGGAATGCATCAGGTCAAACCCGCAGCCCAGCAGTATACTGCCTATCTTGGCAAGGTTCAGCAGGGGGATTATGCGGCCCATGCCTACAAGCGTCTTAAGAGTTGGGGATACATTAAAAATTAATTTTTTTATAATCGCCACGGGCGGACCATATTCTGACTCTGGTCCGCCCACAACCAAGATTGAAAATCCATCTTGCTCTGCCCACAACATGGGGCAGAAATAGATTCTGCCCCTACGTTCTTAAACCTTGTATTGCACCTTGGTTTGTCCACAACAAAGGTTGAAATCCGTCATCTTTACCGGTATTTTTTTATAAAAATACAATAAAATCAAATTATTAAATAGAGATAAATATAATGTCTGATATGTTTTTGGGAGGTGTTAGGCTTGCTTGAACACCATGACTGGATGGTCAACATTGAACAGATGGCCACCTCCCAGAAAATAATGACACTTGCCGTTAGCTGGCAGGGGGGGGCATGGTCATCCCCGGTCTATTATCTTTATTGGAAAAAGGCGTTTTGTTTTTTTTCAAGTACGGATTCCCGGCATATAAAGGAAAGTCAAAAAATGGGGGGCAGGGCAGGGGCCTCCATATTTGTGGATGCCCCTTCCTTTGATGAAATTCAGGGCATTCAAATGCAGGGACACATTCAACTGGTGAAAAAAAACAGGGAAGGACTTTTTGCAGCCATGGCCTATCTTAAACGATTTGCCATCTCCCATGGCGAATTAGACGCAATGTCCTTTATTAAACAGGAGTACCGGGCATCCTTTTATCGGTTTGTTCCCGTTCGCCTTATCTATATGGACAATGGGGTGTCCATGGGATTTAAAAAAGAAGTGGAGATTTAAATGGGATTTAAAAGCCTTGGGGCATGTGTTGATTTTCTGGAGAAAAATGGGGATTTGGTTCGCATCAAAACTCCCCTTGATCCCAATCTTGAGATGGCGGCGGTGCATAATCGGGTGTTTGAAGCAGGGGGGCCTGCCATTTTGTTTGAAAGGGTTAAGGGCAGTAAATTTCCTGCGGTTTCCAATCTGTTTGGTACCCATGGGCGTGCCTTGTCCATACTGGAACCGGAACTGGAACGGGTTACCCGTCTGGTGGGGCTTAAATTTGATCCGTTACAGGGACTTTATTCTCCCACATCCGGGCTCAAGGCGTTATCCGCCCTTGGGCATGCGCTTCCATGGAGACAAAAAAACGGCCCGGTTTTAGAAGGGCAATGCGCCCTTTCGGATCTGCCTGGCATCCAGTGCTGGCCCATGGATGGCGGTGCTTTTATCCTTTTGCCCCAGGTGTTTTCCATGGACCCTGACGCTCCTGGAATCTTAAATTCCAACCTTGGCATGTACCGCATACAATTGGATGGTAATGACTATGTGCCAGACAGGGAGGTGGGGCTGCATTATCAGATCCACCGGGGCATTGGGAATCATCACACCCGGGCCCTGAAACGGGGGGAATCCCTTCCGGTGTCTATTTTTGTGGGGGGACCACCGGCCCACACCCTGGCCGCTGTCATGCCACTGCCCGAGGGATTGCCCGAGGTGGCCTTTGCAGGGGCTCTGGCTGGCAGACGGTTCCGGTATGGAAAAAGAGGCGGGCATATTGTTTCCATGGATGCCGATTTTTGCATCACCGGCAGGGTAACACCGGGAAGAACAAAAAAGGAAGGTCCCTTTGGGGATCATCTGGGGTATTATTCCCTTTCCCATGATTTCCCTGTCCTGGAAGTCACAGGGGTTTATCACCGCAAAGGGGCCATTTGGCCCTTCACCGTAGTGGGACGTCCCCCCCGGGAAGATTCAATTTTTGGTAAAATCATCCATGATATCACCGCAGAGGCGGTTCCCAGAACCATACCCGGGGTCACTGCCATCCATGCTGTGGATGCCGCCGGGGTGCATCCGTTGCTTCTGGCCAAGGCCATGGAACGCTATGTGCCCTATGAAGCCCGGCAACCCCGGGAACTGTTAACCCATGCCAGCGCCATACTGGGGTTTGGGCAGCTCTCCCTTGCCAAATACCTTCTCATCTGTGCCCACAACGATCGTCCAGACCTGAATATTGCCGATACCATGGGATTTTTCATGCATCTTCTGGAGCGCATTGATTTTAAAAGAGATCTTCATTTTCACACCACCACCACCATGGACACATTGGACTATTCCTCCCCGGAATTAAACTCAGGTTCCAAGGTGGTGCTGGCGGCTGCGGGTGAAAAAAAGAGGGATTTACTACGGTATTGTCCCGGCGAGTTGAAGCTGCCCCGGGCGTTTCCCCTGATAAAACTGGTTGCCCCGGGAATGGTGGTAATCCAGGGCCCGGCATTTAAGGATTACGAAAAAGCCGGGGAAGAGATCAATGACCTTGCCGGAATTCTGGAACATCAGGAAGTGTTTTCCAGGCTCCCATTGGTGGTAGTGGTGGATGATGCGGTTAAAACCGCCGGGGATTTTGACACTTTTTTGTGGGTGACCTTTTCACGCTCCAACCCTTCCCATGACATTTATGGGGGGGGCAGTTTCACTGCCTTTAAACATTGGGCATGCCAAGGGCCTTTGATCATTGATGCCAGGATAAAACCCTTCCATGCTCCGGCACTGGAGCCGGACAGGAGCGTTGAAAAACGAGTGGATGAGCTGGGGAAACGGGGTGGCCCCCTTTATGGCATCATCTAATTTTTTTCAGGGGCTTGAAATGAATTTAAAAATAGAAACTACTACAGGGTACATGTAACGATTTAAAATAGAGCTGCTTGCATTGCAGAAATAAAAATATTCAAGCCTGTTTAGCACATGTCGTCACCACAGTCCTGCATTGTCAATATATAGTGTTATCATGTTCGGAAAAGTTATTTCTGCAAAAACCTCAATAGTTATGTCATTCATTTTCATGGCCAAAATCAATCCCACAACCAGGTAGGGTGATACCATCACAAATAAATGACTTGCGTGGCTGGATTTCATTTTTTCCGGAAAAAAGAAAGAGAGGACGGATGACCCGGCCAGTGGGGGGTGAGTACCCGAACAAATGTTCTTCGGGATCAAATCCAGGTATATCAACGGTATATGCCCATAGAATACTGAAAAACATATGTGTGGGTACTTAAAGGGATAATGTTAAATACGAAGACCACGAGACCCGGCTTATTACCATAAGACCATGAGACCCGGCTTATTACCATAAACAAGGGGATCAACCCGTCCCCCTTGTCTGCCTGAAAAAAGCCGGAAGCCAGATAAAGGCAAGAAAAAAAACAAAAAATAATTGACAATGGCTTAAAATTTCGGGAGAAGATATAGAGAGAAGGAAAGCGCGTATGAATTAACTCTTTTAATGGAGCCTGCCCAATGGAAGAAAAGTCCTTGAAAAGTGTCTATTTTCATTTTCGGTTTAAATTTCTCGCAGTTACGTCCATTGCATTTCTGCTCTATGTCATTTTGTCCGGATCCGGTGAATTTGATCAATTTTCCGCCAGCATTCAATTCAAACTCATCGGCCCTTTTTTTGTGTTTTCAGGTATCTCTTTTTTGATTTTCAGGCGATTCCCCATTAAATGTCCGAGTTGTCACGCCCTGGTCGCGACAAGAAAAGATTGGGAATGCACCTATTGTCATAAATCCCAGGGGAAGGATCGGTACCTGATAGATAAGTGTGTCCACTGCCGGCAAGTCCAGGCCACTGCCTCCTGTGAACATTGTAAGGAAGAATTTTTATTGTAGGGGAGGCGTTGTCTCTTCCACCAGCAATAGAACCCACACCGTTGTTCCCTGGTTGAGAGAACTGGTAATTTTTGCATCACCGTTACAATTTAGGATTACACTTTTGGCAAAGGTCAGTCCAAGCCCTTTCCTCCCTTTTTTAGTTCCGATGAAATAGGGGTTGAAAATATGGGGCAGGTTGTCATTGGAAATACCGCAGCCCAGATCACTAACAGTAAGGATGATATCGGAGTTCAGATACTGGCATGAGATTGAGATGATCCCGTGGGATTCTATCACCCGAAAAGTGTCAATCTGCTAATTTTAAAAGACGGGCGGATTTACAGGGAGAATCAGGCGATTCCCGTAAAATCGTAGTGGAGTTTTTGCTGTAATTTTTCTGTCATTTTAAAAATTTCCCTGAGCATCTGCTGGTCCAGGTAAGAAAGGTTTCCCGGATTGATATAATTGTCCGGTTTTGTTCCCTCATCCATGATGGTGGTGATCTGTCTGCGGAATCTTAAATCCATCAGGTAATTATAGGATTGCACAATGTCATTGTATTCTTTGTTGGTCAGGATATTTTTGGTGTATAGCCTGAAAAGCCGTGTCAGGGTATTGGTTTGTGAAATTTGATTTTTCAGGGCATAGACCCGGGTAAAATCGATGAGGGGAAGCATGGCCTGCTTGATATCAAAGGCACCCTTGTTCTCTCCCTCGGAATCTACCAAAAATTTTCCAAACAGGCCGATGGGGGGTCTGAAATAGAGGGCATTTTCCGTTAGATGCCGCAGGAATCCGGCCCATCCCTGTATGGAGTTTAAAAGATAGGTTTTAAGGCTGTTGGAAAGTGTCATCTCCCCCCAGGTTCCCCGGAAATCAAAAAAGATGCTGGAATATAAAAGATCTTCCGGGTTTCCGGTTCGGATCCATCGGGTAAAGTTCTCCTTCCAAACAGACAGGGGTTGACACCATTTTGGGTTCTGGGCCATGTTATCCCCGTTGCAAAATTGATATCCTGCCATGTCCAGACGGGTACAGACGAGTTGGGACAGATGGTCAAAATAAGTTTTTGCCGCTTTTGCAGCGTCTGGGTTGTCATTGTCTTCAAAAATAAGGGCATTGTCCTGGTCGGAAATCAGGGTTTGTTCTTTCCGGCCTTCCGATCCCATGGTCAAAAAAACAAATTTACAGGGCGGCGGGCCTGCTTCTGCCAGGGAAAAGGTGATTACCTTTTCGATGATGGCATCGGAAAAAGTGGTGATCAGCCGGGTGATATGTTCTGCACTGGCACCGTTCCGGATGGGGCCCAGCAGCATAATCTCCAGTTTGGAATGAATATTTTCAAGGTCCGCCATCGTCCGGGCCGTTTTTATGGATTTGATTAAAAGAAACGTGGACCGGGTCTGGGCGGATATCAGGTCTTTTTCCGTTAAAATCCCGGATATCTCGCCAGATTTTCCGTATACGGCCAAATGGCGCTTGTCCTTTTGAATCATGACTAAAAAGGCTTCAAATACCTGGCTGTCCGAGGAAATGGACATAAGGGGTGCGGACATGATCCCGGAGACAGGCGCTAACGGGGAAATATTTTGGGCCAGCACCCTCTCTCGCAGGTCCGCATCGGTCACAATTCCCTTGATTTCGTGGGTATCGGATTTAACCAGAATGGCACTGGCATTGTGTTTACTCATTTTTAAAGCAGCTTCATGAATGGGGGTAATATCTGTGCAGGTGGCAATGTTGGGTCTGAAAATAGCAGAGATGGGCTGATTGAAAAACGGCAGGTTCAAGGAGGTGCCCAAAACCTGTCTGGCAATAATATGGGCAAAGGTTCTGTTGATCATGCAGCGGCCAAATTCATTGGTAAAATATGCCTGGAAGTCCTTATTCTTTTTGCACAAGGCTACAAAAGAGGTGGGCTCGATGGTTAAAATAACCGTTTCTTCAAGGGATTTTAAGGTGTGTATGGCCATTCCATTGTTAAACAAGATTGAAAGACCGCCAAAGCAATCTCCTGGCAAAAGTGTCCCTTTTAAAGGTTGGGTGTTGTCTTGTTCAAAATAATAGGCAAGCGATCCCTTTGAAAGAATAAGTAGTTTTTCAACCCGGGAGATTTCTTGGACAAAAAGAAGGGTGCCTTTCTCGTATGTCTCGTAGGAAAAGGCGTTGTAAAGTTCTTGTTCCTCGGATTTGGACAAGGTTGGAAAAGCAAATCCAGCCGCTTTTTTTTCTGATCCCAAAGACACGGTATCAACTCCTTAGTTTTTCCGGTTTAAACAGATCTGGATTGATTTCATAAATATGGATTTTTTCAAGTTTGAAAAGTTTTGCAATAAGAAACCCGGGGAATATGGATTTCCTATTGTTAAAATATCTGGCTTCTTTGTTGTATTGATGGCTGTGGTAAAAAACCGTAATTTCAAGGTCATCAAATTTTTTTTCAAGATCAATCAAGGCCTGGGAACTCTTTAGTTTTTCCTTTTTTTTCAGTCCAATGACAAGAGCTATAATTTCCTGACTCAGTTGGACCTGGGATTCTTCAAAGGCAGATATCAATTCTTTTTCCAGAGGGGTTGTTACGGAATTGATCCGGGTCAATATCGCTTTGGTTTTAAGGGCAGCCTGCTCTAGCTGATTCAGACGTGCCTGATCCAGAAGGACCTGATTTGAATTGTTCGGATCAATCCGGTTAAAAGAATCTGTTTTGCGGACCATGGCCATCAGTTCCGGGAGAAGGTCCAGTTGTTTTTGGCATTCAACGGTTACCAGTATTTTGGCATCTCTGGCCCTGTTCTGGGCCCGGTACAGACTGCTGTACCCGCCAAAAACAACACTGAAAAGGATAATACCGAAAAATACAGCACTGAAGATAGAAAGTGAAAGCAATGGTCTTTTCATGGTGAGCTTCTCCCGTTTAAGATAATAGATTCTAACACTACAGCGACACTTAAATGTTCATACAAAAAACGAAGGTTATTTTGTCTATGATTAATGCTGATTAATCTCATGAAAAATCAATTGGCATACGTTTTAAGTCAAAGTGTCGCTGTAGTGCTAACCTATCATTTACCAATTCAATTGAGCAACTTTTTTTAACGTGGCCAATTATGTCAGGGTGCAATTATACAATGGTGCAATTAAAAAACGGTGGAATTATAAAACGGTATTTTTTTCATAAGATGTTAATATTTTAATCTCGCATAATAGGTTTTTTTGGAGGCCTTCAAGGCATCTTTCAAGGTTAATATGCCGTTGCTGTTTAAAATAGGAATCAGTCGTTTAAATATTTCAGCCGTTATGATGGCGTCCCCAAGCGCGGTATGTCTGCCAATAATATTTACGCCCAGGCGTTTGGCAATATTTTCCATGTCATGCTGTTCATGGACGGGATGGAGCAAGGCTGAGAGTAACAAGGTGTCCAGGGTAGGGGTGTTAAATCGGATGCCTGTTGACTTTTCTTTTACTTTGAGCATCTTCATGTCAAAGGCGATGTTATGCCCCAAAAGAACTGTATCAGCGGTGAATTGCCTGAATCGCGGCAACACCCGTTCAATGGGGTCTTTTTCCATGACCATTTCATAATTAATACCGTGAATCCGGTAGGATTTCATGGGGATATCGCGTTTGGGATTCACCAGTTCCTCAAAGACATCCTGGTACACAATTCGGTTGTTTACAATTCTGACCGCACCGATGGAAATGATTTCATCCCCTCCGTCGGGATTTAAGCCGGTTGTTTCCGTATCAAACACCGTATAATTTAACTCTTTCAGGCTGGTATCCAGGAGCTTTTTTGACGGGTTATCCACACTGAACAGGTCAAAATCATAGAATTCAGGTCGGCTTCCTGCCATGACCGGCGCTCTTTTTTTAAAGGGGAGTAGAGATTTTTTCCCCGCCCTTGCTATAATATTGATGCCGGAACAGGTCTCCTTGTCCGGAGAAATAAGTTCAATCCGGGTATTATTGAATCTGAGGACATAGCCAAATCCGGGAAGGGCATTTATCCGTTGGTGCATGATAGTGTCAATATCAACCAGCTGGCAGACAGTTTCATCCCAGGAAATGGCAAAGCCGATGGCGCTGGCCGGGTGAGAAATAACCAGGTTAAATTCTGTCTGTGCCAAGAGACGTGCTAAATTTTGAAACAAAAAGAGAAAGGCCTGGGTCAGGGAATACGCATCTGCAAGAAGCCGTGTATTCCACTGGTCATTGAATATATTGATTCGGAGGTCGCATTCATGGCCCGCTTTTCTCTGGAGAGTTCGCAGAAATTTTTTGAGGTTAAGGGTTGTCAAGGGAAGTCTTAACAAAGAAAGATCACGGATAATGGTGGAAACCTGGTTGTATTTTTTTTCAACCCGGTCAGGATTTGTCCCGGATATTTCGTTTTCCAATGTGGCCTGGAATTCAGACAACTGGGTGTCGATGGTTTCATATTTTTGAATATCCGGTGAAATATCCTGAACGGCCAGGATAAAACCGGTCATTGCACTATCGTTGTCCAGAATGGGAATGGCTTCAACGCTGATGAGGTCTCCGGCATAAATGGGGGTGATAAAAAAAGAACTCACGCTTTTTTTTTGACTGTTAAGCCGTTCTTGGATTTCGCCAATGGCATGGGCAATAAGGTTTTTATCAAGGAGGTGGAAAATAGATCGGCCAAGCCCGATGAAATTTTCTGTTCCATGGGCATTTGTTCTGGGGGTGAATAGTTTTTTGGCAAGGGAATTAAAAAGTAGAATCCGTCCGCTTTTGTTGCAGATAATCACCCCGTGGGGTAGTTCGGACATGATGGCCGCCAGAAGGTTTCTTTCCTTTTCCGTCTCCTTTCTGGCGGTCAAAATCTGTTCTGTGATGGTTTGATTTAAGTTTTCAAACATATCGGCAAAGTCATTGATTACCCGGGAAAGGGTGATAATATCTTTGCTGCCTTTGATTTTGATCCGGTGGGACGGATTAGACGCATAGATGACACCGGCTTCCGCCGACATTCTTTTCAAGGGCCGGATATAGGTGTTGTAGGTAATATCAAAAACAACCCAGAGAGACCCAATCACCAGAAAGGCCAGCCATAAAAGAGGGTAAATATTTTCCTGGCCAATGGTGATGAGCAAAAGTTCCTGGCCGGGGCTCAACCGAAACCAGATAAAGGTCAGAAGAGATGCGGCCATTAGAAAAATGCCAAGGGCACTTGCGAACACGAATTTCCAGAATCTATTTGTTTGCGTCATGGCCAAAAATCAAAGAAGAATTCTGAACCACAAGAAGTGGTTCAGAATTCTTCTTTATTAAAGGTTAGTTGTTTTGAGGATGATTATCCCCACCATCCCCAGCCAAAACTGGCAACAAACAAAAGACAAAATGCAATGATTGCGATGAGATATTTATCTTCTAAGGCCATTATTTATCCTCCATAAAAGGGTTGCAAAAATATGCTTATGCATCAGCTTCCTTGGTGACATCCATGAGCTCAACATCGGCACGTCTGATCTGTTCTTCAGAGGTGGTGGACATTTCCGCTTTAAAGCAAAGCGCCCACATCATCACAATACCCACAATCCACCAGACAATTTGCCATGCCCAGATGGCAGGGAATCCGCAGAAGGTAAAGGCGGTAGGTGAAGTGGCGTTGCCAAGGAGAATTCCAGGGCCAAGGGCAAAGAAGTACCAGATAGGAACAATAATTTTCATGCGGGAACGCCAGACCTTACCTTTCTCAGAAGGTCCATCAATACTGTTAAGCCATTCTCTGACTTCTTTTTGCCTGTCAATGGTTTCCTGGGAGTCTTTGATGCCCAACCCTCTGCAGCCATAGGCCACAACAAATCCTGCAAAAAGGCCCCAGAAGGCCGTATGCATGGACAGCGGGTATTTCCAGACAAAATAGGTGAGCATATTGACAACAATACCGGCCAATAGACCCAGAGCTGCCCCTTTGCTGGGGAATTTGAATCCCCAGTGAACACCGACGAGCATTAGGTACATAATGGTGCCGAAGGTGGTGGCAAACCCGCCGATCATAACAATGGCATCCGAGGAGGTCAGGCTGACCACAACCGCGGCTAATGTCAGCAGGGTTGCAAAAACACGGTTGGTCCAGATCTGTTCATTATGGGACCCCTGCTGTTTTTTAACATATCTCCACCAGACATCCCGCTGGAGGATGGTACCGCCAGTTCCGATATAAGGAGCCGATGTGGAGTGGATGGCGGCAATGGCGCCAAGAAATACAAGACCAAGAACCGGTCCCGGTAAAAATTTCATCATGAGTTTGGGAACCACATCGCCGTTGTTGGCAATGATCATATCTCCGGACATTTCAAGTATCTTAGCTCCCATTCCCTGGAAGGCGGAAAAGAAGAACAAGCAGATACCCACAACAAATGTGGACATGAACACCTGCTGCCATGCAAGCGGTTTGGGGGATTTAATACCAAAGTTCCACAAAATAAAGGCAGGGGATGACTGAATCCCCATGAGGGCAAACATATAGGTGAGGATCATCACCGCCGTCCAGCCGCCGCCAATGCCAAAGTGAATCAGCCCTGGGACCTGACTTAATTTGGGATCAAGGGTTTTTAAGGAGGCGGACATGCCGGTCCATCCACCGATGATGGGAGATTTGATAACATAAAAGCCCAGAAGTATAATACCGCCGACCAGGAGCACAAACTGGAGAACACCTACCCAGGTGCTGGCTTTCAGGCCGCCTGTGACCACATAGAACCATACAATAAAGGCCATGAAGACAAGGCCGTAGGTCGTGGGCACGCCAGCCACCCAATAAAAAAGTTTTGATGCGGCAATCAGCTGGATACCCGAATAAAATATGGAGTATAACAGGGCTGCCAGAACAGTGAGCCAGCGAACCAGTTCATTGTTGTAGTAATAGGCAAACATATCGCCCGGGGTGATAAACCCGTAGCGTTTGCCCATGAGCCAGTTTCTTTTGGCAAAAAAGGCACCGGTGATGGGAATGGTCAATACATAGAAGGAGGCAAAGGCATATACCAGCCCCACCTTCCAGATCAGACCCGGATGCCCGACAAATGTCCAGCCGGAAAAAGAGGCAGCCGTGGCGGCCATCAGAAATGCGATAAAGGGAATGGAACGTCCTGCAATCCCGTATCCTGATGCGGTTTTTTCAGAAATGAAACCTTTTATCCCCCACCAGAAACAATAAATTATGTATATTATCAATAATCCCCAAACCCACATTACTTTTGAATCCATAAACTTTTCCTCCTAAATCATCTTTTATTGAGTTGATCGGATTTTTCTGTAATTTTATCAACGTAACAGGTACAATTAGGGCATATCACACCACCTCCTTGGAATTGATATATTTAAATGAACCATCTCATGCTTTTTTCCCATATCCGACCTTACCCAAGGATGTTTCAATTTCATCCAGAATGGCATAGTCATCTATTGTTGCCGGAACTTTATACGCTTTTTGATCTGCAATGGACCGCATGGTTCCCCGTAAAATTTTCCCGGACCGTGTTTTGGGAAGCCGTTTCACCACCGTTGCTGTTTTAAACGCCGCCACTGGTCCAATTTGGTCTCGAACCATCTGAACGGCCTCTTTCACGATTTCAGCATGATCCCTTGTGACACCGGCATTGAGTACCAACATTCCCAGCGGGAGCTGACCTTTGAGCTGATCTTCCACACCCATGACAGCGCACTCAGCCACATCCGGGTGATTGGCAAGCACCTCTTCCATGGCACCTGTGGAGAGCCTGTGGCCTGCCACATTGATGATGTCATCGGTGCGGGTCATGACATAAATATACCCTTCTTCATCAATGAACCCGGCATCGGCGGTTTTGTAATAGCCTGGGAACTCTTCCAGGTAGGCTTCCACATACCTGTCGTCGTTCTGCCACAGGGTGGGCAGGCTGCCGGGGGGCAGGGGAAGTTTTACCACAATGGCTCCGATGTCACCGGGTTTTACGGGCTTGCAGGATTCATCCACCACATGGACCTCCCAGCCGGGTACTGCCTTGGTGGGGGAGCCGGGTTTCACGGGAAAGTGGTGCAGTCCTTCGCAGTTGGCTGCAATGGCCCAGCCGGTCTCTGTCTGCCACCAGTGATCAATGACCGGGACATTGAGTTTGTCTTCGGACCAGTGCAGGGTATCCGGATCCGTTCTTTCCCCAGCAAGGAATAAGATCTCAAATTTTGATAAGTCATAATCCGCGATCAGTTTGCCCTGGGGATCTTCCCGTTTAATGGCCCTAAAGGCCGTGGGGGCAGTGAACATACTCTTGACACCATATTCTGAAATTACCCGCCAGAAGGTTCCAGCATCGGGGGTTCCCACAGGTTTACCTTCAAAAAGAATGGTTGTGGCTCCCTGGAACAATGGGGCATATACGATGTAGGAGTGGCCAACCACCCATCCGATATCCGATGCGGCCCAGTAGACATCCCCGGGATCAATGGTGTAAATGGCTTTCATAGTCCATTTTAAGGCAACCATATGACCGCCATTGTCCCTTACAACGCCCTTGGGTTCACCCGTGGTACCGGAGGTATAAAGAATATACAGGGGATCCGTGGCTTTAACCGGAACACAGTCATGGGGGACAGCATCTTTCATCAGTTCTGCCCAGTCAAAATCCCTGCCTGGTTTTAATTCAGCCGTCTCCATGGGACGTTGAAAGATAATGGTGGCATCTGGTTTTGACTCAGACATATCAATGGCAGCATCAATCAACGGCTTATAAATAATCTTTTTCGTCACTTCAATGCCACAGGATGCCGATATAATAACCTTGGGTTTTGCATCGTTGATTCGGGTGGCAAGTTCATTGGCTGCAAATCCACCAAAGACAACGGAATGCACTGCACCAATACGGGCACAGGCCAGCATGGCTATGGCCGCTTCGGGGATCATGGGCATATATATGATAACCCTGTCACCTTTTTCAACACCCTTTGATGCCAGAACCCCGGCGAATTTTGCCACTTCATCTCTTAGTTCTAAATAGGTATATTGCTTTTTGGTATCTGTTACCGGACTGTCGTAGATCAGTGCGGTTGTATCACCATTTCCATTGTCAATGTGCAGATCAAGGGCATTGTAACAGGTATTCATCTCACCGCCGACGAACCAGCGATAAAAAGGCTTATTGGAATCGTCCAACACTTTGTCCCATTTTTTATACCAGTGACATTCTTCGGCAATGGGCCCCCAAAAGGCTTCAGGGTCTTGAAGAGAAAGTTCGTACGCATCTGTGTAGGCGTTTGACATTAGTAGTGGTCCTCTGTGTATCAGATTAAAGTATGTGCCGACAATGTATTATGTGTACACTGCCGGCGGACTATATAGAGAACGAAAATATTACATTTAAATTTTTATATGAAAGTCTCACCAACATGCTGGAATTAAAAGACTTTCGTTTTTCGTTGTGGCAGGTGGTTACTGCCATGTAGGTTATATGAAATTCCGTCCAACAATCTGGAATCATGAAGATTTCATTTTTATTGTGGGCAAACCCAGTTGCAAATCAGGTTTGCCCGTGGTAGTTAAGTTATTAATGAGTGTTAACCGTATTATCCTTGCACCATGGTTTTAATGATTTCAACAACTTCCGGGTTTGCAAGGGTCATTACATCCCCCACGTCCTTGTTGTTGGAGATGGAACCAAGTACCCTTCTCATGATCTTACCGGAGCGGGTTTTTGGCATATCGGGTACAAGCCATACCTTTCTGGGTTTGGCAATTTTTCCGATCTGATCGCAAATGGCGTCGGAAATCTTCTGGGCCATTGCATCCGTTGCTTCAACTCCAGGTTTGAGGGCAATGTAGAGATCCGGAACCTTTCCTTTAATTTCATGGGCCACAGGAACAACAGCCGCTTCGGCAACTTCGTCCACAACAAGGGATGCAGACTCTATCTCTTTGGTACCCAGTCTATGACCTGAAACATTGATAACATCATCAATTCTGCCAAGGATTCTGTAATACCCATCTGCGGATCGGGTGGCGGCATCGCCAGCCAGGTATGGCCAGTCTCGCCAGTCCTTGCTTTCTGGATCTTTACAATATCTTGCATAATAGGTTTCAACAAATCGCTCCCTGTCTCCCCAGATGGTCTGGAATTGACCGGGCCAGGTATTCTGGATACAGATATTGCCAGCAATGCCAGGTTTGGTAACTTCGTTGCCGTCTTCATCATAAATGATGGGGTGAATACCCGGAACGCCGGGGCCTGCACTGCCGGGTTTCATGGGTTTAATACCCGGTATGGTGCTGCACAGGAATCCACCGTTTTCAGTCTGCCACCAAGTGTCTACAATGGCGGCTTCACCTTTACCCACTTCTTTTTGATACCATTTCCACACCGCTGGCTCTATGGGTTCACCCACAGTGGTCATGTGTTTAAAATGATAGTCGTATTTGGCTGGTTCATCCGGGCCGATTTTTCTCAATGCGCGGATGGCGGTGGGGGCGGTGTGAAAAATATTGACATCCAGTTCCTGGGCGATTCTCCAGGATCTGCCTGCATCTGGATATGTGGGAACCCCTTCGTAAATAACCGTTGATGCGCAAAGGGCCAGGGGACCATAAACAATATAGGAATGACCTGTGATCCAGCCAATGTCCGCCATGCACCAGTAAACATCTTCCGGGTGGATATCCTGGATGTATTTAGAGGTGCCTGTCACATATGACAGATATCCGCCAGTGCTGTGCTGACACCCTTTGGGTTTTCCTGTGGTGCCACTGGTGTACATCAGGAAAAGGGGATCTTCTGAGAGCATTTTTTCTGGTTCTATACGTTTACCATAATACTCTTTTAACACGGTATTGACACTGAAGTCACGACCGTCAACCATGGGGGTTTCAGAAGAGTACTTTCCAGGATATCTTTCCCAGACCAATACCTTATCAACAACCTGTCCACCGTTCTTGGCGATTTTTACGGCATCATCGGCATTCACTTTATGGTTTAACAACGTGCCTGATCTGTAGTAGGAATCCATGGAGATGAGTACCCTGGACTGGGAATCAATAATTCTGTCCGCGCATGCGTTGGGAGAAAAACCGCCAAAGACAACAGAATGAATAACCCCAAGTCGTGCACATGCCAGCATGGTAATGGCAAGTTCTGCAGTCATGGGCATGTGAATGGTGACTCTGTCGCCTCTCTTTAACTCTGCGAAGTCCCGGAGAAGGGCTGCAAACTCATTGACTCTGACATAGAGTTCCTGGTAGGTGATATGATCGATTCTTTCGCTTTCCGGTTCTGGTACAAAATGGATGGCTGTTTTGTTTTTGTTGTCTTTAAGATGGCGGTCAATGCAGTTATAGCTGGCATTGATCTGCCCGCCTTTGAACCATTTCCAACAGGGCGCATCGCTTGTGTCAAGGACTTCATCCCAGTATTTGTACCAGTCCAACATCTCTGCATACTCAGTGAAACAGTCGGGGAAATTATCCAGGCTGAATCTGTCATAAATGTCGGGATCAGATACATTGGCCTGTCCTACGAATTTAG
>Ga0208900_1000260_pt1 | contig 33663 bp, 25 predicted proteins | sample AntAceMetag02UKK_FD_184763 | JGI IMG/M metagenome (GOLD analysis project Ga0208900, IMG submission 184763) | Saline lake microbial communities from Ace Lake, Antarctica - Antarctic Ace Lake Metagenome 02UKK (SPAdes) (version 2) | ecosystem: Environmental > Aquatic > Non-marine Saline and... | reverse complement strand
TTGCGGAAAAAAATCTGGACATTACAGAACACTACTATAACAAATACCGCTCCGGCTTGCTCACCCGGCAACAGGCCATTGCCATCATTGAAGAGACGTTCATGAGCCAGAGCATTGGCCTCAGCGGTTACATCTATTGTTTGAACAGCAATGCTGATTTACTGATGCACCCCATTGAGGAACTTATAGGAACCAATGTAGGCAATTTTGACTTTGTACAAAAACAGATTGAACTCAAGGATGGCTACCTCGAATACGAATGGCAAAACCCCGGGGAAATGGAAAAACGGCCCAAGGCATTGTATATGTCCTATTTCAAGCCCCTGGACTGGATCATCTCTGTATCCACTTACAGGGAAGAATTCGACCATCTGGTGGAAGTAAATGATTTTAAGGAAAGTGTGCTTTCCTACAAATTTGGCAAAACCGGATATGTTTGTGTGTTTAATTTAAAAGGGGATTTCCTGGTTCATCCCTGGCTCCAGGGAAAAAACATGCTGGATTACAATGAATATTCCAGCAAAATTGTATCCCAAATCAAGGAGAATAAAAAAGGCAGCCTTAGATATTTCTGGCAAAATCCCAATGACAGTGAGCCCCGGGAAAAAATTATTTTTTTTGATTATCTTCCGGAGTATGGATGGTTTGTGGCATCTTCCAACTATGTAAAAGAGGTGGAAGCCCCCCTGACAGAAATGTTTCATCTGCTATTTCTCATCCTGACAATTATTTTTGCATTGGCAATTTTGTTTACCTTTATCATCAGTACCTCCATCACCCACCCCTTAGAAACCCTCATGACGCAATTGGAGTTGGGAGCCAAGGGCAATTATTCCATTCGCATGGATTATAAATACCCCAATGAACTGGGAAAGCTGTCCCAATATTTCAATGATTTCATGGATCGGCTGGAAAAGAACCATATACAAATCGAAAAAGAGATCCAAAAACAGCTGATAACCCAGGCTGCTCTGAAAAAAAGTGAGTTAAAACTCATGGCACTTTTCAACCAATCTTTTCAGCTGACAGGCATTTTAACCCCAGAGGGAAAGATAGAGTCCATTAATGAAACAGCCACAACCTTTGTGGGATGCCGTGCTGAAGATGTGATAGGCCGCTATTTCTGGGAAACTCCCTGGTGGACCCATGACCCCAAGATACAAAAGCGAGTGAAAAAAAGCGTTGAAGGGGCAGCAGTAGGTAAAATTACCCGATTTGAAGCAACCCACCCCTTTCACACAGGAGATATCCGAGTCATTGATTTTTCCATCAAACCGGTGCTGGATCAAGAAGGACACATCGCTTTTCTCATTCCCGAGGGCCGGGATATAACCGATCTGAAAGCCTTTGAGGCAAATAAAATCCAGCTGGAAACAAAACTTCACCAGGCCCAGAAGATGGAATCCATCGGCACACTTGCCGGGGGAATTGCCCATAATTTTAATAACATTCTCATGAACATCCAAGGCCGGGTATCCTTGATAAAAATGGATAAAGCCCCCACCCATCGAGACATGAAGCATCTGACAAGCATTGAAAGTGCCGTCCAACGGGCTGTAACACTGACCCGTCAACTTCTGGCCTTTGCCCGGGGGGGAGAATATAAGGCCACGCCCACAAATCTCAATACACTCATTGCCCAGGAAAACCGAATGTTCGGCGAAACAAGAAAAGAGATTCGTATCCATGAATCCTTTGATAAAAAACTGTGGACCGTAACAGTGGATCATGGACAGATCCAGCAGGTTTTACTCAATCTGTATGTCAATGCCTGGCAGGCCATGGACCGGGGGGGGGATATCCATGTTCAAACCAGCAATAAACTCATAACAACCAAGGATCCGTCCTCCATGGAAAGCTGTGGAGATACAGAAATACCCTGTGGTAACTATGCCATCATTTCTGTGACAGATACGGGAAGCGGCATGGATAAAGAGACCGCCGGTAAAATTTTTGATCCTTTTTTCACCACCAAGCCCCCTGGCCAGGGAACCGGCCTGGGGCTGGCTTCGGTTTATGGGATCATCAAAAAACATGGGGGATTTATCTGCCTGGTCAGTGAAAAGGGCAAAGGGAGCACGTTTTACATCTATTTACCAGCCACCCCCAAAAATAGCGTTTCTCCGGCATCTTCCCAGGGGACCGTCAGCGTTGTCTCTGGTGAGGGATCCATCCTTCTGGTGGATGATGAAAAAAACATACTGGATGTAGGACGACTAATGCTGGAACGATTGGGATATCAATTATTTACCGCTGAAAACGGAAAGGATGCCCTTGAATTTTATCGCACCCACCACAACGACATTGACCTGGTGATCATAGACATGATCATGCCGGAAATGGATGGTGAAGAAACCTTCAACCACTTAAAAAAACTCAATCCCAAAATCAGGGTATTGCTGGCAAGTGGATACAGTATGAACCTTCAGGTGGCTGAAATTCTGAAGCAGGGCGGCCGGGGCTTTATCCAAAAACCGTTCACACTGGGGGAATTGTCAGAAAAAATTAAAACCGCATTGCGCTGACCCAACCCCAAGTTGGCTGAACTTATAATCAAGCCCCATCTTTACGTACATCATAATTCTACCCAGATCAGACTCCAATGAATACAAGCCGGTCTGGCCCGGTTTTCCACAACGAGTTGGTTAAAAACGGGATCATCGAAGATAAAGAAGGTTTATTAAAATGGAAAAAATATCCGCATGCACCCTGGACTGCCAGGATAGCTGCTCCACAGTGGTAAAGGTTGACCCGGAAAATGGCAGGGTTCGTATTACCGGCAACCCGGACCACCCCTTTACCCGGGGCTTTATCTGCAAAAAAGGGAAAAATACATACCAGAGAAACACCAGTGAACAGCGCATCACCACCCCTTTGATCCGTAAGGGAGATAATTTTCTTCCCACGGACTGGGATACGGCCCTTGATCTGGTGGCAGAAAAACTCAAGGCCCTTTCCAAAGAACCTGCCTCCATACTGCATGTCCGTCATTATGGGTACCGGGGTTTTTTTGCCGATGCCAGCAAATATTTATTTAATGCCCTGGGGGCCTCATCCACCCGGGGGGCCCTGTGTGATGATGCCGGATGTGCCGCATATATGGCCGATTTTGGTGGACTTGAAATAAATGATCCCCAGGATCTTCTCAATGCAGATCACATTATCAACTGGGGAAAGGATTTTTCCAGATCCTCCATCCATCTGGCTCAAATTATCAACCAGGCAAAAAAGAGGGGATGTCACATCACCACCATATCGCCGGGGGCGGATGGAAACCATGCCCTGAGCGACAAGGTGATCCGCATCCGCCCTGGCCGGGATCGTTTTCTGGCCGCCGGGGTGATCAAAGAAATTTTAAAACGGGGTCTTGCCCATGGTCCGGCCCTGTCCCAGGCCAACGGAATGGGACCTTTGATGGAAATCCTGGCCAGGCACTCCCAGGAGGAATTGCTGGCGGCCTGTGACTGCTCCCGGGAAGATCTGATCCACCTTCTCCAAGTGTTTACAAAGGACAAAGCCAATGCCCCCCCAATAGGGGAAGATATCTGTATGGCCCCAGACACCGGTCAGACATCACGTATGTCTGGCATGGAAGCGAACAATACCCAAAGACAGCCCGTGGCACTTATCATGGGCTGGGGTATTCAGCGATATCATTTTGGGGGAGAAACCGTGCGATACCTCAATGCCCTGTCGTTTCTGTCAGGACATGTGGGCCGTTCCGGCGGGGGGACTTACTACAACATCTCTTCGGGTCGTAACCTCAACAGCGATTGGGTGGAACGGGCTGGACAACCTGCCCGCACATTGCTTTTGCCCCGCATCGGACAGGAAATACTAACTGCACAGCCCCCCATCAAATTTTTGCTGGCCGATGGCAGTAATTTTATCAACCAGGCCCCGGACAGCCACACCACCCTCACCGCCATGGAACAAATTCCCTTTAAGGTGGTCATTGATGCATTTTTAACCGACACCGCTGCCCAGGCTGATGTGATCCTGCCCTGTGCTCTGGACCATGAACGCGAAGAGATTGTGGGCTCTTGCCTGCACAACTTTGTGAACCGTTCCACACCTGTTTTTCCCCCGGCTGGAGAAGCGTTGAACGATTTTGAGATCATGTCACGGCTTGCACTGCGCATGGGAATTTCCTTTCCCGACAAAGCATCACTTTTAAAAGAGGCCCTTGACACCCCTCACATAAAAGATCCGGTAACCGCCCTGGAAGAGATAAAAACAAAAGGATTTATCAAGGCATCCCACCCAAAGATTGCCTGGCAGGGTCTCTGCTTTGCCCATGCCGACGGGAAATACCGGCTTCCCACCAGCCTCAGCCCGGAATCTTTGCCCCCCCAAGGCTTTCCCATGCATCTGCTTTCTCTGGTCAATGGGGATTACATCCATTCCCAAATCCCTGAATCAGATCAAACATCTCCAGAAAACGACCTTCTTTGCGTATGGATCAATGAATCTTCCTTCCATTTAAATGGAATTGACCTTACAAAACAAGTTTTCCTTGCCACTGCCCTGGGACGTATGCCGGTCCGGGTAAAAAAGACCTCTCACCTGCACCCCGGAACCCTCATCATTCGTCGGGGGGGATGGCTCAAATATAGCAGGTGTGTCAATGCGCTCATTGAACCCGCCATCACAGATATGGGGGAAACCGCCGCCTACTATAGTCAGTATGCCCGGCTGGAAAATTGACAGAGAAATGGAGCATCCTTCAAAAATACTTTACACTTTTTTTGACCCTTCCCCATTTGTAGGGACTTTTCTCAAAACAATGTAAAGTACTTTTGAGGTCATATGAAGGATGCCAAAAATGGGACATCTTTCATTTAAGAGATCAACTTACCTTCCAGATAGCGCATGGTCTCTGAAAATCCCCGTTTGAACTGTTCACTCTGGGCATTGGTGAAATCGCTGAAGCTGACAAGATCCAAAGATCTCATGAGATTCAACTGGCCGAGCATCCCATCTTCAATGGTCTGGCCCAGCAAAGGGAACTCCTGGCCCTCCCCCCCTGCCCTGCCCATGGATGAAAGGATTTGACCAAAGGGATCATCCTTATCTTTTCCCCTTTTGAGAAGATCTTCTGTCATCAAGGTAAACATGGCATCCATTTTAGAGCTCTTTATCAGGGTGGGGCTGTGGAAAAAGGAAAAATCATTTTCCACTGCCACGGTGGCACTGTTGAGCTCTCTCACCCTTTCAAACCAGTTCAAGGTATATGCCATGTGGTCTTCCCGGGTCCATTTTTCTGATTTCCACATATGTGCCCGGATGATTTTTCTTAGGCTATCCAGGCAATCGGACTGATTTTCAAAGTCATAGTTACCCAGAAATGCGCCGGACTGGAAAAGATCCACACCGGGACGGGTGGCATGTTCGGAAATCTCAGCAGATAAAATTCTCACCTCTTCCCCCGGCCTGGAAATAAGAATCTGATACGACGGTGCCCCTTTGGCTATGCGATGGAGTTCCTCCACCGTGTCGGGGGGTGTCAGTTTACCAGCAAGAAGTGGTGGAATAAATGCAGCAGAGACATTGGGGCTCAAGTCCACAGCAGCCAGGGCTTTTTCAAAAACAAGAATGTCCTCGTCTTTCAGGGGGCCCATGGGAATGAGTCGCCCCGGTTCCAGATCCGGAGCAAAAAGTTTTAATGTGGCCTCAAGGGCTGCCTGCCAATGGGCACTCCTGGGATCTTTTCCTTTTTTAATCCATTTGGTTACTTTTTTTTTCATCGGATTTTTCCCCATGTGCCTGATTCTCCCTGGTTGCGTCATTGAATAATGAAAACTTGATCATCAAATTAAAAAAGATATCAAAACAGATTTTCATTGAACTTGTCAAATGGTTTAATGCTGCCTCAGTAATGACGCATGAAGAATGCCACTTTTCCTTTGATAATTGATTTCCACTGTACTATTATAAAATTTGTCCATGAAAAAGATATGCCATGTAAAAAAAGACAAGCTTCCCTTGGTGCTTATCAAAGTGGGCTGACGTATCAACACGACGCTTATCACCGATCCAAAAACAATTTCCAGCAAAGGGGGGGGCCTGTCCATGCGAATTGCTGTTTTTTCAGATGTTCATTCCAACCAGGAAGCCCTTCGGGCATTCATGATCCATGCGGCCCGTCGAAGAATTGACCAATACGTCTGCCTGGGTGATATTGTGGGGTATGGGGCCAATCCCAACCAGTGCATTGCCCTGGTGCAGAGCCTTCCTGGAATCTGTTTCATACAGGGTAACCACGATAATGCCGCCGTGGGAAATGCAAGTAACATGAACACCCGGGCAGATGAAGCCATGATATGGACCCGACAACGTCTTTTCGGCAGCAATATCGCTTTTTTAAAAGGCCTGGAAACGGTGATCAAGCAGGACAACCTGTCCTTTTGCCATGCCACCCCCTACAATCCCCTTACCTGGTCCTACATCACCAAAAGGAAGGTCATTTCAAAAACCTTTGCCAGGAGCAAATCTAAAATAATCTTTGCCGGTCATACTCATGCCCCGTCAGCCATTACCCGGAAAAATTTTTTCTGTGTCTATGTCAAAAGCCCCCTGAACAACAGCGTGCTTCCCGCTGCCACAAAGAAAAGACAAATTTTCAACTGCGGCAGCATTGGCCAACCCAGGGATGGGGATTCCCGGGCATCCTATCTGGTTTATGACACAGGTGCAGAAATAATTGAATTCCACCGGGTGCCCTACGACCACGGCAAAGCAGCCCAGAAAATCATGGATGCAGGTCTCCCGCATTATTTGGCAATCCGCCTTTCAACAGGGGAGTAAACAAGGATACACGGGTTATGGAGAAACGGGGCTTTAACAGTAATGGGGGTATCTTTCTCACCGGCATAGAAGACAATGATTTCAGCAGGGCCATCCCCATCGTTTATGCCGTAATGCCAGGTATGAACCACCTCCACATTACAACATCCGCCTGACAGCCATCATCCGTTCCCCCTGCTCCTGCCCAGACAACCCATGCCATGGGGTATCAAAAAAGGGGTCAAAAGAGTCGGGATTATCCTCCAGCTCAAGATCCAGCCATGCCATGGGGTTGAACATTCCGCTGGTATCTTCCTCGGCGGCACGTTCTGCCGATGCCCTGACATACTCCATTAAACTGGGAGTCTCTTCCTGGGTTTTGTCTTCCGCTTTTTGAGCAAAGGGATTGTAGCCCGGTTTTTTAGACAAATTTGCCTGGTTATTAAGGATATCCGGCCTGTAGACTTTTTCCGTCCAGTCCTGGGGTTCAAACTCTTCAATGGCCACAGAGACCGCCGTCTCTTTGCACTCTGTGGCTTCAACAATATTTTTCACAATTTTTTCGGTCAGCTCTTTTTTCTGCTGCTCAGATTTTCCGGCATACAGTTTTACGATGATGTGTGGCATGAATGATTTTATCCTTAAGGCCTGTTCAGTGTACCGGCGAAACCCACTGCCCTGGGTCAAGCCCCTTTCTTGATCCTGCAGATCCCTTAACCTTAATTCAAAGATTAAAGTGACGGAATGTTGAAAGACAAGGTATCACAAATGAGATTTCACCACAACAATCGAAATGCAATCCATAATGAATTTAGTTCTATGTATATTTCATACCTCTTTTGGATCACCAGCGGATCACAACCCAACCCCACCATCAACAACTCATCCACGACAGCAATCTTCTTTTTTCTCCATGCTTAGCCCTTTAAATTATAAAAACACTTAAATATCAAATAATTGACTACAAAAAAATTCACGACCACCCCCACCAAAAAAACATATCCACCCCATCAAAATTCGCGCATTTACAAATTCATAGTATACACACATCAGAGATATCGCTTGACAATAAACATAGAACACAATATGTTTATTGCTGTGATTTTGAGAAAAACATTAGTAAAAATTAATTGTTATAACAGGAGTTTTTATGTGTGGTATTTGTGGAGAAATATTTTTAAATGGTCAACTGCCCCGGGCACACTCCGTGGAAAAAATGAATAAGACCATGACGGACCGGGGACCTGACCATGGAAATATTTACCACGGTCTCTGGACAGTAATGGGACATCGAAGACTAAAAATTATAGATCTGAGTGACCATTCAAATCAGCCCTTTATTGATACAGTTTCAGGGCTCATTATTGTTTTCAACGGAGCCATTTATAACTACCAATCCCTTCGAAATGAATTGAAACAGATGGGGTATTCATTTTACACAAATGGCGATACCGAGGTTATTGTAAAAGCCTATCACGCCTGGGGTGAGGCTTGTGTCAAAAGATTCAACGGCATATTTGCCTTTGCCATTTACGACCAAAAGAAACAATCGGTTTTTATGGCCAGGGATCGTCTGGGTATTAAACCCCTCTATTATTATAAAACAGCGGACAGCATCCTTTTTGCTTCAACACTGCCAGCCCTGCTGTCCACGGGAAAAGTTGATAAAACCATCTCCCGTGAAGCACTTCACCACTACATGAGCTTTCATTCAGTGGTGCCTGCCCCTCTCACCCTCATTCAAGGGGTACAAAAATTACCGCCAGCCACCACGTTAACCATCCAGCGCAATGGCGATGTTACCCAAAACACCTACTGGAACATGACCTGTGAAAGAGACAAGGAAGAGGATGCATATACTTTTGAAGACTGGAAGCATTATCTCCGGGAACATCTACTGGCAGCGGTCAAACGTCGGCTTGTCGCAGATGTACCTGTGGGCGTTCTGTTGTCAGGGGGTCTGAATTCAAGCCTGATTGTGGCATTGCTTGCCGAGGCAGGACAACAGGAGATTAAAACTTTTTCCAGCGGGTTTGAAAGTGTGAATGGCGAAGAAGGCAACGAATTTGGCTATTCGGATATCATTGCCCGTACCTTTGCCACAGATCATCATAAAATCCAGATGGACAGCCAGCAGGTTCTTCCCGCAATAACACCCTGTGTCCAGGCCATGGCAGAGCCCATGGTTTCCCATGACTGCATCGGATTTTACCTGTTGAGCCAGGAGGTGGCAAAGCATGTTAAAGTGGTTCAAAGCGGCCAGGGGGCCGACGAAATTTTCGGTGGATATAACCGGTACCCTCCCCTGATGTCAAGTACCTCTCCGGTTCAGGATTATCACAACGGATTCTGTGACAGAAGCCATGATGAGTTCCTGGAAATCATGCAGGAGCCCTACCGTGGTGAGGATTACAGTACCCAATTCATTGAGAACCACTTCTCCCAAGCCGGTGCAAATACTGCCATCGAAAAGGCATTGCGACTGGATTCCACCGTTATGCTGGTGGAAGATCCGATCAAACGAGTGGACAACATGACCATGGCATGGGGCCTGGAGGCCCGGGTACCGTTCCTGGACCATGAACTGGTGGAACTGGCGGCAAAAATTCCGTCGGAACATAAAATCATGAACGGTGGAAAACACATCCTGAAAGAGATTGCCCGAAGCTTCCTGCCCAGTGAGGTGATCGACCGCCCCAAGGGAGACTTTCCCGTACCGGCATTGAAACACATCAAGGGGGAATCTCTCAATTTTGTAAGGGATATTCTTAAAAGCGAAGCCGCGGTTTCCAGAAATATCGTTGATAAGGGATATGTAGATCAGTTGCTTGATGCCCCCCAGTCCCATCTAACGCCCCTAAACGGATCAAAACTGTGGCAGATTGCCTTGCTGGAGTTCTGGATGCAGCAGAACGGTATTTAAGGCCATTTCTGTCAAAGAATATACCAGCATTCAAGGTACCCCGTCAGATAAACCACACCCGCATTGAAAAGACACCCTGGGTGCCATGGTAAGCCAGCTCAAAGCCAACGGCCGACTGGCCATCTGGCCCTTCACAGTGTTTAGGCATTGGAAATTATGAACTTTCACACAAATACGTGATGGGCCTTATTTTTTTTGTGCTTGACAGAACCTGCTGGGGATATAAGATTCGGTGGAGTGCCAACCATTCACCAATACAACTTGCAAGCTTGATCACAACACTGGCCACTTGGGCAAGGGGTCAGGTTTGCTGAAATAGACAGGTTCTATTCAGGAGAGACCTTTTGGATCAGATAAATGATCAACGCTGCCGGGAATTACTGGTATCCATTCGAAAAATCATTCAGGCCATTGATATTTATTCAAGAAATCTTAATAAGACATTCGGACTGACCGGCCCCCAGCTAATAGTTCTCCAGGAAATATCAAATAGGGGGGAAATTTGCGTCACACCCCTATCCCGTAATACCAGCCTGAGCCAGGCAACCGTTACAGACATCACCAAACGACTTGAAAGTAAAGGATATATTCTACGTGAAAAAAGAGAAGGCGACAAACGTTCTGTATACCTTTCACTGTCCGGAAAAGGGCATGATATCATGAAGAACCTCCCTCCGCCCCTACAGCAAACCTTTACCGATGGATTTTCCAAACTTGAAAACTGGGAACAGCTGATGATTTTAAGTGGATTTGAGCGGGTGGTTCACTTAATGTCAGCCCAGGAGATCGATGCCTATCCCATCATGGCCACGGGTCCCATCGACGAGCAGCAGACTTAGGGCTCACTCAAAAATAACTTAACATTTTTCTAACTTATTTTTGAGTGAACCATTAGGATCATAAAGATAAAAACCCATAAAAGCGTCAATAACGCAAGCCTGACCCCTTCCCAAAGTGGTCAGGCTTGTGATCAATCCCTGCTTTTTATACTCTTCTTGACAAAAAGCGACTTACGATCCTAAGCTATTTATACAAATCTTCAATTGCCTGATTATACTTTTCAAATACCACCCGCCGTTTTAATTTCATGGTCTGAGTGAGCATGCTGTTCTCAATGGAGAAGTCTTCAGCGATGAAAATAAATTTTTTGGGAATTTCATATCCGCCATATTTCTTTTTCAAGGATGCAGTGATTTCAGCGGACATCATACTTTTTACCTGCTCGTTTTCAATCAATTGTTTTGGATCGGTTGGCAGATCGTTTTGTTCAGCGTATTGAGTTAGGACTTCAAAATCTGGAATGACCAAGCAGACATTGTACCCTTTGCCTTCACCGGACAGCATGGCATTGGCCACATTTGGCAGCAGACGGATGTCTTCTTCAATGGCACCCGGAAAAACGTATTTCCCGTTTTGCAGCTTGTATTGTTCCTTGATCCGGCCGGTAATAAAAAGGTAACCGTCTTCATCAATCCGCCCCCGGTCTCCTGTTTTAAAACCGCCGTCGGCAGTCATGGTTGCCCGGGTATCTTCCGGTTTGTTGTGATACCCCTGCATGACGTTGGGACCGTAAACAAGAATTTCTCCGTCATCACTGCCATCTCCCACAACGGATTCATCAATGACAACCTTAACATCGTCGATGGGTCGGCCAACACTGCCGGTTTTAAAAGCAGAAAAGCAATTCATGGTTACCGCCGGAGAGGTTTCACTCAATCCGTAACAGTCAAACACGGGAATTCCGATGTCGGTAAAAAAATTTGAAATGTCGACATTCATCAAGGCGCTGGCAGTGAGTGCCCCTTCTAAGCGGCCACCGAATTTGCCCCGAATTTTTTTAAACACGATTTTATCTGCCAGTGCGACCTTCAAGTTAACCATAAAACTGGATTTGCCTTCTGCGGCCAGTTCCCGCTTCTTCCTGGCGCTGTTTACACCCATTTCAAACAAAGCCTTGGGCGCCCCCCCGGTTTCATTCATTTTTGCATACAAACCATCATAGATTTTATTAAACACCCGGGGCACCGCAATCATGAATGTGGGCTTGATCAGTGCCAGGTCCTCTCCCAGCGTGGCCACAGATTCCATAAATCCAATGGAACCACCCACCAGCATCCAATTATTTAGTTCAGCCGACTGGCCGTATGAATGTGCCCAGGGCAAAATAGAAATACTGCGGGAGTTCTCATTTAAAACATCCTGATAGATCCGGTTGCCGGCCACGGCATTAGAGGTAAGATTCCCGTGGGACAACAGCACACCTTTGGGATCACCGGTGGTTCCGGAAGTATAAATCAATTCGGCGATGTCATCGCGTTCCGGCTTTACAGACACAACCGGATTTTTTTTACCAATGCTTTCCAGTTCGGCCATTGAGTTCTCATCATTGGTTTCAATGACAAAAATATGCTCAAGAGTAGGGATGGTTTCGGTGAATTTAATTACTTTCGCATAGATTTCAGGCTTAGAAACCACTAACAGCTTAATGCCACTGTCTTTGATAATATATTCCCAGGTGCTTTCCAACTCCGCCTCGTACATGGGAACAAAGCGGGCACCAGTGCCGTATGTTCCAAAAGCGCAAATTGCCCATTCAGGCCGGTTGTTTCCGATAAAACCGACCACATGGTTTTTGCCGATGCCTTTTTGTACCAGACCGCCCCTGAGATTATCAACGCGCTGGCCCACATCCCCGTATGTCATCCAGTTAAGTTCGGTCTTAGATTCGTTTTTTAGCCCAAAAAGTGGATTATCTTTAAATTTTCGCACACCGTTTTCAAAAAGTTCCACCAGATTAACCGGGGTTTCAAATGTCTGCATTCAATATTCTCCCTAAGTTATTGGGCCAGACGTTATTCATCCGGCAAATTAATTTTTATAAATTTAGCAATTCACTGAAAAATCGTAGCAAATATACCAATTGCCTATTTTGACCTAACTGTTTGCAATAAATTAACACCCCTCAAATTTAACTCCTACATCAGTAGGCTAAACAATGTTTACCATTAAACATAAATATCCACCACATATTTTTTCGGCTTTTCACTATTTTATGTGCCGCTTCAAACTTTTTTGTTGACATACTCTCAGAACAATAAAGGTCTTGCCTTCTGTCACCCAGGATCAGTCAACCGCACTGTTTAACGCCACCTCAAACCGGAAGTCAATGTCTGCAAGGAATGCCTCCCACTGGATGCCAAATTTATAAAAGGCCAGGGATGCTGTTTTTTTGGTCAGGATGGCATCCCTGTAAGGCCTGAGCTCTTCTGAATTCAGGATGTCCATGATGGTTTTTTTACCCAATCGTTTGATCAGGATGGCGGGAATATAATGTTCTAAGACCGCCCACACCAGGGTGTCGTTGCTGGTAAGTTCAAAAATACGTTCGTAGAGGATGGCCTGGAAGGCAAAAATCTGTTCGCTGGTCTGTTCGGACAAAACAAAGAGGGGAATAGAGCGGTCCGCCTCATGGAGCCTGATGATCATCACGGTCTCCTCTGTGCCATACGCGTCCACCAGAAGCATGATATCCCGGATCAGTGCCCAGCGGATGGCGGTGTCGTTGAGGAGTTTTTCCTCATAATCGTCGCCAAGGAGAAAGGCCGTGAGGACCTCGGCTATGGAACTTGAGAAAACCCCGCCCTTGTTGGCCGTTGAATCTTTGATCTGGCGGATGGCAGTGTGGGCGGCAATATATCGCCTGGATGCGTCGTCAAAAAATACGTTTGCCCCTTCCACAATGAATTCAAGGTCCTTGTACAAGGAGACAAACTGTTTCACATTGCCGTGGTGGATAGTATCCTTGAATCCACCGCAGGGGATAAAGGCCCTGATGTTGGCCTGGCTGATTGTTTTACGGTTGGCCGGATCACGCAGAAAGTTCCTATGGAACAGGGTCCCTTCTTCCACAAATGTGCCATCGGGAAGGGTGATGTTTTTGGCTGAAAGGGGGACCCTGAACCCCTGGGCACTGAGCTTATCGGCAGGATAGGCAAGGGAGTCTGCCCGGGGAGAGGTGTGGCGCATGAAAGCGATTTTCATCAATTCACGCTTGTCCAGTCCATGGGGGTCAAACAGTATGGAGCCGCCGTCAATAATCAGGCAGATATTGCCCTTGTAGGATTGGATTACGTTGGCACCCAGATCACCGTCGGGTCCGCCGGTCATCATCAGGTTCAGATCCTGTTCCAAAAGTCCCGAGTGACGGATCAGCGCCCTGAATGAACTCATGATACCCGAGGTGGTCATTCCGCTTGTTGCAATTCTGCCCCCGATGGCATCAAAAATAACATCCATATCCGTTGTGGTTGTAACGGATTCCCCATTAATCTGGAGTTCAACGCCGTTGTTGTCACGGCTGAACAAGCCAAACAGGTCATCGTTGTCCAGCATGCCATAGGTACCGTGGGGAATGCCGAAGCTCTTGCCGGTGGTGATGGTCCGCCAGTACTTGTACCCTCTGTCTCTGGCCCTGAATGACACCGCATCCATGAGGGGGGCTGTTCCTTCGTCGGGATCAAAAAAGATCATTTCCGACTTTCCGAAATAATCGATGATGGAAGGGGCTCCCACCACCAGGTCCATGATGCCTTCGGTATAATCGGAAAGTGCATCCTCGCTGTAGTCTGCGTACAGGGATTGCGGCACCACAACACCCTTTGAGCCGCTTTCGCAGATGTCTTTATGCTTGAGGCGTTGGGTCTTGGGGCCAAGGGCGTAGTTGAGAAGCACGGCATTATCAAGCTCCGTGGCGTAGTTGGAGGCGGACACACGGATCAGTCGCAGCCCCCCCCTGGCAATGTCACCGGCCCTGAGATGGGTGCCGCAGGCATAATGTCCGTTTACATAAAAAATGCCGTAGACAAACTGGCTGAAAACAATGGGATCAAGTATCCGGTTGTCGAAACGAAAGGCAAAAGAACGTTTCTCTGGCTTATAGAAATTGGTTTTCAGAGTACAATCCACCATCTTGAACATAAAATTGAAAATGTCGTATCCAAGGCTGAAGTCCATGAAGCGGGTTGAGATCAGCTTGTTGAACTCCTGGTACTTTTCAGCAAGCGCATCATTATTTAACCTTGTTTCCAGGGCAGGGTTAAACCGCTGCTCAAACAGGTTGTAAAGAAATTTGATCAGGTCCGGGTGGGCGCTTGCTGTTTCCAGAATCAGGTCTGAACCATAGGTGGATTTGTTGTAACTCTGTATCCGTGATGCAAAGGCATCTTTGTGATCCATACTGGTAAGGCTTTCCATGATTTCCCTGTCTGTTGCATTTTCACTTTCCTTGAAAATAAACAGATGGGTGAAGTCCACAGCGTTGCTGGCAAAGAGCATTTCCTGGAACGTAAGCGTTTCTGTGATGTAGAGATTTTCCATGCTGTTAAGGCCAAAGCAGAGAAACGCGCCAAGATCAATCCTAAGTGCCGCTTCCTTTGTTCTGGGAAGTTCCCCCTGAATATAGAGCGAGCAGATGGACGAAGGAACGGACGATTTAGTCCAATAAGGCTCCCAATAGGCCCGAATCAATTCAAAGCCGTGGGCCTTCATCAATTTTCTCAGAGCGGGTAGCTGGGGACAGGCAAAATCGCTGTTGAACATCAGGCGGGTTTCAGCTGTTTCCGGAAGATTGAAGACCTCAATCAGGGGGGTAACGGATTTCTGGCAACCACTCAGGACTAATTCGTAACGTTTACGGGTGGATTCTGGCGTGGCAGTGTAATCCCCGGCCAGGGCGAACAGAAACCTGGATCCAGTGAAGTCATCCTTGGAAAAATCTTGAACGGTTTCGGGACGAACGATGTAAGTGTAATAATTATTTTCCGGGCTATAATAATATTCTCTGCGGTGGCCGGAAATAAGATCCTCCAGGAGTGTTTCCATGCCGTCCCGGGTCTCCTGAGTGGCGATGCGGACCCGCTGGAAATTACTGCCCTGATCCAGGCCGAAATCCACATGGGCAACCCGGCCGTAAAGCTTGACCTTGCCATCCTCAACCGTGATGCTGGTGGCAATGGATTCCAGCAGATGTTTCAGGGATTCTGTCCCGATATTCTGAAAAAAATAATTGGGAAGACCCAGGTCCTCCAGGAGAATATCCACAGCCATGTTAATGCACTTGGGTGTGAGGAGCCCCTGAGAGGACAAGTCCATGACGGCCTCGCACAATACTTTGGGATCAAGGTTGACACATTGGGCGGTATTGATGATATCCGTATCCTTTGCCACCAATGCATATGGCTCTAAATCGCTGTCCATGAAGCCTCCTTAATAAAATAGACTGGGGGAATGCATGTTTTCGCTCAAACTTTGACGTAAGAGCATTATGGCGTCTATAGTACCCGGCTGGGGCCGGTAAAGGAATCCCCTGTTTTTTTCAAGCGTTTCCAGGGTGTTTTGTTGGATGTTTTATTGAATATCTTATTGTGTTTTCATTTACTTATATTTCAGATACTTATCTCTATTAAAAATACCGGCGGAAATTGGGAATACGTGAGGCATTACCGCATTATCGCTGTGGTTTTGTCGCGTTATCTAAAAACATAAGGTCAAATAGCCACGCCAAGCTTTAAAACAGGCTCTAACAGGCGGAGAATGAGCGGAGCGAGGTGCCGTCCGATGCAGCATTTTTTTACGTTGCTGCTTGATGAATTACTTCCCTGGCCTCTATTCCTCCAGCTACTTTTGTGAACAACTGGTGAGGATTTACGCTTTTAGTAGATTTCAGTTCTGCAAACCTACCAGGTGCAAAAAATCGTTAGCTCCTCAAATATGAAACCCGTAATTCTGTTGCAGCTTCATTAAGCCGACGATCAAGGGTCCAGAAAACAACATTGCCAAGAATTGCGGATGCTAATAGATGCATATCAACATATCCAAGACCACGCCCCATCAGTGAATTGTTTTCAATGAAATCCAATATTTCTGATGGCTCAACAATAGGTGTAGAGGGGAGCGCCTGGAGAAGCATTAAAATTTCAGCGCGATTACTTAAATTACCGCAGGCCAGCTCTCCGATAATAAATGGGTGGCACGCAACAAAGCCAATGTTCAATTGCTCAGTGAGCTCAGCATTAGATTCTCTTAAATGTTTGATCCAAACGTTGGTGTCGACAAGAATCATTTTATAACTCCGCTCTTCGTCGCCTTGGCATCTGAATTTTTTTCTCGGTTCCACCAAGCTGAGCCAACCGTTTGCTGCTCTCCAAACTGATTAAGGTTTCAAGCCCTTTACGGACGAGGGCTGTTTTTTCCTTGATTCCTGTAAGCTTTGAGGCCCTCTCAACAAGAGCATCTTCAATATTGAGCGTTGTTCTCATATAAATTCCCCCTTAAAAATAGTATGCATACATTATGCATACAAGTATGCATTATTTGTGTGGGCTATGCAAGAATTATTTTCAGAGAGAATCGCAATGTTGGACGCAGTCAGCCGCCGTGAACGCGCTCTTACCACATAGAAAAAAATTTTAATCCAGTAGCTCGTCAAGACCGGAATCTTTGTGGAAGACGTGCCCAGGTTAAATAAAGCGACCCTCTATATGGTTTTTTTTCATAATCTTTATCCTCTTTCTTGCGGGAGTCTTCCTGGAACTGATAATCATCAAAATCGTAATCATAAAGCGTCTCAAAACTGAGCAGGTTTTTTTGACTGCAAAAAACTTCATTCAAGTAAAAAAAATCTTCACCAATCCCTGTTATGGGAAGTAATGTGGCGTTAAATTTTGAACATTGCGCCTCGTTCATTTCCTGCAATGCCTCATCTACCTCATCATCGTTGGAAGCAGAAATATCAAACAGCTCTCTCAACAGGAATTGCCTGATCTTAAAGGAGTCCTCTTCCGGTGTGTCAACGTGGTATTGTTCCTGGCGCTTTTTGTCCCATGAAAAATAACCAGGCACAAATTTAATGATCGCTTTTTTCAATGCCGGTGACATTAATTTCCTCGATTGCTTTTAAATTGCTTGTCGTTTTTTTTGTCCGGTTGATGTATACCCTAATTGACAGGTCTATTTTTTAGGGAGGGAGGTTTGCTCTGTGGATAGAAAATAAAAAAGGCAGAGCCATTGCTGACACTGCCTTTGGTTCATGTAGCGTAATGCTTCAATAAAAAAGACAGAGCCAACTCAATAACCCTGTCTTTTGAATAAATTTTAAATTTATTCCAAGGGAGAGAAGAATGGCGCTTCCCCTCCCATGGCTGAAGGATGATCAGTGATAGTCGTGGGTGCCCAGGACTACATCAATACCAAATTTGGCCTTGAGCATCTCGGCCTTCTCTTCCGGGGTGCTATAGGGGCAGTCGGGCTTGGCACCGGCCATGCAGGACGACAGATAGATCTTGTCCGGTTTGAGCTCGGAAAGCTTCATGGTCATGCCCGTGTTGGGCACCAGGGTCCGGCCGGGGCATTCACACTTGACAAAGCCGACCACCTGGGACTCTGATTCAAATTTGCCATCGCCAAGGGCAGCTGCCTTGAGGCATCTCCACTCGCCGGGACAGCCGTATCCGGCGTCCATGTAGGCTCCACATCCAACTACTATAACTTTTTCCATCTTTCCTCCTTGCATTTAATCGTTAATTATGAGTCTTTGCTCGCGACCATTAGGTATCAATCTCGACCAGATTATTCAACAGGAAAGTTTTTTATTTTGACTCGTCAATCATGAATTCTCTGCACGCTTTGTGCACATATTGGCTAAAAGGTTGGAATCATTAAATTTTAGTTTTATAGGTGGGCCAAAAGGCAAGCTATTTCGTTGGACTTAAAATCATTTTTCAACAAAAAAACTGCATCTCAAACAAGGGACCATTCCCCTGCCAGCAGGCCTGTTCCCTGGATCTGGACCCCAAACGCATAGGTATAGATGGCTGGACTCTGGCCCAATGTACCAATTGTGGAGATTGTGTGGATGCCTGTGAAAAAACAGGTAAGGCCCTTGTCTACAAATTCTCTTTGAAAAATGAAAAATAGTCATCTCCCCTTTCCAGGGCAGGCAACACAGGCCTGTCATGCCTCATGGACCGGGCGGGTTCCCTGGAGGATATCTTTGAAAAAAGGGAAAGTTTACGTTCCCAGGAAAGCTGCCTCGGGCTATTTGACCACCCGTCTCAGCTGCGTTACCTGGAGCGAGGCACAATCGGCGGATAACATTGGCTTGAAACATTCGTTCGTGGTGAGGTGTAGAACTCAGGTTTCGATTTGAAATTTTTTAATTTTTATTTCAGGTAAATGCTTATAATGTTTTCCATTTCCAGTAATAAGAGGAACCTGCTTTAATACAGCGGATGCACCAATTAACGCATCAGCCAGTTCCATTGAATGGCTTAATGCATATTGTTCAACATAAAACATGGCTTTGGTAGAGATAAATTCATCGATCTGAATGACCTGAGTATTTAATATTCCCAATGCTTTTTTAAATGCATTGAGTTCTTTTTTATTCCTAACCCCTTGAATAATCTCTATATAAGTCACAACTGATATACTTAACCTGTCAAGACTGTGTATTGTATCAATTGCCTGCTGATAGCCTCTGGAATACCAAATTAAGACATCGGTATCGACAATCAAAAGGATCTCCTTTTCCTGAGATTCCGAACATAATCCTTAACGTCGTTCATATCCGTTCGGTCTTTCCACATACCGCAGAACTCATTTTGTTTGTTTTCCTGGCTGGATTCAGTAATAGGGACTATCTTAACATAAGGTTTACCATGAAATGTAATGATAACCTCTTCTCCTCTCATTGCGGCATCAAGAATTTCTTTTGTATGAAATCGAAGGTCTTTGCTGGTTGCTTGCATTGCTCCCCTCTTTATATGAAGTTTATACTTATATATATAAACTTTATAAATAAATCCGTCAAGCACAAAAAAATTTTAATCCAGTAGCTCGTCAAGACCGGAATCTTTGTGGAAGATCACTTTGTGTTTTTTTCGAAACCTTAGAATTTTGGGATCAAAATTCTCCATAATGTCTTTATATTGCTGATCCAGATATTTTGTTAACAACTGTTTTTCTTCTTCCAGTTTTCGAAAAAGGGAAGCGTGGTCCGCCTGTTCAGCGGCACGGCAACAACGCATGAAAGTTTTGAAATGAATGCGTTTTAAAATATCCTTGTCTGTGAACAGAAAGTGATGGCTTGGATCACCCACCTTACTCTGATTCAGAATATAGACGCGCTGCTTCGACTTTTTGTCAAACTCATCCATAAGCCTTTCGTGCACCTCGCTTATGTGTTTCCAGAAACGATGTTTCAGTTCGTCCAGCTGCGATTCTAAACCAGTGGCATCAATCTTAAGATCAAACAGATAGCCTTGACCTTCAGCCTTTCCGTGGTTTTTCCCATGCGTGAATTTGTGAGGAATCAGCTTTTCCATATAATCATTCCCATATTCATCAAGCTCACAGTAGAGATAACCGGCAACCATGCTCAGCACGCCATAGCTGAAAGAGTCGTCTATCATCAAACGTGCCCAAGTTAAATAAAGCGATCCTCTATATGGTTTTTTTTCATAATCTTTATGCTCTCTCTTGCGGGAGTCTTCCTGGAACTTATGATCATCAAAATCGTAATCATAAAGCGTCTCAAAACTGAGCAGGTTTTTTTGACTGCAGAAAACTTCATTCAAGTAAAAAAAATCTTCACCAATCCCTTTAATGGGAAGCAATGTGGCGTTAAGTTTTGAACATTGCGCCTCGTTCATTTCCCGCAATGCCTCATCTACCTCATCATCGTTGGAAGCAGAAATATCAAACAGCTCTCTCAACAGGAATTGCCTGATCTTAAAGGAGTCCTCTTCCGGTGTGTCAACGTGGTATTGTTCCTGGCGCTTTTTATCCCATGCAAAATAACCAGGTATAAATTTAATAATCGCTTTTTTCAATGCTGGTAACATTAATTTCCTTGATTGCTTTTAAATTGCTTGCCGTTTTTCTTGTCCGGTTCATGTATGACCATAATCAAACCACTTCCTGACTATTTTTCCATATCAAACAACGTTTACCATAAAATTTAAACAGGATACAAAGAATCTACCCAACATTAAATAGAGGCTACCTGTCTAAAGCGGGACAATTTGCAGTCTTGAGGTATCCGAAATCATGCGCTTTGCAAGTCCCTGATTTTACAAAATGTCCCGGCTTAGGTGGGTAGCCTAAATAGACTCAGGAAAAAAAATCCTTAAATGCATCAATCACCCTTGCAATATCATCGGCGCTGATGCCCAGGTGGGTGACCAGCCGCAGATGATCCTCTTCGGAAATGAGAATTCCCCGTTTTTCCATAAATAAGGGAAGACCACCTCCCCTTCCCAGGGTGGAGACAAACACCATGTTGGTCTGACCTGAATCTGGACTGATTTCAAGTTCTTTGATGTCGGCAAGTCCTGCTTTCAAATGGGTGGCATTGTCATGATCCAGGGCCAGCCGTTCAACATTGTTCTCCAGGGCATAAATCCCCGCCGCTGCCAGTATTCCTGCTTGGCGCATGCCGCCCCCCAGCATTTTTCGCCATCTCCGTGCCTTTTTTATCAGGTCATGGGAAGCACACAACACAGATCCCACCGGGGCACCAAGACCTTTGGAGAGGCACACCGAGACAGAGTCAAAATGATTTGAGATGTCTGAAACCGGGCAATTGAGTTTAACTGCGGCGTTGAATATTCTGGCCCCATCCAGATGAAAATTTAAATTTTTGGCCCGGGCAAAGGCCTGTGCATCATCAAGATAATCCATGGGGAGCACCTTGCCACCCTGGGTGTTTTCAAGGCATAAAAGGGCAGTGGGTGCAAAATGGAAATCATCGGGTTTGATATACTGCTCCACTTTTTTAAGATCCAGGCTGCCGTCGGGCTCAAGATCCAGGGGTTGGGGCTGGATACTTCCAAGGACCGCTGCCCCGCCAGCCTCGTACCGATAGGTGTGGGCCTGTTGCCCCACGATGTACTCATCCCCCCTCCTGCAGTGGCTCAGCAGGGCCAGAAGATTGCTCTGGGTTCCTGAAGCACAAAAGATGGCGGCTTCTTTCTCCAGCATATCAGCACAAAGGGTTTCCAGCAGGTTGACGGTGGGATCTTCACCATAAACATCATCACCAACTTCTGCCTGGGCCATGCAGTGTCGCATGGCATCATTGGGTTTTGTTACTGTGTCACTTCTCAGATCAATCAATGGGTTGATTCCTTTTCTTCTGTATTCTTAAAAGATTTTTTGGGATTGATCTTCATCCATATTTTAAGCATTGTTCTGGCCATGGGTAGCAGAAGAATCCCCCCCTGTTTTTGAATCATAAGCGTATTAAGTACCCGAGCATATGTTTTTTGTAAATATTCGGCCAGCACCCCATCTTCACTCATTTGGGCCTGCTCACATAGCAATAGTATGCTACGCAGTCCCAACTAAGCGAATATGGGTCACTGGCCAAACATTTACACGACCAAGCCGAATATTTACTGTTTTTTAACATAAAACCCAGAGATATCAACGATATATATTCATTGGACACTGACAAACATATGTGTGGGTACTTACCTGGCGATATTAACTGAACGTGTCCTGGAATGTCAATTCATACTCATTTGCCCTCAGCCCTGGTCATTCCCCCGCTCCAGCTATTTTTTTGTGCCCACCATGATGCCAGACTCCATGGGGCCAAGGTAAGCGGTTCTGTTTATTTTCTCAATCCCTGCCCGGATCATCATTCCTTCTATTTCATCTTGGGAATAAGACTGTCCTGCCTGGGTGCCAACCAGCATATTCAAAGAGAAAAGAGCAGGAAAAAGGGGGCCATCCTTGCCAGGATTTAATATAAAATCATGGATAATCATAATACCCCCCGGTTCCAGTGCCTGGGCCGCCTTTTCAACGATGAGATCACAGTCCGAAGGAGAATCTCCATGAAGTATGTGGGAAAGCCACACCACATCGTACCGTCCTTGAATCGGTGTTTCAATGAAATTACCCGCTTGAAAATTGATTCGTTCACTCATATTAAATTTTGCAATGGTTTTTTGGGCAAAGGGCCGGGTGGTGGGAAGGTCAAACACCGTTGCCATGAGATCGGGGTTGTGCATGCAAAAATGGATGGCATATGTGCCGGGACCGCCCCCAAGATCCAGCAGCCGGGTTTTTTCTGAAAGATCAAGGGTGGGCACCAGTTGCGGGGCCATGCCCATGGCCAGGTTAAACATGCCCATGAGAAAACTCTCCCGACGTGATTCATCATCATGGGAGATGCTGCTCCGGACGGCCTTACCCGAAATCACCGCCTCATCCAGCCGGGACCAGGATTCCACCAGGTGGTGGTGGTGCATGATCATGAAGCCAACATACCGGGGGGAATCTTTGCATAGAAAGGTGGCGGACATGGGGGTGTTTGAGTAATGATCACCGTTTTTCTTAATGAGGTCCATGGCGCACAGGGCGTTAAGGAGCATGGCCATGCCCCGGGGATCTGCACCGATTCGTTTTGCCACATCCAGGGCCGTTGTCTCCTTGTGACCCATGGCGGTGAACAGGTCAAGTTTTACTGCCCCATGCAGGGCGCAGGTTTCCCAATAGGCCCCCGACAGGCTGAGAAGTCTTGCTGGACTGAGATCATCTTTTTGCATAATGCCTCCTGATTTTAAGGTGATGGCATAAATAACGACGTGGGAGCTTGTCAATCGTTTTGCAGCCCCCTTCCGAACACTTAAAAATCCTATCTCTTTTTAAAAAAATATTCAATTTTTTTCCGATGGTATGATATAAATCCAGCTATGCGGTTATCAGATGAAAACTTAAATATTCCTGTCAGGCTTTTTCTTCCGGCGATTTTTATACTGTTTGTGGTGGTGGCGATGACTGCATTCATTGCCTGGTCCACCTGGCAGAATCTTGACCGGGATCGAAATAATGCCGTGAAATGGCTCTTGCGTGAAGCCGATGCGCTTACCCATGTCATGGAAACCGATGCCACTGTCCAGGTAAAAGAAGGCCGAGACATCAGATTTGCCCTGGAACAGCTCATGGTGACAATGGCTACAACGGAAAATATGGCATATCTTTATTGCCTTGATTCCCGTACCGGGGAGGCATTTTACCCCCCTGCCCATGAAAACAGGTTGCATACAATCATGAAAGCCCATGCCATGGAGTCATTGGGGGACACCCACAAAATAATAGATATCGATGGAAGCATACCGGTTCTGGAGTTGACACGACAACTGGTCTTATCAAACAATAAAATTCCTTTGAAAATTCAAAATATGGAGAATCGTCAGACCCAGACCCAGACCTTGCCCGCCATTTCAATTCAGGGAAACGGGGGGGGCAATCCCAGTGATATCCATGTGGTCATGGGCTTGACCATGGATCTTTACGGGGAGGCCCGGCGAGCAGATCTTCACCATGCAGCCATTATGATTTCCATTTTACTGGCCCTGGGTGCCGGTGCCGTTTTTTTTGTTTTTGTGATCAGAAAATATCTTGAAGATTTAAGCCGCATGCAGCGACTGCAGCGCCAGGTTCATAAAAATGAAAAATTTGCAGCCATTGGCCAACTCAGTGCCAGTGTGGCCCATGAGATCCGAAACCCCTTAAGCTCCATCCGGGGATTTGCCCAGTTTTTTGTTCATCAGTTTAAAGACCATGAAGAACACCGGGAATATGCCATGATCATGGTAAAAGAGATAGACCGGATCAATGGGGTTATTACGGACCTGATCACCTTTGCAAGACCCTTGGAACTCCATCGAAAAAGGGTGAATGCCAAAGTGCTTGTCCGCCATATATTGCGCCTCATAGAAGGTGATTCCAGATCCAGGGGGGTTGTGATTTCCATGGAGATTGATGACACCATGGCCCCCTTGTTCGTGGATGAGGATCAGATGAAGCAGGTGCTGCTCAATCTGGTCATCAATGCCCTTAACACCCTTGAACCCGGGCAGCACATCACCGTGGGCGGAGCGGGCAAATCAGGCGATTGCCGGGGATATTTATGGATTGAAGATGAAGGCCCGGGTATTCCCCCCGGGGATCAGCAACGTATTTTTAATCCATTTTTCAGTGGTGGTAATAAAGGAACGGGACTGGGGCTTGCCATTGCTGGTAAAATTGTTGAGAACCACGGCGGCGGATTGGCGGTGGAAAGCCCGGCCCCGGGAAAATCAAAGGGGACCCGCTTCACAATTTCCCTTCCCATGACCAAAAAAGGGGATGCGTGTTGACGTTAATGAAACTGTTGATTGTGGATGATGATGCGTCCCACCTAAGGATGCTCTGTGCGGTATTGGGCAGTCGGGGTTATAGAGTGGACACGGCAGATTCCGGGGAGAGGGCCGTGGAAAAGGTCGCCCATGCCACCTATGATCTGGTACTCATGGATGTAAAAATGGAGAATATGGATGGCATTGAGGCCATGAACCGTATGATTGCCCTGCGACCGGGTATTCCCATCATACTCATGACAGCTTTTGGTTCCATTGATGCGGCGGTGGATGCCATGAAAACCGGTGCAAGGGATTACATCACAAAACCCATTGATATTGATTCATTGATATCTCTACTGGACCACATTTTTTCTCCCGGGGAAACTCTTGTGTCCGGGGATTCCGAAACTGTTTTGCCTGGAAAAGGTCTGCAGCTTCCTGGCATAATTGGAGAAAGCGACGCCATGCAGGCCGTTTTTGAGATGGTGTCACGGGTGGCACCCTCGAATGCCTCTGTATTGATTGTGGGGGAAAGTGGAACAGGTAAGGAGCTCATTGCCAATGCCATCCATGCCAGCAGTCATAGAAAGCAAAAGCCCTTTATAAAGGTTAACTGTGCTTCCATACCGGAAGCGCTTCTCGAAAGTGAGCTTTTTGGTCATACAAGGGGAGCCTTTACGGGTGCCATAAAAGCCCGCCAGGGCCGTTTTTATATGGCAGACAGGGGTAGCATTTTCCTGGACGAAATCGCAGAAATGTCCATGGCTGTCCAGGCCAAGCTGCTCCGGGTGCTCCAGGAAAAGACCTTTGAACCCCTGGGGTCCGGAAAAACCGTCCAGGTGGATATCCGGGTGATTTCTGCCACCAACAAAGTCCTATCATCTGAAATCTTGGAAAATCGGTTCAGAGAAGATCTTTTTTATCGGTTGAATGTGGTCAGCATCTCCCTTCCTCCCCTCCGCAGCAGAAAGCAGGATATCCCCTTACTCACCCGATTTTTTATTGAAAAATACAGCCGGGCAAACCAGCGGCACATCACAGGGTGTACTGACTCGGTGGAAACCCTTTTGGCACAATATCCCTGGCCGGGTAATATCCGTGAGCTTGAAAATGCTATGGAACGGGCTGTAATCCTGACCCGTGGCCCCAGCATTACTCCAGAAGATTTGCCCGCGTCAATATTGCCGGACATCCAGGGAGAAAACACACGATCCTCCATGGAATCTTCGGAAATATCCCTGAAGGAAATGGAAAAAAAGATGATTTTAAAAACCTTGGAAGAGACCGGAGGCAATAGAACCCGGTCCTCGGATATTCTGGGAATCTCCAGAAGAACGCTTCAGTTGAAATTGAAAAAATATGGAGTGAATTAAATGGGACTCTTTTTTTCCCGAAGACCCCGGTTGGATCAATTTTCCATGACAGCGTATCGCATGCCCTTTGGGTTGGATCGATTAACACCCGGGGTGGATAACAATCGATACGACGTCTGTTTGAGTCAGACTTTTTGCAGGAGTGCAGAGCAGTTTGTTTTTTGCCTCATGGAAGAGATGGACATGTCCGTTGGAGAAAAAAAGCGCACCGAAAAAGGCATGGATATGGCCACCAGGGATCATTTTAAAAAAAGTTATCAGGAGTTGATGCACTCGGCCATTAATCGGGCAAAGGCTATGCGTGAAGTCCAGGTGGATTATATTGCCCGCACGGCGGTGGCCACCTTTATTATTGGGGAAATTAACGATAGTTTTGGCAAATTTGTGGCCAACCTTCGACAATCGATCCAGGAACGAGAGATGTCCCCAAGATATTCATCTGAGGAATCCCTTGCCCTTAAGGTCTCTCTCGCTGAAATTTTGTTGAATAAAAAACAGATCCTCCGGAACACAGGGAAAATTGTGTTTGAGTATCTCAATGAAGTGGATCAGAAGCATCTTAACGGGATTCGGGAGTCCAATTTTGGTGCAGACGCATTGCTGCCTGAAGACCTGTTTTTAAGCCCATTTCTTTATGTGGGTAAAATGGACGATGATTTCATGATTCAGGCCTATGACATTCTGCTGGGTCATCGAATGGAGGATGCAGATCGGTACGATTTGATGGTTTCCACCATTAAACATCGCTTTATGGAGTTATTTTCCCCCGGTGACGCCGATATTTTGGATGCCTGGAGTGTCGTCGACCCCTTATCCCAGCTTACAGATGAAGCGCCTTTGTCCATTCATGGAGAGGAACACAGGGAGAAGATCGTGGATGGCTGGATTAAACAAGTGGATAATGCCGAGATGTTTTTTGATTTTATTGCCACCCGGGAAGAGTGTACCTTTCTCAGGGAGCAGGGTGAAAAAGGAGAAAAAGTTAAAAACTTGAAGGCGATGGCCCGGCAGCAGCGACTTATGTTGCAGTTTTTTTATAAAAAATTCCATGCTGACAGGATAATCAAAAGAATATATGCCTTCTTTGAGATCCGATCCATCTGTTCAATCTATTGCCCGCCACTGGTACCCCAGGTGATTTTACAGTTCATGCTGGTGCCAGGTTCCCGGAAAATAATCATAAATCGTCTCAAGCGTCTGTCCAAGATTAACCATGTACCCTTTCCCATGGGGCCTTTGAAACGGTGTCTTCGGCGAATAAAATACCTTGGCAGGGCAAAAAAAGAGGCCTATCTGATTCGTTTTCTCAAGGGATTTTTTCGGTACCATAGAGATTCCCAAAATTTTATAATGCTTAAAAGAGCCATGGACCAAATTCATCTGGTGACAGATGACGATCATCGAAGGCTTTCCCGGGTGAATAATACGCTTTATGAATTTTTGCTTCCCCATGAGATCACCACCGAGGAAAAACCGGTGATCACCCACACCATCTTAAAGGCGGATATAAGAGGGTCCACAGATATTGTGCATCAGATGAAGACAAATGGGCTAAATCCGGCCTCCTACTTCAGTCTGAACATGTTTGATCCCATCAAGACGGTGATCTCCGAGTATGGAGCGTTTAAGGTCTTCATTGAAGGAGATGCCATGATTCTGGGGATTTATGAGCGGGAGGGAATGCCCGAGGGATGGTACAGCGTTGCCAGGGCCTGTGGGCTTGCTGTGGCAATTTTGAAAATTATACAGCGGTATAATGAAAAAAATCAACAGTATCATCTTCCCCTCTTGGAAATTGGCATCGGCATTACCTTTTCCCATGAGGCCCCCACTCTTTTTTTTGACGGGGATTTTGAAATCATGATCTCGTCGGCCATTAATCTGGCAGACCGCCTGTCCGGGTGTTCCAAGGACATTCGAAAAGGCATGGAGGCAACAAAGCCGCCCTTTAACAACTATGTTTTTCAGACGGCCTCAGATGAAGCGTCTGCTGCCACATCAGATGATCTTTTGACCCGCTATAATGTCAATGGCATAGAGCTTCATCCCCAGGGCTTTGAAAAATTGTCCGAGGAGATTCGACTTCTGGCCGTTGAATGCCGTATTCCCGGAATTGAGTCGGAGAAATTTCAGTTTTTCACGGGCACCTATCCCACTGTCACCGGTCGATCCCAGCGGATCATTATTCGCCAGGGCACCATTCCCCATGTGCGAAAACCGGATCTTGAGTTGATTGCCATGACCGATAAAAAATATTACGAAGTTTGTACCAATCCCGTGCTGCATAAGCATTTAAAAAAATATGTAATATAGATATCCTTCATCCTTCAGTTTACACTTGTTGGAGCAATCACCCCAATAAGACAAGCCAGACGTCGTTCTTGCAAAACTGGTCTGCAAAACTTAATCATCGAGTATCTGCAGGAATTATTTCCCATGGGTGCGAAATTTTATCGCACCCATTCTGGCAGCTGCGTAAAATTTTATCATTTTTTATCTTCTCTCTCATCCTGGGCGACCTGATACCGGCGACCTCGGACATCTCTTTTGCAATAATTTAAATGCGATGATCCAGTTTTCAGACTTGGTTATAACTCAACTTTCGGACTTAAGCTTTGAACAAAGGGGTCAGGCTTGTTTTATTGGAGGCTGAAGTTTTTATCAGGCTCCATGTTTTTTATCCAAAGTCACCAGACCTCCGGCAAAGCCGGAGGCTTGTATAGTGAACCCCTCAAAACGGTCATAAAACCATGAACCACCTAAAGGTGGTCAAAATAATTTAAACTGATTTATATCAAATTCTTTATGCATTGGCATGCCGTTTGCATGCTACGTAAGCAAAGAAGTTTCAATATTTATTTAATAATAATTGAAAAAACCTAAACAAGGGAGTGGCCAAATTATTAGAATAGTTACACAGCATCCGAAATTGGTGCTTTGCAGAGCTGGTGAGCTGGATAAAAACAGTCCAGACAAATAATTAAAACACAAAAAAATAAGACAAATAATAACTTTAAGGAGATACTATGTTTAAAAGAACAATACTCTCAATTTTTGCAATCAGTTTTTACTCGACTCTTTACGCCGCAGGCATGGGAATGGATTTTAGTAATTCAAATTCTGGAGAGATGGGGAACAGCAGTACGGGTGGTATGATGACAAGTCAAACATATAATAATTTCAGTGTAGACCTGAGCAACGATGCTTTTATCAATCCTGCAACGTTTAATACAATAAGCGGTGGTATGAATTTTACCGATGACAACAACGACGGGGTTGTAGACATAGTCCAGAACACAGATTGGTTTCAATCCATGGGATTTGGAAATTGGATGGATCAAAACCAGGATGGCATCGGTGACATGTTTCAGACCATGAATATGTATCAATTGTTGGGTATGGACAACTATGTTGACATTGACGGCGACGGGCTCTGTGATAACTATGAATCAATGCCTATGGTACAGGGGTCTTCCGGTATGATGGATTTCTTCGGTAATGGAATGATGCAGAACTATGAGGCTTTTGATGTAGACTTAAACAACGATGTTTTTACCAATACCGCAACGTTTGATGCAGTAAGCGGTGGTATGAATTTTACCGATGACAACAACGACGGGGTTGTAGACATAGTCCAGAACACTGCTTTGTTTCAATCCATGGGATTCGGAAGTTGGATGGATCAAAACCAGGATGGTATAGGCGACATGTTCCAGACCATGGACATGTATCAATTGCTGGGTATGGACAACTATGTTGATATCAACGGCGACGGGCTCTGTGATAATTATGCCACTCAAAATTAAGACCTTCCTTCTTTTTGGGATAGTCTGAGCATCTGAGCAACACCATCAAAAATTAATTAGTTACATCTAAATATTTACTATATTTTAAATTCGTAATGATTTGGCACAGCTTATGCGAAGTTGTCTTCTGACTGGGTTTTTAAAACCCTGCGATTACATAAATTGAGGAGAAAACACTATGAATAGAACATCACTGCTAACTATTCCGGTTATTCTACTGATACTCTTAACAGCTTATTCCTTTGCCATTGCCATGATGGGAGGGGGTATGGGCGACAGTTCAAACAATCATATGGGAACTACTAAGAATATGAACAATCAACAAGGTTATCATAGTCAGCAAGGTGCCCATAATCAGAATATGAACAATCAGAATATGAACAATCAGAATATGGACAATCAGAATATGAACAATCAGAATATGAACAATCAGAATATGGACAATCAGAATATGGACAATCAGAATATGGACAATCAGAATATGGACAATCAGAATATGGACAATCAGAATATGGATCATAGCACTATGGACCATGAAGCCGGTCAGAATATGGCGGATGATTTTTTTAAGGAATGATAGCAAGAAATTATTCACGAACTATTTGAATATTAACACAACAACAACTTCTCCACACCCCAATTACCTTTTGGACGAGGGTATGATCGTTAATGGCAAGTGGGAAATACTGAACTTCATCGCTAAAGGTGGTAAGGGAGAGGTTTATTTGGCTCGCCAGCTTAATCTGGACCGACAGGTAGCGCTGAAGATTATATCCCTGGAATTCATTAAGAGTCTGGAAGGAGATGAAGAAGAGTTTACTTCCAAAACTCAGCGCTTTCGCCGGGAAGTACAGGTCATGGCCCAGATGCAGCACCCTAATATTCTTCAAGTCTATGATTTTGATCAGCTTGAAATGAATGGCATGGAAATGGATTATATTGTTATGGAATATGTCCCTGGTCCGACTTTACGCCAAAGAATGCTGGAAGAAGGCTTTGGGCATGATGAGAACAAAGTTAAAGCTTGGATTAAAAAATACTTCTTTCCAATTCTTGAGGGTCTAAAAGCTGTGCATGATAAAGAAGTCGTACATCGGGACATGAAGCCCGAAAACGTCCTTGTCGATGATGCACTACCCAAGATTATGGATTTTGGAATCGCAGGGGGACATCACTTTGATAATGTAACTCAAGATCATCATATGATAGGCACTATAACCTATATGCCGGAAGAGCAATTTATTGATTTGGCTCTGACAGATGCAAGGGTTGATATATATGCCCTCGGGAAAATTCTTTAAAAGAACTTGTTCAGGATACTGAAGAGATAACAAGGGCCGTGGAGAAAAGAAGGTTTAAATATTGGCTATATTTATTTAGCGTGAGCCTAACCGTCATCGCCATAATCATTAGTGCCGTGTTAGTACATCACAATTCCACCAACCTAACGACACTGCCTGCTGGGAACAGTATCCAAGATCAATCGGAAACAATGAATTCGGCATTTGTTTTTTCAAGCGCATTGGAATTGAAATTTAAAAATTCTCGACCAACATCCCTTCCAAGCGCTGACCAGTTAAACAGTTTGCCTGACAGTTTGTTAGCCAGTGATAACATGACCATGGTCTTGTTAAAAGGAGCACAGATCTCTATGCCTTTTGATAACCCAATGACAGGGGGGAAAAAGCACATCGAAAAAATAGTATCTGTAAAAACATTATATATGGATAAGACAAAAGTCACTAATTATTTGTATGCTGAATTTTTAAATGGAGTTGAAGGGATCGAAGTAAAAAACAAATCTGTTTTTTTGACTGGGAAATTACTGCTCCTGCTTGGGGAAGTTCGGGAAGGCTATGAACCGATTACATTCGAAGATAAAAAATTCAGGATAAAGCCTGAAGCTGCAGAAAAGCCTGTTGTACGGGTGACTCCTGTCGGAGCCGTGGCATATGCACAATTTTATGGAAAGTCTCTACCCCTGATGAAGCAGTGGTGGCTTGCTGTTCAAACCGGTCAGGGTCAAACTGATGTTAAAAAGACTTCATCCTCTTCAAAATCTCACATGACAGAGGGGAATGGAAATTGGATGATGAATGACCAGGGTTCCAGGTCTGAGCCTTCGAGTGACTCTAAACGTATTGATATTGAATCAGTAACCCAAGGAACAAGCAACACAGTCGGTATTCAAGGCTTAGAGCAGAATGTGAATGAATGGACGATGAGCTTTTCTCCTGAGGGGACTCTTCAGTTTCATATTCATGGTGGTGTAGGTGAGCTTACCCACAGGGAATCCTACCTTGAGCGTCAACCTTGGGAAGCCTTTGCCAGGGTCGGTTTTAGAACAGTTTTGGGATTGAAAAAGGAAAAATAATATGATTTTAAAAAAGACTGCTGCATGGGGGGAAAGTCACGTGGGTTGTGTTCGGAAATATAATACATTTATCTGATTTACAAATAGAATCCATATTAAATACAAATCCTACCCAGGTAGCAGTTCAGCAACTGATACAAACAACATTAAAAATGGGGGGCACTGACAATGTTACCGCGGTTGTTAAATAAGGTAATTGATTGGCACGAATAATGGTGCTGCATAAGACAGGGCACTGGTGTCCTAAAATAAGGATGGATTTTTATGAAACTTAAAAGGTTCCATTTTAAAACACTGCAAGTTAGACTCATCGTGCTGCTATTGTTTCCCGTCTTCTTGATTATATTTACCGGGGGTGTCTCAAGTTTTTTATATACCCGCAATGCCATCCTTGACCAGTGGAATGATTCCGCTGTATTAAAACTTCAACGGGCCGCTCACTATATTGAAATGCGTCTTTTAAAACCCATTGAATTAACGGAAATGCTATTTCAATTTTCCAATAAAAAAAACACCCCCATCTCCCCTGACACAATTGTGGAACATATAAAAACCCTGGAAGGGGTTATACAGGCTGAATTCAAAGGTTCTTCTATAATGGACCAACATGGTGCAATGTCAAAGAAATCAATGATGGATCAACATGGTATGGTACATTTTGAGCACAGCCGGATATCAAAGATATCCGAGCCTGAATATGATACCGATATCGGACATGAAACGGTTACCCTCGTTCTATCCTTAATCGATGCAGACGGACGTGACAATGGTCAGATTGAAATTAAGATGAGTTTTAACTATCTGCTCAAAGACATCATTAAGTTAGGTTGGTGGCAAAGTGATATGGCCTGTATCGTGGACATGAAGGGTAAATATATGGCTCATACCAATATGACAATGATAGGCCGACAGACTCTGGGTGGGAAAAATGACCCATTGGAAAAGGCCATTTTAAATAAAATGGAGAGCGATCCCTTTGGCACGGTTCAATCAGAAGGGCATCCCCCGGATATGGTGGCAGGATTTTATAAGCTTGAACAAATACCCTGGACGATTATATTATTTGCAAAAAGAGAAAGCATTCTAAAGCCAATCATCCAATACAGAAATGTTTTTGCATTAGGCAGTGCGGGTCTAATTTTTATCATCCTCATGCTCATCAGGCGGCATGTGGGTGAAATCGTCAGCCAGATAAAAATCTTGTCAAGAA